>Ga0164315_10001266_pt1 | contig 18987 bp, 19 predicted proteins | sample GuaBasSedimGuay6_FD_113737 | JGI IMG/M metagenome (GOLD analysis project Ga0164315, IMG submission 113737) | Subseafloor sediment microbial communities from Guaymas Basin, Gulf of California, Mexico - Guay6, Core 4569-2, 0-3 cm | ecosystem: Environmental > Aquatic > Marine > Hydrothermal vents... | reverse complement strand
GGCGAGCGTGGTTCCAGTGTCAGGGACATGCCCGGCCGCTCCTTCAGAAATCGTGCCAGGACCCGTGGCAATAACGACGTCGCAAAACCGGGCAGGCAGGTGATGCGCAGATGTCCCCTTTTCTGGTCCTGGAGATCTTCTGTCAGTCGGGATATGTGGTTCAAGTGAGCCAGCGCTAACTCGACTTCATCGAACAGGTATCTTGCCTCAGGTGTGGGTCGTAAGCGCCCGGACAGGCGCTGAAATAACGGAAAACCGATGCTCTCCTCGAGTGCGGCAACCAACCGGCTGACCGCGGGTTGCGAAATCTTCAGCGCCTCGGCCGCCCGCGTCATACTCCCATTTCCAACAACCGCATGAAAGGCTTCTAGCTGGCGAAAAGGTAAAGTCATTTTATAATCAGGCAAGGCATAATATTATATTATGATACTTCCACATATTATGCTATTGCATTATACGAGGTAATATACTATCGTTCCATGCTCAGCGTAAGCCGCTCGGATTCTCATTGCGATTTATGCTCCAGGCCGTTTTCTTGAAGAGAAGATGGCCATTATAATAAAGAGTCGATAATACTACTCACCCTTCAAACCATGAGGACTTATATAATGAGGTTATACACAAGAAAATTTGCTCTTGTTTCATTGATTGCTTTTTTCAGTTTTTCTTCGTCAGCCTTTGCCGTGACCGAAATCCAGTGGTGGCACGCAATGGGCAGTAGTGGTGAAAGAATGGATAAAATTGCCGCCGATTTCAACGCTTCGCAATCTGAATACAAGGTCACCGCCATCTTCAAGGGCAATTATACCGAAACCATGACCGCGGCCATCGCCGCCTTTCGGGCCAAGAAACAACCTCACATCGTTCAGGTGTTTGAAGTTGGCACGGCTACCATGATGGCAGCCAAGGGCGCAGTCTATCCGATCGAGGATCTGATGAAGGATTCCGGTACGAAGTTAGACAAGTCGGTCTTTCTGCCGGCGGTAATCAGTTATTACCAGACCCCGAATGGCGATCTCCTGTCCATGCCGTTCAATAGTTCGACACCGGTAGTCTGGTACAACAAGGATGCGTTTGCGAAGGCGGGCATTTCTAGCCCACCCAAGACCTGGCCAGAAATGAAAACGGCATCGGAAAAACTGTTGAAAGCGGGTTACAAGTGCGGTTTCGCCAGCGGCTGGCAATCCTGGGTGGAACTCGAGAACTTCAGTGCCTGGCACAATCTTGCGGTCGGCACTCAGGAAAACGGCTTTGCCGGGCTCAATACCGAGTTCACATTCAATAACGATGCCGTCAAGCGACACCTGAATGATTTATATGAGTGGAGCAAGAGCGGTATCTTTGTTTATGGCGGTAGACGCGGCGATAGCCTGCCAAAGTTCACCAATGCCGAATGTGGTATGTGGCTGAACTCCTCGGCATATTACGGTTCGATTTAGAAGCAGGCGAAATTTGATTTCGGCCAGACCATGCTGCCCTACTATCCGGATATCATCGATCAACCACAGAACTCAATCATCGGTGGTGCTACCCTGTGGGTACTCAAAGGCCATCCTCAAGATGACTACAAGGGCGTTGCGCAGTTCATGAACTACATATCTTCACCGGAAGTACAGGCCTGGTGGCACCAGGTGACTGGTTACGTACCGATCACCACACCGGCCTACAAACTGAGCAAGAAACAGGGTTTCTACAACAGTAATCCGGGCACGGATACCGCGATTAAGCAGCTTAGCCTGAATACACCGACGCCAAGCTCACGCGGCCTGCGTTTCGGTAGCTTCGTGCAGATCAGGGACATCATCAACGAGGAGATGGAAGCAATCTGGAACGGCTCCAAGACCGCATCTGAGGCTATGGACGACGCGGCCAGGCGTGGCAACAAATTGCTGCGCAAGTTCGAAAAAGCCAACAAGTAACAGGCCAATGATGCCTCACGCCCCGGGTTAACGCCCGGGGCGTGCATAATCGAGGATTTGATACCTCATGCTGAAGAACGTCCATTTCGGCTCATCGGCGCTTCCGTTCCTTCTGGTCGCGCCACAGATAGCGGTCACGCTGGTGTTTTTTATTTGGCCGGCGAGCCAGGCCCTTTATCAATCGCTACTGATCGAGGACGCCTTTGGCACCTATTCTGAATTTGTCTGGTTCGAGAATTTCATCGAACTATTCGAAGATGAGATCTATTGGGATACGGTCGGCAGAACCTTCTTTTTTTCTGCTCTGGTAGCATTTCTGTCAATGTCTTTCGCCCTGGTTCTGGCAGCCATGGCTGACCGTATCATCAAGATGGTCATAGTCTACCAGACCATGCTGATCTGGCCTTACGCGGTTGCTCCCGTTGTCGCCGGAGCCCTGTGGATGTTCATGTTTGATCCGACCCTCGGCACCATCGCCTATATCCTCGACATGTTTGACTACGACTGGAATCACAAGCTCAACGGCGGCGAGGCGATGACACTGGTGGTTTTCGCTGCCTCCTGGAAGATGATCAGTTACAATTTTCTATTCTTTGTCGCCGGCATGCAATCCATTCCAAAGTCGCTAATTGAGGCAGCGGCTATCGACGGCGCCGGACCGATGCGACGCTTTACTTCGATAATTTTTCCGTTGATTTCACCGACCACCTTCTTCCTTTTGGTGATGAACGTGGTCTACGCCTTTTTCGACACCTTCGGCATCATTCATGCCGTAACCCAGGGAGGGCCCGCAAAGGCTACCGAAATTCTTGTCTACAAGGTCTTCAACGACGGCTTCATCGGTCTTGATCTCGGTGGATCAGCAGCGCAGTCGGTTATTCTGATGCTGATTGTCATAGCGCTAACCGTGATCCAGTTCCGTTATGTCGAAAAGAAGGTCGCCTACTGATGGTTGAAAACAGGCCTTTCGTGACTTTCATAGCACACTTCGTGCTCATACTCGGCGTGCTTATCGTCGCTTTCCCGATCTGGATTACGTTTGTCGCATCCACTCATGACGAGTTACGCATGACCCAGGTGCCGCTACCGTTACTGCCCGGTGGCCATTTCTTTGAAAACATGCGGGAAGTGTTGTTTACCGGCGCCGGACGGGGGTCACCCGTCGGCATGATGCTATTCAACAGCCTGATCATGGCGTTGATGATCTCGATCGGGAAAATCTCCATTTCGTTGCTATCGGCTTTCGCCATCGTCTACTTCAAGTTCCCATTCCGCATGGGCTTCTTCTGGTTAATTTTCATCACCTTAATGCTTCCCGTCGAGGTGCGTATCCTGCCTACCTTCGCAGTGGTTGCTAACCTGGGTCTGCTGGACTCTTATTTAGGGCTAAGCCTGCCCCTGATCGCGTCGGCAACCGCCACCTTCCTGTTCCGTCAGGTCTTCCTTACCGTTCCCGATGAACTGCTGGAAGCGGCGCGCATTGATGGTGCAGGACCCTTGCGGTTTTTCTGGGACATCCTGCTACCCATGACCCGCACCAATGTCGCAGCCCTTTTCGTCATTTTATTTATCTACGGCTGGAATCAGTATTTGTGGCCCCTGCTGATTACCACCGAGAGGGATATGTACACGGTAGTGATGGGCATCAAGCAGTTACTCGAAGCCGCCGAGGAAACACCTAAATGGCATCTGATCATGATGACTACACTACTCTCCATGATCCCTCCCATCGCCGTTGTCGTGGGCATGCAGAAACTGTTCGTCAAGGGCCTGACCGACACCGAAAAATAAATCGAAATTGGAACACTGAATATGGCCGATATACAATTAAGCAGAGTCTGCAAGTCCTACGGCAAGGTTGACGTCATCCATGGCATCGACTGTCATATCGGTGATGGCGAGTTTGTCGTCATCGTCGGCCCCAGCGGCTGTGGAAAGTCGACACTGTTACGCATGATTGCCGGTCTGGAAATAACCACCCAGGGAGAAATTTCAATCGACGGTCGGGTCGTCAACGACCTCGAACCGGCCGATCGTGATATCGCTATGGTATTCCAGAACTATGCGCTTTACCCGCATATGTCGGTATATAACAACATGGCTTACGGCTTGAAAATCCGGGGACTGGCAAAGGATGAAATCGACAAAAGGGTCAAACAGGCAGCCGAAACCCTCGAAATTGGCGAATATCTGGATCGCTCACCGCGGCAACTCAGTGGTGGTCAGCGCCAGCGCGTCGCCATGGGCCGCGCGATAGTACGCGAGCCCAGTGTTTTTCTATTCGATGAACCCCTGTCTAACCTGGATGCGAAACTGCGTGTGCAGATGCGCCTGGAAATAAAGAAGCTCCAGGAACGGCTCGGTATTACCAGCGTCTACGTCACCCATGACCAGGTCGAGGCGATGACACTGGGTCACCGACTGCTGGTCCTCAATGACGGATACGTCGAACAGCTTGGAACCCCGATCGAACTTTATGAGCGTCCCGCGACAAAATTCGTCGGCGGTTTCATCGGCTCTCCCTCGATGAATTTCCTCGAGGCCCGCATCAGCGCGGATGGAAATAAGGCCGAGTTCGCGGATGGCGACAGCCTCGGTCTTGCGAATAACCTTTCCAAATACGCGAATCAATCGGTTCACATTGGAATGCGACCCGAACATCTGCAGGAAGCCGAGGCTGACACCAAAATGACCTCGCAAAAAGTGGATATGATCGAGCATCTTGGCGCCGATACACTGCTGCACGGCACCTTCGGTAGCAGCGACTCCAAACTGACTGTTCGACTCGTGGGCATCAGAACAATCAATCAGGGTGACATTTTGCCGCTCAAGATTGAACCTGGAAATGTTCACGTCTTCGATACCGACACCGGCAAAAGACTCTAGCCCGAATATTGCACGAAGGCGCATGGTCATTAAATATTGGCAAATTGGAGGTGTGATGATGATAGTGGGGGCTCTCGGTACAGTGACAGTTGCGCACGCACTTGACGCACAGGGCCATCGGGGCGCGCGTGGCCATCTACCCGAAAATACCCTGGCCTCTTTTGCGCGCGCATTGACCATCGGCGTGAATACCCTTGAACTGGATGTCGGCGTAACCCGCGACGGCATCGTCATCGTCATCCATAACCCCCGACTGGAGCCGGAAACAACTCGTGACAGCGAGGGTAACTGGCTCACCGAAACCGGGCCAGCGATACGTACTCTTACCCTCGATCAAATCAAAACCTTCGATGTCGGCGGTATTAAGCCGGGGACCCGCTACCGCGAGCGCTTCCCGCATCAGCTTGGTGTCGATGGCGCCCGCATTCCGACCCTCGAAGAAGTCATGCTGCTGGTGAAACGTTCAGGCAATGAAAATGTCCGCCTTAACATCGAAACAAAACTAAACTCGATGAATGCGGACCTTTTTCCTGAACCGGAGGAATTCGTCGAGGCCGTTCTAAACGTTGCTCGTAAACAGGATTTCATCCAACGCATTACGATCCAGTCCTTTGACTGGCGCACACTACAGGAAACACAGCGTCAGGCACCAAACGTGCCGACGTCTTACCTGACGGTTCAGCAGGACTGGTATGATAATCTTCATAATGATGGGCCGGGTCCCTCGCCCTGGACCGCCGGCTATGATATCAACTCATTTGATGGCAGCATCCCACATATGATCAAGGCTGCCGGCGGACATATCTGGTCGTCATATTACCGCGAAGTTTCTGCCGACACGGTGAAACAGGCTCATGATTTGGGTCTCGAAGTGAAGGTCTGGACCGTCAACGAAGTGACCCAGATGGAGGCCCTGATCGACATCGGTGTCGATGGCATCATTACCGATTACCCCGATCGTCTGCGCGAAGTTCTACAACAACAGGGTATGCAAACGCCCGCACAAACCCCGGTTTCCCCTTGAATTCGTAAAAATATTGTGAGGATCTGAAAAGTCCCAGAATGCGAAAAATGCGGGACTAGCCATATCGACACATACCCTCACTCCCGCAATCTCGGCATCAGCTCCACCAGATTACACGGCCGCGTGCGATAATCCAGCTGCGCGCTTATTAGCATTGTCCAGGCATCCTTGCAGGCGCCGGTAGAACCGGGAAGGCAGAATATGTAGGTGCCGTTGGCAACGCCGGCTACCGCGCGTGATTGCAGCGTGGAGGCCCCAATCGATTCGTATGAAAGACTGCGGAAGGTTTCGCCAAAGCCGTCGATGATCTTGTCGAGCAATGGTGTTACCGCCTCGGGTGTACCATCGCGCCCTGTTACCCCGGTACCACCAGTGGTTACGATTACATTCACCGCCTCGTCCGCTATCCAGCGTGAAACCACCTCACGGATACGATACTTGTCATCGGGTACTATCGCTTTTTCTTCCAGTCTATGCCCGGATTCACCCAGCAGTCGCACCAGCGTCGTACCCGACTTGTCGCTCGATTCGTCGCGCGAATCAGATATGGTTAGCACGGCTATGTTTAAATCAATGAATTCTCGTGACTCGCTCATTTTTTACCCAACTCTGCATCGTTCGGTATATTCTATCCCGATTGCTGTTAGACAGGTAGTCAAACACCTGATTGTCAGGTGTATGTCTTTCAACAGCTTGATATAATGCGATTCCTTTTTTGTAATCAGGCAACCATGTTAACCAGGCATTATTTTTTCCCCACGGGTTTGTTATTGTGTGCCTGCCTGCTTTTCTCGTTCACTGCTTTCGCGAGCAGCGAGTCTGGTTCACGAATTCGGCTTGCGACTACCACCAGCACTCAAAATTCAGGTTTGATGGAATATCTTTTGCCTGAATTTAAAAAAGATTCGACCATCGAGGTTCAGGTCATTGCGGTGGGCACCGGCAAGGCGCTTCGACTCGGCCGTGAGGGTGATGTCGATGTCGTGCTGGTACATGCCAGGAATGCCGAGCAGGACTTTGTAGACGCTGGTTACGGGGTCGAGCGCTTCGGCGTCATGTATAACGATTTTGTTTTGATAGGTCCGCACGATGACCCGGCACAGATAGCCAGTAGTCAATCGGTTGCCGAGGCACTGGAAAAAATTCGGCGTTCAAAAAGCGCGTTTATTTCTCGCGGGGACGATTCCGGCACACACAAGAAAGAACTGTTTCTGTGGAACATGATAGATTACTCGCCACAGGGTGAATGGTACAAATCAGTTGGCCAGGGCATGGGTAAGGTGATCCAGATCGCCAACGAGTTGGGCGCCTACACGATGACCGATCGCGGTACCTGGCTGGCTTATATGTCAAAGTCCAACCTGGCGCTGTTATACCAGGGAGATCCTCCATTGTTTAATCCCTACGGCATTATCGCGGTCAGCCCCGAACGTCACGCGCATACCAACTATGCCGGCGCTACCAGCTTGATCAACTGGCTCATATCGCAAAAAGGACAACGCCTGATTGGTGAGTTCAAAGTGCAGGATGAACAATTGTTTATTCCCTCTGCCAGGCAATCGGGTCAATAGTCCTTATGGACGTGTTGATTGCCAGTACGCTCGACGCTTTCAGGCTTTTATTGAGCGGTGATAGCAATATCTGGGAAATTATCGCAATTTCCTTCAGGGTTTCTTCGCTGGCTATCCTGTTTGCAATCCCGCCTGCCCTGATCATCGCCTTCGTCCTCGCCTACGGTAATTTTTTCGGCCGCCGCTTTTTAATATCCCTGTTTAGTACCTTCCTGTCGATCCCCGCCGTGGTGATTGGCCTGACCCTGTTTATCGTCCTCTCACGCCAGGGGCCAATGGGTGACATGGGTCTGTTGTTTACCCAAACAGCGATGATCATGGGACAATTTTTGCTGAGCATTCCTATTCTGATCGCGATGGCGCATACCTCGTTCCAGGCGGCTGATCGCCGTGCCTGGGAAACCGCGAGAACCCTGGGGGCAAACCGCATCTACGCATTTTTCACTGTCGTCTATGAAATCCGATTTGGCCTGATGGCTGCAATGCTCGCCGCCTACGGTCGTATTATTTCTGAAGTCGGTGCATCGATGATGCTGGGCGGCAATATTGCGCATTACACGCGCAATATTCCAACCGCCATCGCACTCGAAACCAGTAAGGGTAATTTCGCCGAGGGTATTGCACTCGGCGCAGTGCTTCTTTTTCTCGCATTTATATTAAATGCCTTATTGCACCACGTTCAGGGTAAAGGCAGTATTAACCCATGATTGATAACTTCCATTTTAGTTTCCGCGATATATGCAAACACTACCGGCGCAAGTCGATACTGAGTGATGTATCGATCACTATCAGCCATAGCGATTGCTACATCATTACTGGTGAGAACGGGGCCGGGAAAACAACTTTATTGCGAATACTCGCTGGCATCGAGAAACCGGATAGCGTCAGTATCAGGATAAATGACAGCCAAACCATATCCTGGCGCAGCTGCCGGTCGCGCCTGTCGCAATCAATGATGTACCTGCACCAGCAGCCCTATATGTTAAGCGGTAGCCTGCGACGCAATCTTGAATATACGGCAAAGCTGAACCCGGCAATTATTGACAAGAACGACGCTGTTGAACAGGTGCTGCAATGGGCCCGACTCGAGGCGCTCGAGACACAGGAGGCGGTGAGTCTGTCAGGGGGCCAACAACAACGCGTAGCACTGGCACGCGCTCGGCTTCGAAACCCTCAAATCCTGCTGCTCGACGAACCCACTGCCAACCTCGACAGCGATGGCCGTGACAGAACCCTGGTAATGTTAAAGGCTTTCCTGGAAAGCGGTACGGCGGTAGTAATCGCGACCCACGATCCGAATATTTTCACCAACCTGAATGGCCATGCCCTGCACCTCGAAGATCAGAAACTACGCGATAAATCGATAACAGCTTCCAGGATCGCGGATATCTCGGATTACCAGAAATCCCGCGGAATATGAGTATTAATAAACCCGACATTACCGCGGTGATACTCGCCGGCGGCCAGGGCCGACGCATGGGCGGGTTGGACAAGGGCCTGCTCGAATTCGATGGACGCCTGATGATCGAAATTTTAATCGAGCGTTTAAGGGACCAGCAACTCGATATCCTGATTAACGCCAATCGTAACCAGGCGACCTATGAATCCTATGGCTACCCGGTAATCGGCGACGAACTCGAGGACTACCAGGGTCCGCTGGCGGGTTTTGCGAGTGCGATGGCAAGCGTAACAAGCCGTTATATATTAACCCTGCCCTGCGACAGCCCAATGCTCGCTAACAATTTTGCCGATCGTTTTATCGAAACCCAGGATCGTACCGAATCACCGATTTGCGTGGCCCACGATGGCGAGCGTCTGCAACCGGTTTACGCTTTAATCGATACTCGACTGCTGGATAACCTGAAGCTGTTCCTCGGAAGCGACGAGCGCAAGATAGACCGCTGGTACGCACAACATGACTACGCACTGGTCGATTTTTCCGACGATACGGTCATGTTTCAAAATATCAATACACCCGAGGATCAACAACGCATGCAGCAATCCGGTCAGAGATGATAAACCCGGGGATTCCAATAGTCGGCTTCAGCGCCTGGAGCGGTACCGGCAAAACCACCATGCTCAGGCAGGTGATTCCGCAACTGAAGGCCAAAGGCCTGCGAGTCGCGGTAATTAAGCACGCGCACCACCACTTCGATCTTGATCGGCCCGGCAAGGACAGTTATGAATTACGTAAATCCGGTGCCGATCATACGATCATCTGCACCACCACGCGCATGGCCGCGATCACCGAGTTCGCCAGCCCGGAACAGGAGCCATCGCTTGAGCAAATCGTTGCGGGCCTCGATACTGATCAATACGATATTCTTTTAGTCGAGGGTTACAAGCACCTGGCTTTTTTTGCCAAGATTGAATTACATCGTAGTGCGGTTGGTAAGCCATATTTATATCCGCAAGATTCGACTATTGTTGCTCTTGCCTGCGATGAGGCGCCTGTTGAAGCGCCTGGTATTCCGGTGCTGGATATTAATGATCCAATGCAGATAGCCGATTTTATTTATGATGAGGTTTATTCTGGGGGTAGATAGTTACTTTCCCCCCTCACCCCTGCCCTCTCCCCTGAGGGGAGAGGGAGTACACATCGTCCCCTCGCCCCTCAGGGGAGAGGGCTAGGGTGAGGGGCAATCTAGAATCTACTCCCCGCAAACCGGACAATGCGGATTCTTCGGCAACTTAACCCCCTGCCATTCCATACTGGCTGCATCAAACAACAATAACCTGCCAATCATTGGCTCTCCCTGACCCGTCAATATCAAAAGAGTTTGTAGCGCCTGCATGGTGCCGATAACACCAACCACCGGACCGAGCACGCCTTCCATTTCACAGGTTTCGGCATTTTCATAGACCTGCGTATAGAGGCATTGATAACAGGGGCCCTGAACCCCGGGCTGGTAATTCATGATCTGGCCTTCGAGGCGAATGGCGGCACCGGTTACCAGAGGTGTTTCGGTTTCTACACAGCAGCGATTCACTTCAAACCTGGTGGGAAAATTATCGGTGCAATCGAGTACGATGTCGACGCCTTCGATGGTCGATTTCAACTCCTCCCCCTCAAGCTGGTAGCCGATCGTCTCGACTTCGCATGCGGGATTCAGCGCCTCGATAGTTTGCTTCGCCGAGTCGACCTTATTTTCACCAATCGACTTGTCGGCGTGAATAATTTGTCGCTGCAGGTTGGATGCCTCGACCATATCGTAATCGCTAATCACGAGTTTGCCGATACCCGATGCTGCCAGGTACATCGCCGCGGGTGAACCAAGACCACCCATGCCGACAATGAGGGCACTAGCATCGAGTATTTTCTGTTGCCCCTGCTCACCGAACTGCGCTAATCGAATTTGACGGGCGTATCGATCGCGTTGTTTTTCATCCATAAGGAATTAACCGCCACCCTTGTGGAAATATTGATGGAAACGTTCGAAAAATTTCGATTGCAAGTCAGCGTTTGTATCCAGCACCTGGAAGCGAGCTAGTAGTACCGGTAAAACGAATAATCCGAGCTTGCGTGGCGGTCTTTCACACACTTCGATTTCGATTGAAAGGTCGGAGTCCACCTTGCTGATGCGCCAGTGATGCCTGGAAACTGTTTCGCTGGAATAGTCCGATTTGTCACCGGTGAAAGCGCCGGTCAGGACTTTACCGAATTCGTCAGCAGCGTAACCCATTTCCAATTCGATGATTCCAGATTCGGGAGCTGGATCGGTACGCACTTTACCCCCCGGCCACGGGCGGCCAGATCGAGACTATATCTCCTTCCTCCAATTCGCGCTCTTCCCTGTCTTCTCCGCAAACAAAATGGCCGTTTATGAGGACGATATGGGCTTCTTCAGTCGAAATGTGATAACGCTCGATTAAACGATTGAGTATCAGGGAATCCTCTACCCTGATTTCTCTACGAAACCTGGATTTTCCCGGCGGCAGGTACTTCATTAACGAAGCATAGAACTCGATATACATTTTCATCATGCATATCCGAGTTCCTGGGTACAGGCCAGATAAGCTTCCATGATAGCGGTTGGATCTTTTATCAATCGCTCTTTCCATTCACCGAGTTTGATTCTAGATTCGATAAGGCCGCGTAAAACACCGATGTGCTGGGTCTTGCCAACCGTGCTCGCGCCCACCAGGCAATCGCCATCGAACTGAAGGTTAATATACTGAAACTCATCCGGGTTATACAACTCGGCCTGCTCACCACCGTCGACACCCATCCACAATCCGAACGAACAGGAAACTAGCCCGACCGTATCAAGTACATTCATATTCAACGTACCATGATGTTCATTTGTATTACCGGACATGTTCAGTGCAGCAATACGACCGTGATCGGTAGCGGTAGGCTGGATTGCCTGTACTTCAAAATTGCCGGTAGAGAAGTCGATACCCTGAGCGACATCACCCGCGGCGTAGATATCGTCATTACTGGTTTGCATCGAATGATTCACCAATATGCCGATATCCAGTTTGATGTCGGTACCTTCGAGCATCGCCACATTCGGTTTAACACCCGTCGCTGTAATCACCAGCGCAGCGGGTAGCTTGCTGCCATCGCTCAAGCTGACTTCTACTTCGTTGTTATTAGCGGCTTTAACCGACTCGACACTGCAGGAAGTATGGACATCGATACCTTTATCGATACACCATTTTTCGAGCAATCCACCGGCCTTGTCATTGAGCATGCGCGGTACCATACGATTACCGGTTTCTACCACCGATAGCTTGATGCCGCGTTTAACCAGTGACTCGAGAATGATACAGCCGATAAATCCGGCACCGATGAGTACGACATTCGCACCCGGCTGCGCCAGTTCTATAATATTGCGTGCATCTTCCAGGGTCCAGCAAGAGTGTACCTGGGGTAAATCCAGGCCCGGAATGGGTGGGCTAATCGGACTTGAGCCAGTCGCCAACAAGAGCTTGTCGTAATCACGCGAGCTGCCATCGGCCAGGGTAACCTGCTTTTTATTGACATCGACTTTGTCGACTCGCTGCTGAACCAGTTCGATATTCTGCTCGCTGTAATGAGCTTTCGGATCACGCAGATAGCTGCCCTCTTCGCCGATATTGTTGGCCAGGTAATAGGGTATCGCCATTCGCGAATAAGGTGGCTCCGACTCATCACCGATTATCGTGATGGAAGCGTCCGCATCGTATTTTCTCAGGGTTTCTGCCGCGACCACGCCTGCGGGGCCGGCACCAATAATGATATGTTGCATAGCTCAGTGCTCTTTGATTAGGTTTGACCTTTCGATTAGATTTGACCTCTCACCATGAGTACAGGGCGAAAGCAATAGAGGCTGCCCGAAGGCAGCCTCCTGGATTTTACAGGGAAAGACGTTTACGGGTTTCGTCGGTTACCTCACCCGCGGGATTCCAGCCGCGAATCTCATAATACTTCGGTAACATTTCACCCATGCGACTGACCTGCCCCTCGGTCGGACCACTCTTGATCGCTTCTTCCATCAAACGTTTGGGTAACTTGTCATCGTCGGCGGTAAAACCGGCTGCCTGGTTAAATATGCGCTCCATGTTCCAGATCCGCTCACCCACTTCCAGACAACCTTCAACACTCCAGTCACCCTCGCAGGCAGCATCGATTTGCGGGGCAATGTTATCCATACCCCAGGCAAAGGTGGTGAAAATACACAAGCCTGCCGAATCGACCAGAGCAGTCGCATCCTGAAACGCTTTCACCAGTTCAGGCTTGCCTTCGGCGTCGCCTTGCTCTGTTTTCACCGGGATACCAAGAACTTCTGATGCGACTGTATAACCTCTCAGATGGCAGGCACCACGGTTCGAAGTGGCATAAGCCAAGCCGATACCCTGAATACCGCGTGGATCGTAGGCTGGAAATTCCTGGCCTTTAACAGTCATCGATAGTTCGGGACGTTTATACTTGTCACACAAACGTTTCGACCCCATGCCCAGGTCTTTTCCAAAACCCTCGCCGGTGACCAGTAATTCGGTGACTGCCACAAGAGCCTCGGCTGAACCAAACTTGAGCTCGATACCACCAGTATCCTCGGTGGTGATATCGCCAGCTTCGAACATTTCCATCGCCGCCGCCACTGTACAACCGAAAGAGATTGGGTCGAAACCGTCTTCGTTACAGAGGAAGTTAACGTAGGTCAAAGCGTCCAGGTCGTTGACCCCGGTATCAGCACCCAGTGCCCAGGCTGCTTCGTATTCTAGTCCTCCGGAGGCCCCCTGGTACTGGGGCTTGTCCTTAACCGTGAAATGCGTCTTATCGACGGTCGAAATCCGCCCGCAGGCGATGGTGCACCCGAAGCAACCGTTATTCTGGGTCAAATTCGGCTTGCCATCGCTTTTCCTGGGTTCGGCCATAGCCTCGGCAGAAATATCACCAGCGCCTTCAAAACCAACATCGCGCATGTTGCGTGCCGGTAAGGCACCTACACCGTTGATGACATTCATTAATATCTGGGTACCAAAGGCAGGTAGACCCTGGCCGGTTACCGCGTTATCGGCCAGCACTTGCTTGCCGGCGTCGACGGCTTCAAAGAACTTGCTGGCATCTTCCAGATTACCAATTCCACCAGTGCCGCGAATCGCAACCGCTTTTAAATTCTTTGAGGCCATTACGGTACCGACGCCAGAGCGTCCGGCGGCACGGTGCCTGTCATTTATGACCCCGGCATACAGGCAACCCGCTTCCGCGGTACGGCCAATGCAGGCAATTCGCATCTGCGGATCCTGGTGGGTCGCATGCAGAATATCGTCGGTTTCCCAGGCTGATTTACCCCAGAGATTCTCGGCAGAACGCAGTTCAGCCTTGTCATTTTGTATTAGCAAATATACCGGTTTTTCGGATTTTCCTTCGAAAATGATCATATCCCAGCCGGCGTATTTTAATTCGGCACCGAAAAAACCACCTGAATTAGAACAGGCGATAGCGCCAGTCAAGGGGCCTTTGGTGATAACCGAATAGCGAGCTCCGGTGGAAGCCATGGTGCCGGTGAGTGGACCGGTGGCCATAATCATATTGTTGTCGGCACTCAGCGGATCAACGCCCGGATCGACTTCCTCAACGAAATATTTAGTCGCCAGGCCACGCTGACCGAGATAATCCCTTGCCCAATCCATGTTAAGCGCTTCGGGAGTACAGGTACCTTTAGAGAGATTGACCCTCAGAATTTTTCTTGTCCAGGACATTTTGTTTTCCTCTCATTTAAGTTGTGGCTTCAGCAGAAGGCAGACTTTTTGAGGCCGAGGCCATCATTTTGTCATACCCGGTCCAGTCCGAATCAACATAGGTGATTGCATCGGTTGGGCAGGCTGTTGCGCATTGTGGGTCACCGCCGCAAAGATCGCACTTGACGACTTTGCCGGTAACATGAGAGTAATTGATGGTTCCGAAAGGACAGGCGATGGTGCAAACCTTGCAGCCCACGCACTTGTCATCGGAAACAACCTTGGCGCCGGTCGCCATATCGACGCTGATCGCGTCAACCGGGCAGGCCCGCTGGCACCAGGCTTCGTCACACTGGGTGCAGGTATAAGGCGCGAAACGGCCCTCGTGATGGAACGTAAAGACTTTTATATAGGATCGTGATGGATTAAATGTGCCGGTATGCTCATACGAACAGGCCATCTCACACTGTAGACAGCCGGTACACTTGCCCGGGTCGATATTGAGTGATTTCTGCATCTTACTCCTCCGCAGGTTATAATTACGCTCCGCTAGCGGAGCGTGGTACCTTCGGCTTCGGCTGAGACCTAAAAGTACCTGTTATCCGAACCATCATAGTACGAACGGAAATGTCATTGCAAGCCCTGACAGCCAATGAGCTTTTTTTATTTGAAACTCGGTGCTCAGAAGCAATTAAGATCAACAAAATGCTGATTTTTTCGACAAACATGGTTACCATTTTCTGCCTGGTTCGGCGGCATCACAAGCAACGCATACTTGATTAATAAATGACGATGAAAACTATAGTAAATACCACCCCCGGCTGTGCTGACCCCTGGGACGAAGACTCAATTAGCGTCGAACAGGCGCTCAGCCAGATTACCAACAGGATCCAGGCATTGCAGGATTGCGAGGAACTGCCGATCCGCGATTGTCTCGGCCGCGTCAGTAGCGATAGCGTTATCTCACCCATTAACGTACCCGGCCATGCCAACTCGGCGATGGATGGATTTGCTGTACATGCAGAGAGCCTACCCGAAGACGGCGTCGCGGAACTAACTGAAATTGGCACTGCCTACGCCGGACTTCCGTTCGAGGGCGACTGCAAACAAGGTGAATGCGTACGCATCATGACCGGAGCCGTGATTCCCGAAGGAACCGATACGGTCATCATGCAGGAACAGGTCGATCAACTGGAAAATAATACCATTCGTATAGGTGCGGGGCATCGAGTCAGCGAAAATGTACGTTACGCTGGTGAAGACATCGGCGAGGGTGAAACCGTGCTGGCAAATGGTTCGAAGATCAACCCGGCTGACCTCGGTATTCTGGCTTCGCTGGGTATCGGCTCTTTAAAAGTGTTGCGCAAGCCCGTCATCGCCTTTTTCTCCACCGGCGATGAACTGGTATCGATCGACAAACCGTTGCAGAAAGGTGAAATCTACGACAGTAATCGCTACACCCTGCACGGTATGTTATCCCAGTTGGCCGTCGACATAGTCGACCTCGGTGTCATCGAGGATGATCCGGATGCGATACGAAATGCGTTGCTGAAAGCCTCGCAAACGGCAGACCTGATCATTACCACCGGCGGGGTTTCGGTCGGTGAAGCCGACTATATCAAGCCGGTTCTGGAAGATATCGGCCAAATTGAATTCTGGAAAATCGCGATTAAACCGGGACGGCCACTGACCTATGGCAGCATCGGCAATTGTATTTTTATGGGATTGCCCGGAAATCCGGTCGCGGTGATGGTGACTTTTAACCTGTTTGTGAGCACTGCGATCAGAAAATTATGCGGGGCGCCGGCCTGGCAACCACCTTTGATCAAGGCCAGGTCCATGCAGAATCTGCGCAAAAAACCCGGCAGGCATGAATTCCTGCGTGGAATTGCCTCGGCTGATGCAAACAACGACTGGCAGGTTGAAAAAACCGGCATGCAGGGTTCGGGTATTTTGACTTCGATGAGCCGGGCTAACTGCTTTATCGTTTTACCCGCCGAAAACAGTGGTGTTAAGGAAGGCGATTTAGTCGAGGTTCAACTCTTTGACCATATTTGAACGAACTTATGATCAACATTAAATACTTTGCACGGCTCAGCGAAGCCCTGAACGTGAAATCTGAAGAAGTTGAATTCAGCGAACAGATCAACACGGTTGAAAGTCTAATTCAAAGCCTGGTGGGGCGCGGCGAACCCTGGATAAGCGAATTCTCGACCGAAAACAAGATTCTGGTTGCGGTTAACCAGGAACTTTCCAATAGGCAAGCCATGCTGAAACAGGGCGATGAGGTTGCGTTTTTCCCGCCGGTTACTGGCGGTTAGACAATCTTCATATTAAATATTAGGGATTTACACCCTCACCCCTGCCCTCTCCCCTTTGGGGCGGTGCGACGCCTCGCGAGGGTTAGGGTGAGGGGTTAAGAAGGCTAGCTACTACAATCAGAAACCTCGTTTAGAGCCGAAGCATCTATACTAAGCCACCTGCAGCTTAATCGCGCAGAATTTAAACTCCGGTATCTTACCAAACGGATCGAGCGCTTCGTTGGTCAGCAGGTTCGCTGCCGCTTCGTGATAACAGAAGGGAATGAATACTTCGCCTTGCTTCAGTGCCGCATCGGCACGCGCGAAGGCGCGCAATTCGCCGCGTCTTGATTTGGCGACAATTTCGCCACCGGCCTCGAGACCAATCGCCTGCAGGTCTTCACGATTGACGTAGACGATCGGTACTGGCTCGATTGCATCCAGCACCTCGGTACGGCGCGTCATCGAACCCGTGTGCCAGTGTTCGAGCTGGCGGCCGGTCATCAATATTAACGGATATTCATCATCGGGTTGTTCATCGGCAGGAATCGATTTCGCCGCCACCAGCCTGGCCTTGCCACTCGGGGTCGGAAAATCTTTCACGAAGACAACACCCTGACCCGGATCGTCGGCATCCGCGCAGGGATAAGTGACTGAACTGTTTTCGAGCAGGCGATCCCAGGTGATACCGGCAATACTTGGCATCGCGCCGCGCATTTCATCGTAAACCTCGGATACATGGGTGTAATTCCAGTCGAGACTGAGGCCCTTGCCGATATCGCGAATAATCCACAGATCTTGCCTGGCTTCACCCGGCAGCGGTACTGCCGCCTTGCCGAGCTGTACGCGGCGATCGGTATTTGACACGGTACCGTCTTTTTCAGCCCAGCCGGAGGCGGGTAACACCACATCGGCAAACGCGGTGGTTTCGGTGAGAAACATGTCCTGCACCACGAGGTGATCGAGTGCCGCCAGTGCCGCGCGGGCATGGTTTAAATTGGGATCGGACATCGCCGGGTTTTCACCCATGATATACATGCCGCGAATTTTACCATCGAGAATTGCGTGCATGATTTCGACCACGGTGAGGCCTGCTTTTTGATCGAGCTCGGCGTCCCAGTACTCTGAGAAGCGGGCGTTGGCTTCTGGATTATCGACGCGTTTATAGTCGGGGAACATCATCGGTATGAGGCCGGCATCGGAGGCACCCTGCACGTTGTTCTGCCCTCGCAACGGGTGCAAACCGGTACCCGGCCTGCCGATTTGACCGGTAATCATCGACAGTGCGATCAGGCAACGCGAATTATCGGTGCCGTGTATATGCTGTGATATGCCCATCCCCCAGAAGATCATCGAGCCCTTCGAAGTCGCGTACAGCCTCGCCACCTCGCGCACATCCTCGGCATCGATGCCCGTAACAGCAGCCATTTTCTCCGGGCTGTAGTCGGCCACATTGGCCTTTATCGCTTCGAAGTCGACGGTGCGTTCGGCGATAAACTTATCGTCGGTCAAACCCTCATCGACTATGACATGCAAAATCGAGTTCAGTAGTGATACATCGGTCGACGGATTGAATTGCAGGAAATGCGTAGCGTGCCGTGCTATATCGGTCTGGCGCGGATCGAGCAAAATCAGTTTCTTGCCATTTTTGATCGCGTTTTTCATGAAGGTTGCCGCAACCGGATGGTTGGTAGTCGGGTTGGAACCAATCACTACAAAGACTTCCGCCTGCTTGACGTCTTCGACCTGGTTCGAGACCGCACCCGAACCAATACCTTCGAGCAGCGCGGCGACACTGGAGGCATGACATAAGCGCGTGCAGTGGTCGACATTGTTGGTGCCAAAGCCGGCACGCACCAGCTTCTGGAATAAATAGGCTTCTTCATTACTGCCTTTTGCGGAACCAAAGCCGGCCAGACCGTCACCGCCCAGTTCGTCTTTAATTTTCTTCAAGCCGCCGGTAGCAAGCTTCATCGCCTCTTCCCAACTCGCCTCGCGAAACATTTTGGATGGGTCACTGGGGTCAAAGTGTTCGTTCAGGCCTTTGGGCACACCTTCTTTACGAATGAGCGGCTTGAGTAGCCGTTGCGGGTGATTAAGGTAATCAAATCCGTAGC
>Ga0164315_10001265_pt1 | contig 18990 bp, 23 predicted proteins | sample GuaBasSedimGuay6_FD_113737 | JGI IMG/M metagenome (GOLD analysis project Ga0164315, IMG submission 113737) | Subseafloor sediment microbial communities from Guaymas Basin, Gulf of California, Mexico - Guay6, Core 4569-2, 0-3 cm | ecosystem: Environmental > Aquatic > Marine > Hydrothermal vents... | reverse complement strand
TTGGTTTAATGAATTTCCAATCATTAAATCCTAATTCATTCGCAAATCCTTCTTGAACGTTCTTATTGAAAAAATATTTTATAACTTTCGTATCATCGAAAGTATACCCTTTTGAATCCCCTATAAATTTAATATTGGGATACGAATCGCGAAATAAATCAATTAAAATTTTATTTGTAACTTTAACATATAAATCAACAGATTCCCTCTTTTTATATAAATCTAAATATGGCAAAGCTGATATGTAATCACCCATTGAATTAGACATGAATTCTACTAATACTTTTTTCTCCCTACCTTTCGTTATTTTTTTAACGTCTGTCTCACTTACCATATTTATGGATATCCACGATTTTATTTTTTCAAATACATATTCAGGTGTGATTGATTTAGAGCATATGAATTGTTTAGGAGTATCTTTATATTCTGGACACCACATCCAATCATTAGAATCAAATGGTTTGTTCTTATTATTAAAGCATCCTCTACATTCAGATTCTCCAGCTATTCTTAATATAGATTTCTTGAATTCGCATTCTGGCTTACTCATTCCTGATATCATAACGACAGGTTTATGTAATGCATGAGCTAACCAAGACAGTCCACTACTAATACCGATGAAAAATTCAGATTTATTAATAAGTGCAGAAGCCTCTTCGATACTTAATCCACTTTTTATTGTACAATTATCTGGTACTTCGTTCCAATGCCCGTTGTTACCATATGAAGGAGTATAATCAATATTTATTAAATTATAACCTTCTCCTTTTAATAAATCAATCAATATCCTCCAACCATCTGGATAATTCCAAAATTTAAGTTGTGCAGTCGAGTGCATAGAAAAGGTTATAGTTTTTTCTACAATAGCTGCATCAGGGTCATAATAATCTATAGTAGGAAATTCATCAACTATATTATGATCGGTTACCCCTAGTTGTCTGGCGATCCCCTCTACAAGTCCTTCATGCAATTTATAATAAATTCTCTGGAAATCATCATAGGAATCCCCTGATATTTTCCATTTTCCATCAATATGATTATATATTGGTTCTAGTTCTAACGGATAGAAAACAAACTCTGGATAACTTCTAATGTAATATTCTGTCTTATCTCCAATTACCCCTATTTTCTCATTAGGTGTAATTTTTAACCTAAACTTCTCGATAACGTACATTGCTGCTATTGTATCACCAAGAGATTTAGATTGGATTTTTATTAAAAACATTATACCTTCTTTTTACGGGGTTTTGTTATTTTTACTTTTACTGGTAGATCTAATCCCTTTTTCTTTTCTTTATCTAGAGATAGCGTAATTAAACTTCCTTCTTTTATATCCCCACCGATGAGCATATCTGCCACAGTATCTTCTATGTATTTTTGTAGCATTCTTTTTAATGGTCTAGCACCATATTTAGGATCATAGCCAGCGCTTACTATTTCTTTTTTAAGGTCGTTATTAATCTTAAGTCTTACTCCTAGCTCTTCAAACCTTGGTTGCATTCGGTTTAATTCTATGTCTAATATAGAATTTAAATGATCTTCTGTTAATTGATTAAATAAAATCATAGCGTCGATTCTATTCAGAAATTCAGGTTTGAATTTTTTAGTTAATTCTTTCTTTATAATATGCTCTATGTTTTTAGCACCAGAGTTACCATTAGTAATAAACCCAACTCCAGTTCCAAAATCCTGTGCCTTCTGTTGACCTATATTAGATGTCATTATAATAAGACTATTTTTGAAATCTATATTTCTTCCTAGTCCATCAGTTATTGATCCCTCATCTAATATCTGTAATAATATATTGAAAATATCTGGATGTGCTTTTTCGATCTCGTCAAATAATATAATTGAATAGGGTCTTCTTCTAACTTTCTCTGTTAATTGTCCACCACTTTCGTATCCAACATATCCTGGAGGGGCACCAATAAGTTTTGAAGCATTAAACTTATCCATATATTCACTCATATCAACTCTTATCAAAGCGTCTCTATCACCAAACATTGAATATGCTAATTCTTTAGCAAGTTCAGTTTTTCCTACTCCAGTTGGACCTAAGAAGATAAACGAGCCCATAGGTTTATTAGGATCTTTAAGTCCCATTCTACTTCTTCTTATAGATTTTGCGACTTTTGAAATTGCTTCGTCCTGTCCAATTACTTTCTTACCTATCTCAGCTTCTATATCTGCTAATTTCTTATTCTCGTCCTCGTTAACTTTCTTTAATGGTATTCCAGTCATCATAGAAACTACCTCGCATACTCTCTCAGCATCAACTATCTTTCTTTTCTCTTTTAAGCTTTTCTCCCAAGCCTTTGTCTGTAAATCAAGATTCAGCTTTAGTTTTCTTTCAATGTCCCTGAATTTAACCGCACCCTCATAATCTTGTAATGCTACTGCACTTTTTTTACTCTCATCGGCTTCTATGATCTGAGCTTCTACTCTACTTATACCTTTAGGAACTTTAACATTATGCAGTTGTGCTCTACTCCCTGCCTCATCTAATGCATCTAAAGCTTTATCTGGTAAGTTACGATCGGAGATATACCTTTCAGTTAAGCTAACACAATATTTTATAGCTTCATCAGTGTATTCTACATTATGATGATCCTGATACTTCTCCTTAACATTCATTAGAATTTCTATAGTCTCATCATGACTGGTTGGTTCAATTATGATTTTTTGAAATCTTCTTTCCAAAGCCCCGTCCTTTTCGATATGTTGTCTATATTCGTCAAGTGTAGTTGCACCTATGCATTGTATCTCTCCTCTTGCTAAAGCAGGCTTAAACATATTAGCAGCATCTAAAGAACCTGATGCTCCACCAGCACCAACTACAGTATGTAATTCATCTATAAAGATTATCACGTCTTTATTTTTTCTAAGTTCCTCAAGAATCAGTTTCATTCTTTCCTCAAATTGTCCTCTATACTTTGTTCCTGCTACAAGCGAACCCATATCTAAACTAAGTAATCTCTTATTCAAAAGATTCTTGGATACGTTTCTTTCTATGATACGTAATGCAAGTCCTTCAGCAATAGCAGATTTACCTACCCCAGGATCACCAATAAGAACCGGATTGTTCTTTTTTCTACGAGAAAGTATTTGGGAAAGTCTTTCTATCTCTTTTTCCCTTCCTATGATAGGATCTAATGCTCCCGCAACAGCAAGTTTTGTTAAATCCCTACTATATGAATCCAGAGCAGGTGTATTGCTACCTTTATATTGTTTTTTCCCTGTCCCTTTATTATTACTTGGAATCTCCTCAGGTTTTCCACCTTCGTCGTCTATCATATTATTTTTGATTTCATGTATATTAGATAATCTATTCATCAAATTCTATTATTTAATATTTATAGTTACAAAAGTAATTAATATTTCTCACTTTTCTAACCATTTTTTCAATTCTTCTGGGTTTGCTTGCCCGACCTCTTTTTTACATACCTTACATATTCTAACTAGATCAAAAAGCGTGCCTTTAGTAGGTCCAATATTTTCTAATTTATATTCCTTATGTAAACAACTAGCCTGTATATCATCCAGCTCTTTCTGATGTGCTTTAATTTTCTCTATTTTATCCGAAGCATCTTTTGAGATATCTCCAGATAGATTAGATTCATTTAATTCATTTTCCATAGTTAGCTAATTTGATTAATAGGCAGATAAGATGTTATCTCCTTTTACTCCTCTTTCGGTTTCTCTTTTTCTTTGGTTTACATATAGCATCAGCAATGGATATAGCCCAGGGGGATTTTGTTTTCCACCTTGCTTCCATTCCCATAGATTCTATTAAACCTAAAGCTTGTAAGAGTAGTCCATTAGATCTGTACATTGGATCGGGATTAAGATCAATATCAACATAGTCAGGTTTCCCTATATCATATTCTTCTAGCAAACTCACAGTTTCTATACTATATTCCACTTCCTTCCATAATCTAATGAAAAGATCTTCATCTGGTTTTTTAGTACGTATTCTAGGTACAGTTTGCTTGTTATAAATAACATGGGCGCCACCAGAATCTATATAATGTAATACAATAACAGTAGCATATACAGTTTTATTCCCTGTGTTTTGTGAATCACAACCAATATAAACCTTATGCTCTGGATTGTCTTTCATCCAAGATTTAATATATTCTCCCACGCTGACTTCCCTTCTGTCAGATAGCCTTCTCCATGTGTTTTTCATTTCTTCGGCTTTTATTTATGATAATATATATTCTTACTTAATTCTTTATAACACTATTTATAAAGTAAATGTAATTAAATTATTTATATGTAATTGGTTTAATAAGAATTATTTTCAATTAGCAGAATTTTATCCTTTCTGCTTAATGACTTAATTCTATGTTCTTCTTTAGATGCAGTAGAGCGATTTAATGACGGTTTCAGATATACAACGTATACTGGAAGTCTAGCTCTAGTATATTTAGCTCCCTTTCCTGAATTATGTTTTTGTATTCTTTTTACTGGATCTGTTGTGATCCCAGTATAATAGGTATCGTCTGAACATTTAACGATATAGACAAACCATTCTTTTAGACCCACTCTGAATTTACATCAGGAAAACTGGACTTAATGTCATCCATCATATCGAGATATGACAATTTTTCACTTCTTTTTAATGGTTTATTGAAATGCTTTAATTGAGCCCTCCATTTATCGTTAGTAGACTTAGCAAAATCGCTATACAATTCCTGCGCTAATTCGTCATCTAATTTAGTTATCATATAGTCCCCACTCTCCCAAGCCTCGAGACCATCACCGATTTCTTCTTTAGATACTTCGTTCCATGCCCAGTTTTCTATACCCTCTGCATCTAACGAATCTGCATATTCTGTCTCACCTTCAGAAGGTTCCCAATATTCTTTATATAAACCTAAATCGTTCATATTTTCTATATCGTCAATAAATATCGCATATAGTTCTTTATCATCACCAGATAAAATAACGAATTCATCAGCTTCTGATTCAACTTTAAATTTTATACCAGAATTAGAACCTCCCTCATTTTTCCCCTGTATCTCTCCATCCTTCTTATTCCATGGCGCATTAGGGTCCTTACTAGTCCCAGCAGGATAATTTTCGTTTAATTTATTATTCTTAAACTCATTATACCAGAATACTTTATTGTCGTCCATTACTTTCCTTTTATTTCCATCTATATATCATAGATAAGGGATTTATAACTCGATCTCACATATTAAGTCAGACGCTTCATCTATCCAAGCTAAGGCATCATCTACTGTATGAAATTCTGACCTTACGTCTAGAAAATCATTATGATGTACTGACTTATGTAAAGACATCTCTAAAACCTCATATTTCTCATTAAGTATATCCGTTACGGCTTCTTGAACTTTTTTATGAAATGTTACTATTCCTAGGAAGTAACCATCTGAGTTTTTTATTTCTGTTAAGATCTGCATATATGTTATATTCTTTTATCTAAAGTTTGGGGTAAGAAAATAATTTTCAATAGTAATATATTAATAGTTTCTATCCCTGGGAGACCAAGAGTCTTACTCTTACCCTCCTTTTGCAAATTTGTTTCATTATTATAGAACTATTTCCAAACTATTTATAAATTAAAGATAAAACCCCTTACTTTGTTCCAATATAATGCTTAGATATATAGATCAGAAATAAATATATTGCTATGACTAATAAAAATTACGTTTTTGAATCATTTAACTCTTTCTTATCCCACCAGTATAATATAAACGAAGATAAAAAAGTAACACTAGAGCTTAAAGACATATTAGAATTCATGGATGCTATAATAGAGAAGCAAAAAGAATTAGATAAAGATAATAAAAGGGTTAATAATACTTTTGGAAAATACGAGGACCCAAAAGAGGGATATGATGCTTATATAAAAGATAAAGCAGACAAGGCAGGAATCAGCGAGGAGAAATATAAATTCATACAGGGTAAGGAAGTTAAGCGAAGAAATCAGGATGGTGTTAGATATGCGGTAGCATTATGGCCTACTTTAGATAAAGTAATCAAAAAGGAGCTAGCAAAAAAATTACTCGCGGAAGTATTAAAAAAGGGATATCATAATATAGATGAATTGATTGATTTAGTAGAGGATAAGGTTTTTGCTAGCTCTCGTCCTTATATAGGAGCGCTTTCAGAAGAAGTTGAAATTCCCGACCGACCTAAACCAACTATGCCAGTAGCAGAGACAATTATTGGTGAAAAGGACCAGCTAAATGTATTTAAAGATAATAAATGGGCTTATGATGATTCATCATTTGAAGACGAGGGGGTAAAGGATAGGATAGTCTCTAGTATTAGAGATTTACTAGCTAGCGAAGTTGCTGGTGATATTAATATAAAATCAATTAAAATTGTTACGTCTACTAGTAGATTTAGAAACCTGCCCGACGGAAAGGGATCAGACAATAAATTATCTTGGGGAGAATTATCATTCAAAAGAGCAGTTACGTTATCTGATATTATAAAACAAGTTGCGGAGGCTCAGTTATTCGATACTAACATGTTAAATAAGCTTAATAGTAAAATAATAATTAATTATGCTGGTGATAATGGGGACGGAACAAGCGGACCAAATCCACCAGAAGACTTTAAATTTGGATATTATGACGATAAACAGGAATTCATAGACGGAAATACAAGAAATAAAGTTGATGTATGGGCTTTAGATAAGGTTGGTGAACCTACTTCAGAAATGAAGATATTAGATATAGAACCTTTAGATAATAAAGAAGATTATGATGAATTCAAATATATTAATATTTTATTTGAATATGATATATCGGAAGAAAATAAAATACCATTTAATATTACTGATAACGGGAAGGAGAACATCACATTATTTAGTGCAATATCTGGAGTAAATAAAACGAATACAAGAAAAACCTATTCTACTAAAATAAGGGATAAATATAAGAATAAAAAGAATGGGAATAATGATTGTCCTAAATGGAATTAATCAACGAATACCTCATATGCAGATGATATAGTAAATCTAATTTTTCTCCCCACTCTATCATATTTAAATACTTCAACTACAATGAAAGCATATCCAAATTTTTTATGTTTCTTGTGCATTCTATTTTCATAATGCCCGTTTACAGAGGTATTCCACTCATTTTGTATATCCGTTCTATTGACTATATTTTTTAAATCTTCAGAATATAAAGACAGTAACGAAACCTGTGGGTTTAGAAAAGGAGAATATATGTCAACTAAAAATATATTTTGTTTTATTCCAGATGAATATTCAATAGGGAAATGAGCATTCTCGGGAGTTGTTGATTTACCATGGGCCTCTTTATAATATGTTTTACTATAATCAGACATTAATGTATGATCGGTTTTTACTTGCAGATTTATCATTCTTATACACCTTTCTAAAGCAAGTTTATCTAATGTTGGGTCATGTATAAGTGAAGACCCGTCTTTATCAGTTCTTTGCTTATTTAATTTTTCTGCATATTTTTTATCTATTAAGGTATATGAAAGATATCCATTTGTCTCGACCTCCCGACCTACTTCAAATATAAAATTAGTATTTTCTGCAGTAGGATATATTTCGCTTACTTCTGGCTCAGGAAAAAAGAAATCAGGTTTATTTATATTATAAAGCTCTATATTATAAGCTAATACCCCTGATGTATCTTTATAGTTTTTTGCGAATTCTTCTATCCCTTGTCCATTAACATTAGTTAAGTATAGGAGGGAAACTAGGATTAAAGTGATCTTTTTCATAGTGTTATTTTTAATTACATAGCTAATATAACTAAATATAACAATAAAAAAAATATTTTATGGGTTTATTTGGTTATCCTATAACCTCAGTATCTCCGGTATCTAGTGACCCGTCTATCACTTTTCCCATCGCTAAACCCCTTAGATAGGGTAATTGTCCTAGTAATTGTACGGTCTCAAATTTTTCAGTATGCACTACTTCGTTCTTTAAAATTATTCGAGCCTCAGACATTTCTTTAGCTGTATCTATTTCTAGTATAAACGATTCTGCTGAGTATCGATAATATTCAGTAGTTTCGTCTTTATGTGTTAACTGGGTATCTGGGAATAGTATTCTTATTAATTCTATATTACTTTTCATCTTATTTCTTTAATGTGTTCCTTATATATGTACACAGTATATATTTGGACAATTAGTGGCGGGTACTAAAGGATTTTGTATTCTTTGAGGGATGATCAGATTCCCTTATTCCTCTATATAGTTTATGTAGTCTCATTAACTCATTATATGATGGGAGGTGATATAGAATTTCTCTATCCTCGGGGAGTAGCTCTATTTCTTTCAGCTGATCTCCAAGTATAAGATCTGTTCTTATTGTATGTTTATCTGAAGTTATAACAAGCCTCCTTTTAGTTCTTTTTAGCCAGCGCACCTCCTCTAAATCTTGCTTAACAAAAAGAATCTTGAATTTCTTAATTTGTCTTCGTAGCCACAGCTTCATATTCACCTTTTGCTAAATATAACGAATCAGATACAACCTTTGTAATCTCGTAGGGATCAGCATTAGAAGCTGGTCTCCTGTCTTCGAGGTAACCTTTCCAGTCTTTAGTGGTTGCTAAAGGTATTCTTATTGATGCACCCCGATCTGATGCACCTACAGAAAATTTGTCAATTGACTGAGTTTCGTGTTTACCGGTAAGCCTTCTGTCATTATCAGAACCATAAACAGCTATATGTTCTTTGTGTCTATCTTTTAGAACTTCAAAGAGCCTTTCATAATATGCTTTATTTCCACGATCCCGCATTTCAGTGTTAGAGAAATTACAATGTAAACCTGAACCATTCCAGTCACCGTCTACTGGTTTAGGATGCAGTTCAATATCTATTTTAAATTCTTCTGATACTAGTTCAAGTAAATATCTAGACATCCAAAGATCGTCTGCAGCTTTTAATTTACCTTTACCGAATACTTGATATTCCCATTGACCTGGCATTACCTCAGCATTTGTTCCTGTTAAATCTAATCCTGCTGCTAAACATATATCAAGATGACTATTTACAAAATCCCGTCCATGTACGTTATCGTAACCTACTCCACAATAATATTTACCTTGCCCTTCCGGAAATCCTTTCTTTGGGAATCCTAGTGGCCGATTATTTTTGGTTAACGTATATTCTTGTTCAAAGCCAAACCAAATATCCTCTTCTTCCTCCCCAATTAGAGATCTACGATTAGATTCATGAGGACTCCCGTCGGGGTTCATTACCTCACATAATATAAAGAAAGTAGGATATCCACTCTTAAAGGGGGATTCATATACCCTTACTGGGTTTAAAATACAATCAGAGAAATTTCCTTCTGCCTGTTTTGTTGAGGATCCATCAAAAGCCCATTCTGGACAATCGTCTATACTAAAATAGCTTTCCTCTGGAAAATCTATAACTTTTACTTTACTTCTTAAATTAGGTTCAGGTTTATAGCCGTCCAACCAAATATACTCGAGCTTAATTTTCATCTTAATTTTCTTCTGTAGTTTGATTTTCTATATTATGCTCTGAAGTTATCATTGAGATCATATGGAGTTTGATAGTATTAATATCCTCCGGGTTTATTTTACTCTCGTTGATTTCTCTAACAGCCCCACGTACTTTTAGATAAGATTGTCTAGCTAATTGGGTTACTTGCTTTCTGTAAGTAGAAAGCAGCTCTTCTGATTTTTGGTCCATTATAATCCTTTAACTTTTATAGTTATCGGAACACGTAATGTTTCTTGATAAGTGCCTTCCATTCTTCATGAGAAAGCTCGTCTACGAATATTGTATTTGGATTGAGCATACGGGAAACACATTTATTACATGTTACTGAAAATACCTCTGCATCTGTATTTTTGACGATAGAGCCACAGGATTTACATTTTTTGGCTATTCCTGCGCTAAGCCTGCGTTTTCCTTTACTTTTAGAAATTGACATATTTAAACTTTTTGAAAATCATACATTGGTTGAGGTTCTTCTATTTTGAGCTCTTCTTTAAGAAATTTTCTTAAGAATATACACTTTTCAAATTCCTCCTCAGATTCCATTAAACCTAGTATTCTTCTAATGGCAAGAATAGCGCTATCTCTTTCTTGATAACTTACTGCAGATGCTCCGTGCTCAACTAAATATTGATACCCCCTATAAGCAGCTGCTCTAAATTTTATATTAGCTTCTTCCTCCATTTTTCTTCTAAATTCTTCTTGATCTGGCATGTAAAAATCTTCAAATCCTTCGTCGTCGTCGTCAAACATAATTTTTATATTGGTTTACTCCCTCCGGTTATTCTTAATTCTAACTCGGAAAGATTTAATATTTCTATCTCTTTATATAACGTACCTTGATACGAAGAAATTTCTATTATCGCTTCAAAGCCCCCGTTTAATTCTATTGTTCTATCCCTAAGTATATGAGCACCTGCAAGATAACATTTTCTCTTTATTTCAGAGTAGTTACTTTTTATTGCTGTTTTACAAAGGAAGTTTACAATCATTAGTTTATTTATATATTTTATTGTCTATAATATCTTTTGTTTCTAATTACCTAGCTAATATAATATAATATACTCAGTAAAAAAAATATTACCTATTATATTCATCTAGAAACAAAATACCCCTTCGCGCGTATAAGTAATATGTATAAAGAAAAAGAGATTTTCTATCGAATCCATAGTTGGAGTTTTGGTGATACCCTTGCAGCTACTCCTACTTTACGGAGGCTTTACTACGCGTATGGGAATAAATTAAATGTAGTAACAAACAGTAAGGGGGTATTCCAAGATAACCCATATGTTAAAAGTATTATATCTTTTGATGAATTTGATTCATTAGATCTAAAAAACGTTGACCACGAAGTACTAGATAGCTTTACACATCCAGGGAGGAAAGACGAAAGAGGAATAGAGAAAAAATATTCTGTTATTGATATTAGACAGCTTCATGCAATGGATCTAGGATTTCAGTTACTTCCGGAGCAAATGTCATATGATTATTATCCACCAGCAAAAGAACATAAATGGGAGCTTCCTAGTGAATATGTAGTACTTCATGTAACATCAAACTGGGCTAATCGTACATGGAGTTATTCAAACTGGGACAATCTTATAAAATGGTTAGCAAAAAATAAGATATTTACTGTAACTGTTGGCATGGACTATAAGGAAGCTATGCACTCTTCAATTAGTGACGATTCTCTAGTTAAGAAATGTCCAAAGTTCAATAACATATATGGATTAGATTTGACAAATCAGGGAAGCTTATATGATATGTGGCATATCATAAATGATGCCAGCTTAATTGTTACTATGGCCAGTGGTCCTTTACATTTAGCAGGAACCACAGATACCCAAATAATTCAATTAGGAAGTGCACTACATTGGAGATTCAGAGCACCATATAGAAATGGAACCCAAGAATATAAATATGAATATATCGGGAGTTCTTGCCAGCTCTTCTGTAATAGTAATTTATTTTATAACGTAGAAACCTGGGGAACAATAAATGCTATTCCACCTATGGTAGATTGCAGGGAAAATAAAGAAACCTATGAATGCCATCCAAGTTATAATAAGGTCATTGAGGTACTAAAGAATTATCTTGATTGGGATTCTACTTTACTCCCAGCTATATCAATGAGAGATTATAAAGACGGTAAATTAACATATACAATAAATAAGAATATCCCTCATTATGAAATAGAAGCTGTTGATATAGCAACCGGACTTTTAAGAGGAAGTCTTACCGGAAGTGTAACCACTGGAAATTATTGGTGGGTACCAGCACCGGGTAACGAAACAGAGAAAAAATCTAATTTAGGCGGAGTAGATTTTTTTGTAACCATAATGAGTGACAAAGTATATAGAGAAAAATATACGTTTGATTCCCCAGGGGGAACACAAATAGTAGTAAACGGAAATAATATTACATATACTAATAATATAAAAGATCCGGCATATCCAACATTTTGGGAGGTTTTTATAAATGATGAATATGAACTTGATAATTTTTCTGGTACGTCAGAATACGAAAATGGGATAGTAATAGATATTGGATCTAATTATGGATATTTTGCACTAAAAGCATTAGATAAACTTAAACCTAAGAAAATTATATGTTATGATCCGAATACTATATGTTGCGATATATTCGGGGATATTCTAGAGAAAAATAATATAAATAATATTGATATAATTAATTCTGGTGTTGGCGGAATTACTAGAGACGCTTTTCTTAATGTCGGGGAGATGACAGTATTAGGGGAAATCTCAGAAAACAAACCAGACGAAGGATATCCAGTAACTATAATTTCAATAAATGATGTATTAGATTCAATAGGGGAAGAAACCGTTGGCTTTCTTAAAATCGATTGTGAGGGAGCAGAGAAAGAGATATTCGAAGAGATAACAGATATTAATTTAGCGAAAATCAAAATTATCGCGCTAGAATATCACACACAAGATATTAGAAAAAGCATATTAGAGAGATTAGAGCAATCAGAACTCTTTGAATTTATACAAAGAGGTGAAGGAAAGGAAATTGGAATAATAATAGTCAGTAGAAAGTGAAAGAGAGAAAATTTGGTATATACACATCGTTTTATAAATGTAAAGAGTTTATAGAATCTGCATTTAATAACATCGAGCGTATAAACTACGAGAATTTTGAGTGGCACATAACTGATGATTTCAGTAATGATGGCACTAAGGAGGCTGTTATGCTTAGATTAAATAAAAGCCCGATAAAACACAAGATTAAGTATTACGAACAAACAGAGAAAAAGGAAATGTATTGGGCTCCTAATAAATTCTTTGATCCTAGCTTTGATTGGATAGTTCTAGTCGATTCTGATGATACAATAGATCCGAATTCCTTATTAATTTATGACAGAAACATAACAGAAGATGCAGTACTAGTCTCCTCCGATTTTCATAAGAAAACAACGGATAGATTAAATTCGATATCTTATATAATTAATGACGAACCTATCTCTTCAAAAATAGAACGCTATCATCCTGATGTCGATTATCTTACTAATTTATCATATTCATGTTTTGGTCACCTTAGAGCATTTAAGAATTTACCTAATGTTGAATTTGTAGTTGATAATATAAATGCAGGGGCAGAAGATTCTTATCATATATTTTGGTGTAATTCATATGGTAAATATTTACATATACCCAGACCTATGTACAATTGGATGCTTAGGGGCAACTCAGAATCACATTCTGGAGGATTTGGAGAGCATTTTAATGATAATTTTGAAGGAGCATTAAGTAAATTAAATGCTTCCGACTACGGGGTAGATAAAAAATTCAATTCGCTATATAAAGAAACATGTGCACTAGGCTCTTATGCTATAGGGGGGTTAACAAATAAGCAGGTTTCCTTATATACTAGAGAATTAGTAAGTGATGATATAGATATTTTAACAGACCTGTATTTCGATATTGGTCTAAAAATTAATTCCTCGGCAGGGCAAATCAATATAATAGTTGCTAATTATTACACTAAAGCAGAGCTAGAAAATCTTCTTGAAAATATCAGAGGTCAGGGGGAAATATTAATATATTATCAGAATGACAAAAGACATTTAACCAGTGAGGAAAAGGACAGAGAACTAAAGAAATCACTAAATATATTAATAGATATAACGGGTAAGTATTTCTTAAGGCATAACTATTTCTCTTATATTAGACACATTATAATTACAGCAAATTCATGGATATCGAGATAAATAAAATTTTAATTCTTTCAGCATATACTAAAGAAGTGATATGGAATAATTACGGGAAATGTGATTTTGGAGAGGTTGCAACTATAAATCATAAGGAATATGCAGAAACCCACGGATATTCATATCACTGTGAGATCGTAGACGAAACTAACTTTCCTGATATGCACCCAACGTGGGTAAAAATTTACGTTATCAGGAAATTTCTGGAATTGTATGACTACGTAGTCTGGTTAGATGCTGATGCAATTTACTTAAATAAGAATCTAAGCATATTTGACATAGTCAAGGATTCAGCAACAAATCTAATAGTACCTAAAGCTGATTTAGATATAGAAAATGATATTGTATGGACCGGAATAAGTACAGGGTTTATGATATTTAAGAATACCCAATGGAGTATAGAGTTACTTGATTCAATGATAAACTATAACGGACACCTGAAGGCTAATAACGGATTTCACGAACAAGAATATTTATCAAATTTAATATTAAATCTTTACGTATCGGAAAATCCATCTGCTGATACAGTTTGGTATAAATCTAAAATAGATCTAGTGGAGACTAAACTAATAGCAGGTGGGATGATAGAAATTTTACCATATCGGTATCATCGAACATATAATTATCTAGAAACCGATTATATATTTCATGCTGCAGGAAATACCCCTACAAAACTAGAAAGGATAAAAGAGGCATTAGGTTTAGCCTGGTAATTTTATCTTTCCTGTTTCCATTAAAACATTGGCTAATCTTTTACCCTCTTTTATGTCTGCCATATAATGAACCCCAGCAGACATCCTACTTAAAGATATCAAATTAGCAAGTCTAAAAAATTCTTGCCGATGTTCTGGATATAGCTTACTAAGGATTTCAGCAAATAGATTACTTTGTAAAGAATGATTACTTGGGTATGACGGAGAATTTGAGCTCTCTGTCTCGTAACGTTCACTAAACGGAATCTTAAGTAACTTTGCAGTTTGCTCTGGTCTAGGTATATTCCATCTGTATTTTTCCCTTAAACCAAAAACCTTTGATTCCTCTTTCAACAAACTAAAATATTTGGTATCAAAATCTACACCTAATCTGCCACAAAGCTTTTTAAATTTCTTAGTCATCCCGTGATCATATCGTTCAGCATCTGATTTAGCTTGTTTCTCTCCAATCGACTGGATGAATCCTTTAATTTTTAATAATTCGTTTGCTCTATCCTTAGGGCCTAGATGTTCAGGTTTCTTTGACTCTATCTTATTATTAAGTAATATCCGATTTTTTTGCGACGTATTTAATAATTGCAAATGCTCTTCCTTTTTGGAGGAACCTTCGAATTTGTCAGATTTCACAGCATCCATCCTTTTCTTATTACTAAAATCTTTATATTTCAAAACTTTCCTTTCCATAATTACTAATGATATATATTGTTAATATTATAAACTTTATGATAACATTTTTAGAACACCTTAACGAAAGCAGTGCTTTGAATCCAATCAAAGAGGACTTATATGTTTTTCTCAGAAGAGAAAAGATAATGGGGTATGATAAAGATATACTCAGTATATTAGACGAAGAACCAAGCGAGAATGTTATTGATGATATTAAGGATTCATTTAAAGATGAAGATAATATATCTATAAGTAAAGAAGAAATTGCATCAATGGATCTTAGAAGTATGTTATCAAGATTTTTGGAATGGAACGGTATTAAAGGATATACGGAAGCAATAATATCTATAACAGGGAAATCTAAAAGTGAAATATACAAAGATAAAGATCTATTAGTCTGGAGGGATAAATATTATTATTATCGACCAAAAGATGGTGATTCTAGTATATGGGCTTGGGATAATCCAGAGACTGAAGGTATACCAAAACTTATAAAAACTGAAGAGATTTATAATACGTCTACGTATTATAATAAAGACTATTATAAAAGTGTAGAGAAAGTCTATAAAGATTAATCAGTATTTCCTATAGCAAATACCCATTTCCAATTTATCTGATCTTCTACAGCAGAATTTGTAGCATTTCCGTACTTCCCTCCGCAACTAAGTTCTACGTATACTTCACTAACAGGGAAAGCTAATTCAGTTTTATATTCATTAAAATTATCAAATTCTATTTCAATGTCTAATTCTTCTGTTCGATCGTCATATACTTTATTAACTACCAAATCTAATCTTGCTCTAACAGGAATGAATTCCATCTCTTTGATTCCGTACTTCCTAACATCTATATCCCAATAATATTCTAATCTTAGAGTAGATGACCAGGTATCAATATCAAGATCATATTCTTCATCGAAGCCAAGCTTTTTTAAATCTTTTATTATGCCGCCCTCTTTATCAGCAAATTTAAGTTTACCGTCCTTATCAATAAACGGGTCTCCTAATATGTCAAGATCTAACATACTTTTATCTAACTCGACAACAAAAGTATCTGTCGGGCTACCTAAAGATTCGAATAAGCTTTGGTTTGGATAAGGTTTTAGATTATTCATCTTCATCATTAGGATCCTTTTGTTTTTCCTCTTTCTTCACTTCTTCATCAGTGTCCGTTCTAGGGTAAAGAAAATCGTGTACATTTTTTAACGCATCTGCAGCAGCTCTAACCTCTTCTTTAGATTCACTATTATCAGCTAATAAAGAATCTAATTCTGTTGTATCCATTTTTGATAGGTCGTTTATTATATTCTCGATATTTTCTATGTCTTGATAGAATTGATAATGTGGACCTTCTGTTGCTCTTTCTACCTTACTTTCTTTACCTATCGGGGTATTGAAAGAGAAGACACCAGAGATAGAGGATTCGAAGGTTTTTATGTTTTTAAATTCATGCATATGAAGTTAATTAGATTTAGGATATATATATCCGGTAGATAAGACAATAAAACAAAGTTTATCTGAATATATAAAACAAATAAAAAACTAGAAATGGAACAAGATAGCAAAAACCACAAAACCAACAAAAGAGTCGTTGATTTTAGAACTTTCCTTATAAACGAATCTGAAATGTCCGAGGGATTCAGATCTGCAATAAAAAGTAAAATTGATAAATTAACCGGTTGGGCTAAATCTTTATATAGTAGAATAGTTAATAATGAAATAAAGTTAATCCCAAAAGGACTTAAGAAAGGAGTGCCTATGATTGGATATTTTGATCCTTTACTTGGTGATATGACAGAGCAGCTCAATGATTTTTATAGAGGAACAGAATTTGCTAAACTCAATCCACTCTCTTCATTAATGGAATCTGAGATTCTTGAATGGAACATAGAAAATTTAAATGAGGAAAGAATTCCGTTAGAATGGACCGGAGAAGGTGAGGTAAGGAACGTAAGTCCTATTGAACTTGCTACTATGATAGAAAAGTTATATCGGAGTAAAAAAAGAGGAGGAAGAGCAAAACCTATTTTTATATACGGAGCCCCAGGGATTGGTAAAACACAGATAGTCGAACAGGTAGGTGAAAAATTAGGTATCCCAGTGGAACCTCTCGATTTACAATTTATGGCTCCTGAGGATTTCTTAGGTATACCTAAAACTCTTGATGTGGTCAAACCCGATATGGAAAAGTATAGGGAAACCTTGGATAAAAAACATTTAGGTAGAGGTATTACGGTAAGTAATCCTCCAGGAAATCTACCGATATCAAACGGACAAGACGATAGAGGAGGAATAATCTTTATGGATGAAATGAATAGGTCTAATACAATGGTATTAAATTCGACTATGCAATTCGTACAACATGGAAGACTAGGTGACTATCAACTTCCTGATCGGTGGATACAAGTAGCTGCTGGTAATAGGGCAGCGGAAGCTACCGTAGCAGAATTTGATTTTGCACTAGCAAATAGATTTACTGTTATTAATTTAGTTCCTACTGTACCGATTTGGTCAGAATGGGCGAGAGGACCAGGTGAAGTTCCAACGGAGGTTATTACATTTATTGAAAAGAACCAAGAACTATTTCATTATCTAGATCCGGAAGTGGGTGCAATTACCTTCCCTACTCCAAGATCATGGACAGATGCAGCAGAAATAATTAAGGATGAGGTTATTGAGGCAGAAGTAAAATCATGGAGGCAATTACCGATGGAGGATATTTTTAATATATTTACAGACCAAATAGGAGCGAATGCAGCAGGAGCACTGAAAGCTTATTTAGAAATTATGCTGAGACTCAGTGAAAAAGATTTAGAATTAATGGTAACAGATCCTATGAAAGCTCCAAAGCTTAGTAAGACAACAGACTTTAGTTCTATTATATACGGGGTATCTGAAATGGCAATAAAAAAAGCAGAGGAACTAGCAAAAGGAGAACCTACTCCACAGATGCTTTTAGGAATAATGAAATATTTTGAGAGATATGAAAATCCTGAACAATTAACAGGTATTTATCATAGAATGCGTGTAAAATATCCAGATTTTGGAATAACCCAGGAAGTAATAGACAACGAAAAAGAGCCAGACAATGCAGCTAAAATAGAAGCGGCTATGATGATACAAAAAGGAGCTAAAGGAAAGGGACTTCTAGGAGACGAAGGCGACGCACCAGAATAATATAAAATATTAAAAACTTATGTTTGATAAGAAGGTAAAAAAATTCGGGGAGTTTTTGGTTAAGAGAAATATGTATGTTGTTCTTAACGAAGACGGAGGATTTATAGATAAAAGCATAGAAAGAAAAGCTAGAGTTAGAGTGAATAAGGCTCTTATATGGATTATCGTTAACCGAGGATTTTTTGGCAGACTGTTATCAGGATTAAATATTTATGGAAGCTCAGCATTAGATCCTAAGACAATGGCAACAAATGGACTTAATATAGTATACCATCCAGAGTTTGTAATGTCACAAACCCAAGCAGCGCTTCATTTTGTATTATGCCACGAAATCTTACATTGTGTAAGTGATCATATGGGAAGAAGGGGTACAAGAATTCCTTTGCAATGGAACTTCGCTGCTGATTATGCGATTAACCCTATATTAGATGCAGAGATAGGTAAAAATTTTGCTTGGCCTTTAAATGAGGACGGAAGTCGAATGGGCTTGTTCGAAGAGAAATATGCGGGTATGAGAGCGGAAGATATTTACGATTTATTAACAAAAGAAAGAGAAGAAGGTAAACCTGAACCAGATAAAGGAGATGATATGGGAGGGGTTGTAGATTCTAGTGAAGATATGCCTGCCCCAGATTCTGATGATTCTATTGTACAGGACGTAACCCCAGATGAAGAATTATCTCAAAATGGTGAAGATGGGGAAGATGG
>Ga0164315_10001264_pt1 | contig 18995 bp, 22 predicted proteins | sample GuaBasSedimGuay6_FD_113737 | JGI IMG/M metagenome (GOLD analysis project Ga0164315, IMG submission 113737) | Subseafloor sediment microbial communities from Guaymas Basin, Gulf of California, Mexico - Guay6, Core 4569-2, 0-3 cm | ecosystem: Environmental > Aquatic > Marine > Hydrothermal vents... | reverse complement strand
CCCGAAGAGGTGTGCCGAGATCTTGATGGAGAAGGGTTCGCAAAAAACACAGGCATACCCGTGGATCTGTCGAGGCTTTTTGCGAACCCTCGATCCGCAAGAGATCGGTGCAGATCAAGATAAAAATCGCTCAATTCAGGTTAAGGAAAGAGGGTGTGACACATGCGAGCAAGTGTTCAAATAAAAAATATATTGTACGCAACCGATCTTTCCGACAACGCACGGTATGCGTTTGCCTATGCCCTGAGTCTGGCGGACCTGTATGGGGCCAATCTGATTCTGCTGCATGCTTTGCCGGAAACGCCTGACTTGGTAGATAAAAATGTTGTCGGGTATATTGGTGAAGAAAAGTGGGAAGCCATCAAGAAAAATCATTTTCAGGACGCCAAGGCAGCCCTCATCGGTAAAAGAAGGGATCGTACCCTTGCTAACGAGATTATTGACCAATTCAGGGAAGATGCCAGGGCAGGTTTAGGCGGTCATTCGATCCCGTCTGATGAGGTTATTGTGAAAACGGGAAACCCGGTTGAGATTATCCTTGAAACGGCCGATGAAAATAATTGCGACCTTATTGTTATGGGAACGCATGGGCAAGGCTCTCTGGCCGACACCATGATGGGCAGTACGGCAAGACGCGTGGTGCGACGATCTCAGAAACCAGTGTTGGTGGTCCGGCTCCCCGAAGACGTGTAGGGTTTTTGGGACCAGGTGGAGGCCATATGGAATATCGATAACAGCAGCTATTTAAATCCGAAGCACGAAATTCGAAATCCTAAACAATCTCAAATGAATAAAATTCAAATGGCCAAAACAAAGCATTTCATGCTCAAGTGCATAGGTTCTGTTTGGGTCCTTTAAATATCTCCACACGGAGTATTTCTTCTGAAATAGAAGCCTCCGGAACCAATTCAATTGAATCTATTTGAAAAATTGTCTTCAAGCGTTTGATGTTGGCGTTTTTCAAGCCCCTCATTTTCGGGATACTGCTTGGATGAACAAAGAACACCGTTTTGTGTATCGGTGTCGTTTCTGATGCTAGTTCTGCGGCGGCCTTGTCAAAAAAGATTTCCGAGTGGACCAGGTGGCCGAAGGCGGGATGATAGGGACCGGCAAGAACGGTTCCGTCGAAATCAAGGCTTTCGGAAGCCTGAAGACCCATGCGAATAACCGGTATTTTTTTCCCCCGAAAGACACCATAGAGGTCTTTTACCTGGGCGACTGCCGCATCCAGGGAAAGAGGCTCATAAGTGCCATTTCGAAACCATACTTCGAGACGGCTATTTTTCAACACAACCGTCGGGTAGATGCGGACAAAGTCCGGTAGAAGACCGGCGATTTCAAGGGCCGTTGTCATGGCGGATGATTCATCCTGACCCGGCAAACCTACCATCATCTGGAGACCGATGGCATAGCCGCGTTCTTTTAAAAGTTTGACACTCCTGCGGGTGTCAAGGGCTGTATGCCCCCGCTGGGAAAGCCGCAGCACTGTATCATCCATGGATTGTACACCTATCTCGATGGTTCTGACAGGAAAGCGTTGAATCAGATCCAGCATCGCTGCGGTGATCGTATCCGGCCGGGTCGAAAACCGGATGCTATCAGCTTGACCCCGAGAGATAAAACGCGTGGCAACACCCAGAAACTTGAGAATCCTTTCTTTCCCGATACCGAGGAAGGTGCCGCCGTAAAACGATATCTGGGGTGCTTCGTGGTGTGGTTGTTGATATGTCAAGAAGCGGGAGATATCCGCCGCGATAACTTCTTCGGAGGGCGTTTGGTCCGGGCGGTCCGCAATGAGGATCTGGTTGCAGAATGCACACTGGTGGGGGCATCCGGCATGGGGAATGAAAACAGGGATAATGAACGGGCGGGAGCCTTTCTTTTTATGAGGGTCTTGGAAAGGGGGAACTGTTGTCATGTGGGTCACGTAACAAAACGGGGTTATCGTTGAACCCGTTTTATCACCCTATAGGGTTGTTGATAATGGGATCTTCTGTCAGGATTTCAACGCTAACAAGGCTTTACGTGCTGCATCCTGCTCGGCGGTTTTCTTACTTTTTCCTTTTCCGACGGCCTGAATATTACAGACCACGGTCTGGACACTGAAGGTCTTGTCATGGTCGGGTCCGTTTTCTTCGATTATTCGGTATTCCGGTGGTGGTTCATGCTGCAGCTGAACAACTTCCTGAAGCGCACTTTTATAATCCAGAAAGTGAACCCCGGTGCCGACGGCATCGAAAAGCGCTGAGAAGTGCCCTTCAATCAGGGTATAGGCGGCTTGATAACCACCATCCAGGTAGATGGCGGCAATAATTGCTTCCATGGTATCGGCGAGAATCGAATTTTTTCGATGTCCGCCGGTGAGAAATTCACCCTTACCAAAGAGAATGTGGCTGCCGATGCTCAAGGAGTGAGCAATAGCTGCCAACTGGCTTTCATTGACCATATTCGAACGGAGCCTGGTCAGGTCTCCTTCCTTCAGGTCCGGATAGCGCTCCATCAAAATATGCCCAACAACAAGACTCAGCACAGCGTCTCCAAGAAACTCGAATCGTTCGTTGTCGCGCATATCCGGGTTTGCCTGTTCATTCACGAAGGAACTGTGACGTACAGCTTCCGACAGGATCCGGGAATCCTGAAATGTGTACCCGAGCCTCTTTTCGAGCTTTGAAAGATTATCCGGTGCGTGGGCGTGTAGCCGTAAGCTTTCAAATAAACGATAAGGAACATGCAGGGCGCCATAGCCAATGCCCATTTTCAGTTCAGGCCTTAAGTCGCCATGGAAATCAGTACCGCCTGTTACAAGCAGATCGTGTGATGAGACAATTCTGAGCAGTTGTTGGACCTGCAGCTCCGAGTGTTCCGGATAGTAGACCTCGACACCTTTCAAGCCCTTCTCCTTTAGAGAGACAATCAAGGCTTCCAGATCGCTTTCCTGTTCGATATTCAGCAATCCGGGGTGTGCCAGAACAGGAACACCACCGGCCCCTGATATGATTTGGAGGGCTTTCCGGCAACTGAGCCGTTGCTTGTCCACATAGGCAGGTTTTCCCTCACCGAGATATTGATCGAAGGCCTCATTGATGGAATGGACGAAGTTTTTCTCAAACAGTGCTGTGGCAATATGGGGTCTGCCGATTTCGCCGGAGCCAACCTCTTTTTGGATATCTTCCATCGTTATCATGATACCCATGCTGTTCAGACGTTGGAGAATCTTGTGGTTTCGAACCCGGCGAATTTGTTGAAGATTATCGAGTGTTTGGTTCAGTGCCGGATCATCGATATGGATAAAATATCCCAGAATGTGATAGCTGCCGACAAAATCGAATGGCGCAATGGGCATCGCGCTGATTTCTACACCGGTGACCAATTCAATGGTTGCGGGCATGGTGAGGCCAAGCGCCTCTTTTGAACCGGCAAGTGTGTCATGATCCGTGATGGCAATGGCGCCTAATCCGAGTTCTTGCGCCATTGTTATAATTTCTGAGGGTGTCAAGGTGCCGTCTGAGGCAGTGGAGTGAACATGCAGGTCGATACTGATGTTTTCTTTATAATCCAAGGGCTTTTTCGAATGCTTCCTCTTTTGTTTTACAATCGATACATTGGGTTGTTACCATTCGGGCCTTCAGGCGCTTGATCGAGATGTCTTCCCCGCAGGTTTCACAGATGCCAAATGTACCGTTTTCGATACGCGTGAGTGCTTTTTTGATTTTGTCGATGAGCTTACTTTCTCTGTCACGAATTCTAAGCATGAAATTCCGCTCTGATTCGAGAGCCGCACGATCGGTCGGATCCGGGAAATTTTCTTTGGGCGCGGTCATACCGGAAACGGTATCATCCGCCTGATTGAGAAGGCTCTCCACTTTTTGTGTCAGTTGTTCTTTGAAATATTCAATGTCTTTTTTTTTCATAATAATACCTCAAAAGCATGGAACAATGTCTACTGAAAAAGATTTACATACCACAAGTGGAAAATGTTGTAAAGTGCTAATATTGAATTTTTTAGGTATTGTCACTACCGGCCGGATATCGTATAAAGAATAGAATTGTTTTACGATTTTATCGGACCCGAATGAAATGGAGGATCTGGATATGGAGGAAGACAACTATAGTACGGCATACAAATCCATCACTGTCAGAACCATCGATGGTTCGACGTTTAATGGAAAAGTGAACATTTCACCGGATCAGAGAGTTTCAGACCTTTTTACGAAAGCCGGCCGGTCTTTTATTATCATGGTAGACGTCACCTCGATAGATACATCTGGAAAAACACGCTTCATCAACAAAGATCATATCGTTTGGGTAGAACCGGACGACTTTTAGAGAACAGCCGAAAAGAAGATGTCAAGCGTTTTCATATTGTTAATTCTGAATACCTGATACGGGTAGCCTTCCGGTATTGTTTTTTTTAACAGGCCGGCCAGTACGTTTCCGGGACCCACTTCCACAAATATTTCTATTTCTTCGTCCATCAATCTGCCCATGGTGTCATACCACTTAACGGGATGACACAGCTGTGTTACCATCATCGAACGGATTTCACATGGATCTTTCGTACTATCGGCTGTTACATTATGCAGGACAGGCATATCGGGCGTGCTGAACGGGATGTTCTCCAAAAAATTCTTGAAATCGTTTTCCGCACCACGTATCAAGGCACTATGCCATGCACCGCTCACCTTTAAAGGAATCGACCGGCCATTTTGGTTGGCAGCCAGAGCGGACGCCTTCAGGACGGCTGCCGGTTCACCTGTAATAACGACCTGTTCTTTGGTATTGTGGTTTGCCACGGACACAATGCCGTCTGATCCAGCCTTGGCGACGATATCCTCTACTGCTTCAATGGGAAGCCCGAGAATCGCGGACATGGCACCATTCTGCCGTGTGGCTTCCCGGTGCATCAACTGGCCTCTTTTCATGACAGCGCGAATGGTATCTTCTCTGGAAATAACGGCAGCAGCACATAAGGCGCTGTATTCACCCAAGCTGTGGCCTGCTGTGACATCAGCCCTGATTCCCTCTTTTTGAATGACCGTCAAAGTGGACAGATTGATCGTGGTCAAAGCCGGTTGAAGGTTCACAGTGGCGGTCAAGTCTTCCATGGGACCCTTGAAACAGAGTTTTGACAAATTGATTTTAACCAGTTCTTCGGCCATGTCGAAAACTTCCCGAACAACATCAAACGCCCGATAAAACTCGAGGCCCATACCAACACGCTGGGAACCTTGACCGGGAAATAGGAACGCTATTTTTTTCATGTGAAGTCTCCTGGGTATCTACTCGTCCAGGTTAAAAAGCCTGCGCAGCAAATCCAGGTAGACAGGCTTGTTGATGTGATGCCCTTCCATCTTCAGAAGACGGGTGGGATCATGCATAATCTTATTGACCATTGTTCCTATCATTTTCTGCAGGGCTTCCTGGTCTGCCAAGGAGGTTTGTTGAAGGCTCGGAAACGTTCTAGTGAGCTCATTTTCGATAATTATGCGCAATTTGTTTCTGAGGTCCACAATGGTTGGAACGATATTCAGGTTGTCGCACCAGTCCCGAAAACGGATAACCGCCTCATCCACGATTCTTTCACCTTTCAAAGCCTCTTTTTTTCGATCTTCGAGATTTTCTTCGATAATATTCTGGAGATCATCGACATCATAGACATAGGCGTTGTCCAGTCGGTTGATTTCCGGGTCGATATCCCGCGGAACAGCAATATCGATAAAAAACAACGGCCGGTTTCGTCGGGCACGCATGGCAGCTTTTACCTGGTCGCGCCGGATAACCAGCTCGGATGACCCGGTTGAACTGATTATGATATCAACCTGCTCAAGCCACTGAGGAATTTCCTCGATTCGGACGGCCTGCCCCTTGAATCTTTCCGCCAGGGAAACACCCCGTTCAAATGTCCGGTTGGCAACATAGAGATCCCCGACCTTTTGTCGGAGCAGATGCTCCACCGCGAGTTCAGCCATTTCTCCGGCACCGATCATCAAGACCTTCTTTTTTACCAGGGAGTCGAAGATTTTCTTGCTCAGTTCAATGGCGGCATAACTGATGGATACCGCACGATCTCCAATGCCCGTTTCGGTGCGCACTTTTTTGGCTACAAAAAAAGCGCGGTGCAGCAATCGGTTCAGTATCAGTGCGGATGCTTTTTTCTGGGTGGCGGTTTGATAGGCCGTTTTTATCTGTCCCAGGATTTGAGGCTCTCCAACGATCATGGAGTCCAGGCTGGCCGCAACACGGAAAACATGCCTGACAGCATCATCATTTTCCCGATGATAGAGGACGCCCTCGAACCGCTCCAAAGGGATCTGATGGATGGATGCGATAAAGTTTTTTGTTATATCGACAGCAACGGGGATGTTGTCGGTAACCATGAGGATTTCAACACGGTTACAGGTCGAATAGACCAGTACTTCATCGATGGCTGGTTCCTGCTTTAATTGATCCAGGGCAACGAGGGTATCCTCGGGCGTGAACGCGATGCACTCCCTGAGTTCAACCGGTGCTGTGGTGTGATTCAGTCCTATTAATACGATATCTGTCATGTGTTACATCAAACCATTACCCGTCGAGCGGCTTACCACCGGGTGAACTCACCGTGGTGTCCCTTCAGAAAAAAATTAACCCCAAAAAAAGTGAACATGAGCACAGCAAAGCCGATGATTGCCATGATAGCCGCTTTTCTTCCGCGCCAGCCCAGACTGATGCGGCCATGCAGCAGTGCAGCATACAACAGCCAGGCGATCCCGGACCAGATTTCTTTCGGATCCCAGCTCCAGAAGTGTCCCCAGGCGGTCTTTGCATAGGCAAAGCCGGTGATAAGACCTATGGTCAGCAGGGTAAATCCGACTACGATGCATGCATACCCGGTGATGTCAATAAATTCGAGCGAGGGCAGGCGCCGATAAAAAAAACCTTGTGTTTTGGTCTTGATGGCCTGCTCTTGAACCAGGTAAAAAATTCCGACGCCAAACGCAAGGGCAAATGCCGCATATCCTAGAAAAATTGTAACAATATGAAAATAAAGCCAAATACTGTTAAAAACCGGCGGCGCCTCGATCACTTCTATTGGCAATTGCGCGCTGATGCTCATGATTGCTGCCGCCAGGGGAGAGGCAAAGGCACCCAAAACTTTAAGATGATATCGGGTTTGAAATACGATAAAGAGGGCGGCCATGGCCCAGGCAACCATGGAGAGCGTATCCCGCAGGTTGTGAACCGGAAGATGGCCGGCCAGGAAGGTTCCATAAGCAATGACCCCCGTGTGCAGCAAGCATCCGGAAATCAATAGATAAAAACCGGCCTGGTTCCAGAATGCGTCCTGGCGTACAAGATACACCACATATCCCATGGCGCTCAGGATATAGATAAAGGCAACCGTATGAATCAGTTGGTTCATTTCGCACCCTTTGTTTCGTTATGGCTGAAATCGGGCTTCAATAATTCGTCAACAGTATAGCCGGGGCCCAGCACGTCAAGAAGCAGACGATCGATTTCTTTAAATTGGCGATTTTGAATCCACGAAATAATATCACTGTATATAATTTTTTGAAAAAGGGGTTTGTGTTGTTCCGGTGCATGTTTTTCCAGGAGAAGGCGGTTTCGAATGGAGCCCATTAAATTCAGGAAGACGGCATATGCTTCACCAAATTGTTTTTCAAGGTCTTTACGCAGTTTCTTTGCAAAGGCCGGGCTTTTTCCTGACGTAGAGATCGCCATAACCAGGTCACCTTGCTGAACAATGGCCGGTAGGATAAAATTACAGGCCGCCGGTCTATCGGCAATATTGCATAACAGGTTACATTTTTCTGCATCCATGCTGAGCTGTTGATTCAGTCGCTCATCGTTGGTGGCGCCAATGATTAGGAAACTGTTATCCAGATCGGATGGTCTGTAAGCACGGGTAACAAGGGTGATACGCTGGTCTTCGAATAACCGTTTCAACGTTTCGGAGGCATCGAGGCTTACGACCGTGACCGACGCACCGCATTCGAGCAGCATTTCAACTTTTCGGGTGCCGACATCACCACCGCCGACCACCAGGCAGTTACGGTCTTTTATATCTAGAAAAATGGGATAATATCGCATAATACTAACAATAACTCCGGGTCTATTTGATTGTCCGGGCCATATTATAAACACCTAACGAAATTAAGACTGTTCATGTCATTTGCACTTCGTGCGTCATTTGCGCTGCGCGCGATATTTAGCCTTCGGCTGTCATTTATGGTAATTAGCCTTCGGGCGTAATTTGTTGCCGCTGATAGCTCATCGCTTGGAGGTTACCTAAAACGTAAAAGCTAACTTGTAGACTGTTAGGTTGCTTATAGCAGATAGCCACAGCTACCCTCCAAACCTACAACCCTCAGACCCTATTCTTTTTCCCCTCGGACCCTTGGAACCTGGACCGCTGGTTTGTTTAAAGTTCTATCTTCATTAAATCTTCCGCTATCACAAGGGGCCCCTGATATGTCTTGCGGCACTGGGCTGCTAAATCGACCTGGTCACATTCCGGGTACAAATGGGTTAGCACCAGTTTTTTTACATTGGCGCGGGTTGCCATGTCACCGGCCAGCGATGGAGTCAGGTGCCCCGGGACTTTCAATGCATCCGGCATTGCCGATTCGCAGATGAGAAGATCGGCCCCCGTGGCAAGGGAAACCAGGTTTTCATTCGTGTCGGTATCTCCTGAATAGACGATTGATTTGCCGTCGGGATTCGTGATGCGGTATCCGATGCTCTCTTCCCGGTGATTCATGGACATTGTTTCCAGGATAAAAGATGCAAAGTTTCGGCTGTCCGGCCCGTTGTTGTCGAGTTCGAGAAAGCGCAGCATGCCGTCGGGCAGTTCCAGCCCATCGCCGTATACAGCTTTCAGTCCATTGATAAAATTGACAAACCCGTTGCCTCCGATGATGGTCAACAATCGGTTCCGCCTGTTGCTGTCCGGGTACTTGGTGGCAAAGATAAAGGGTACCAGTTCTCCTGTGTGATCCGGGTGAAAATGGCTGTAACAAATGACATCAATATCAAAGATCTGGATGCCGGTACTTAAAAGGCGATGCATGGTGCCCGGCCCGGAATCAAAAAGGAGCTTTGCCTCACCGATTTCCAAAAGGACGGCGCATGAACTGCGCTTCAAAGAAGGCACACATGTACCGGAACCGAGTATGGTTACGGAGGTCGGGGTCATTTTATTGTACCGGTAGGGGTGTTTGGGTTTTGGTCTTGATCTGATTCATGATCCAACGAACGACCTTTCTGTCATCCTTATGGTCGATGAGAGGCCTCAGCATGGCGAGATCGATCTCAGCCCGTGCCATGGCTTTGTGGCCGCCGGCAGATCCGAATTCAGCGAATCCCTGTTCCGCAATTTTGCCGGCGTTCTTACGCAGACCATCGCTCCTGAATATGATGACCAGTTTTTTCTGGTGATATCCGGCAACGATACTCCATTTGATGGAGCTGATTTTTAAAAAGAAATCTGCAATCAGAACGCAGATGTCGGGATTGGGCACCGGTCCCAGGAAAACAAAGACCTTCCCTTTTCGAACACGTCTGTTTTCAAGCGCCTTTTTAAAAAATTTTAAATAATCCGGCCTGATTTCGGATTGTTCGATCTTCCTGACCAGGTGTTTATTGGCATGACGGAACAGATACTGGAAGGAACGCACATCTTCCACCAGTGTTTGTTGTTCAAAATTGCTGGTATCGTTTTTAATACCCAGCAGCAGTGCCGTGGCCAGTTTGATGGCGGGTTTGATTCTCGCAGCTCTTAAATATTCCGTCATGATGCTGGCCGTGGCACCGTATTTGGGCCGGATGTCCTGAAAGGGGGCTTTACTGCCGGTATCGGGATGGTGGTCGATGACTATATCAACGGTAAATTTTTCAAACAAAACATTGTGGGAAGGTTGCGAGTCCACCATTACAACCCGATTGAAGCGCGTTTTATCCAGATTCTTTATATGGGTGAGTTTGACACCCAGAAGCTCCACCATGGCGCAGTTATCCGGTCGATCGATGACATTGATATTGGAAATGGTGATGTTGTTCACCTTCCGCCATAAAAGACGCTTAACGGCCATGGCGCTTCCAATGGCATCCGGGTCCGCATTGATCAGAATGAGCACCCGGTCATCGGAGGTGAATTGATTGTAGAACCGGCTGACCCTATCTTTTGATGTTAAAAGCATATGTGTTTTCACCATATTGCAATGATTGATTATTTTTTGATATCTTTTAACCGTATGATGAGTCGCTGAATATATCAATAATAAAATCGTGGAACGATTTTATTATCATTATTTATTCAAGCACCTGAAATACCAGGCTGTCGCCGGCAACTTCCACGTTGATTTTCGAACCAGGCAGAAGGTCACCCTTTAAAATTTTCATGGACAGCGGGTTTTCGATATGCTTCTGGATTATCCGCTTCAAGGGTCTGGCGCCGTATGTTGGATCGTATCCTTTCCCGGCCAGAAACGTTGTAGCCTGGTCGGCAAGTACCAGTTCGATGTTCTGCTCTGCAAGACGGACCTTAAGGCGTTCCATTTGAATCCCTACGATTTTTACAATCTGCTCGGGGGTCAGGTTGTGAAATATGATGGTTTCATCGATCCGGTTCAAAAACTCCGGTTTGAAACTTGCCCGTAAGGCAGCGGTGACATGCGCTTCCATCTCAGACCGGTTTTCCTGCGCCAGTTCTTGAATATGCCGGCTGCCCACGTTTGAGGTCATGATGATGAGGGAGTTCTTGAAATCGACAGTTCGGCCGTGCCCATCGGTCATCCTGCCATCATCCAATATCTGGAGCAGTACATTGAAGACTTCCGGGTGTGCCTTTTCAATTTCATCGAACAGAACAACGGCATAGGGTTTTCTGCGAACAGCTTCCGTCAAGAATCCACCTTCGTCATACCCCACATAGCCCGGGGGCGCACCGATCAATCTTGATACGGCATGCTTTTCCATATACTCGGACATGTCGATACGTACGATGGCCTGTTCGCTGTCAAAGATGAACTCAGCCAATGCCTTGGCAAGTTCTGTTTTCCCGACACCGGTGGGGCCCATGAATATGAAGGAGCCGATGGGTCGGTTGGGGTCCTGCAGCCCGGAGCGTGCTCTTCGGACGGCATTCGAAACGGCGGAAATGGCTTCGGTTTGACCGATGACACGACGGGAGAGTCTTTCCTCCATATGAACCAGTTTTTCGCGTTCACCTTCGAGCATTTTCTTGACGGGGATGCCTGTCCAGCGAGAGACGACCTCGGCAATATCATCCTCCTCGACTTCCTCCTTCAGCATTTTTTTGTTTTCCTGGAGCCGGGAGAGCTCTTGCATGGCTTTCTGTAACTGTTTCTCAAGTTCGGTGGAAAGGCCATAGCGTATTTCCGCAACCCTGGCCAGGTCGCCTTGTCTTTCGAATTTCTGGGCTTCAATGCCTAGTTGTTCCTGCTTTTCCTTTATTTCCCGGATGGTTTGAATCAGGTCCTTTTCATTTTGCCAGTGGGCTTTCATTTGTATAATGTCTGCTTTAAAACTGCTCAGGTCGGCCTCCAACCTGGAGAGACGCTCCTTGGAGGCTTTGTCGGATTCTTTTTTCAAGGCTTCCTTTTCGATTTCAAGTTGGGTCATTTTACGCTGGATTTCATCGATCTCTGCCGGCATGCTGTCGATTTCGATCCTTAGTTTGGAGGCACATTCATCGATGAGATCGATGGCCTTGTCCGGCAGGAAGCGATCCGTGATATATCGGTTAGAAAGAGTTGCAGCCGCAACAATGGCAGAATCCTTTATCCGGACGCCATGGTGGACTTCATATTTTTCTTTTAATCCCCGGAGAATAGAGATGGTGTCTTCCACACAAGGTTCCCTTACCATGACCGGCTGAAAGCGTCTTTCAAGGGCAGCGTCTTTTTCAATATATTTTCGGTATTCGTTCAAGGTCGTGGCACCTACACAGCGCAGGGTACCACGCGCCAAAGCCGGCTTGAGCATGTTCGATGCATCCATAGCTCCTTCACTGGCCCCGGCGCCAACCAGGGTGTGCAGTTCATCGATGAATAGAATCACATCACCTTCAGCTTCTTCAACTTCCTTCAGTACCGCCTTGAGTCGATCCTCGAATTCTCCACGATACTTGGCGCCTGCAATCAGAGCGCCCATGTCGAGGGATACAAGCCGCCGGTTCTTGAGCGTTTCTGAAACATCACCTTCAACAATCCGCTGGGCCAATCCTTCGACAATGGCAGTTTTACCGACGCCCGGTTCTCCGATGAGGACAGGATTGTTTTTTTTTCGCCGTGACAGGACTTGAACGATACGTCTTATTTCATCATCCCTGCCGATAACCGGGTCGAGTTTCCCCCGTCGGGCGCTGCTGGTAAGATCCCTGCTGAACTTATCGAGTGCCTGGTATTTTTCTTCTGGGTTGGGGTCTGTAATCCGCTGGGTTCCCCGGATATCCATGAGAACCTTCAAAACGGTCTCACGTGAAACACCCTGTTTGTGAAGGATTTTTGAGGCTTCGGATTCCTTTTCATCCAGAAGGGCAAGAAAAATGTGCTCGATGCTGACATACGCATCCTTCATTTTGTCAGCCTCGGCAAATGCGGCGTCCAGCACATGCCTGGTAGACGCTGAAAAATAGACATCCCCGGTGCCTGAGACCTTGGTGAGGCGGCTCACTACTTGTTCGATATCAGGAAGGATTGTTTTTGGGGAGACGCCAAGTTTCAGAAGAATTCCAGTCGCGATGCCTTCCGAGTCCTTCAGCATGACGTTCAGGAGATGCTCCGGCACGATCTGCTGGTTACCGTGCCGGCCAGCCAGGGATTGGGCCTGTTGAATCAGTTCCTGCGCCTTTATGGTGAATTTATCTAACCGCATATGTTCCTCCACAGCCAAATGGGATCAAAACATCCCATAACTAATTGAAATAATATATATAATATCTTATAAATGCAGGCATAATATAAGCACGTGCCATTTTATGTCAAATTACCCCTGAGGTATCTTTGAAGTTCAATGAAATGTGTCGCATAGAGAGCGTATTATTAAAATTTGGCTCTTCTTCCAATTAGTTGGGAGAAAGGGTTCCAGGGGTCGAGGATTCAAGGATCCAAGTGTTTGATTTCCAGGGATTTGATCAAGGCTTTCATCATTCTCTCGACATCCCCAATTTCCTCTCTTAATTTCTGACACCTCTCTTTTTACACATATATATATGCAAACAAAGCTTATATGATTTCTGCCAAACGTTTAACTCTTTATAATTTTTAAGCATATCACTCGAATCCTGGACCTCTGGAATCCTTGAATCCTTTTTTTAGATCAACGATCTTGTTGGTTGTCCCAAAAAGATCGAAGGGTTTCAAACAAAACAATACCGACGGCCGAAGAGAGGTTCAGGGAACGGATGTGTCGCGTGATGGGAATATAATAAACAGCGTTTGAATAGGCGTCCAGAATGGACGGGGGGAGCCCTTTGGTTTCGGATCCGAATACAAGGAACATTCTTTTCATAGCCGGCATGGACCAGAATGGTTTGGAGCCTTTTTTGCTGAAAAGAAATATTTCATCCTTTTCAGGTACTGCGACCTTTAGAAAAGTCTGAAAGTCTTCCCAGATCTTCAGATCGACATGTTGCCAGTAATCCAGGCCGGCGCGTTTTACCCATCGACTATTCAGAGAAAATCCAAGTGGTTTGATGAGGTGCAGGGTTGTTCCGGTACCTAGGCAGGTTCGTCCGATGTTTCCCGTATTCCAGTGAATATCAGGTGAGACCAGTACCACGTGACGCCGGCACTCAAAAAGTGGATCGTGTTGGTGGTCATGCGGGTTTGAGGAAGGTGTCGTTATCAATTGACCGGCTCTCCACAGAAAGGGCAGAAATGGATGTTCCGTGCAAAATAATTGTGCATGTCGAGAAGTAGTTCAATTCGTCATTCCCCTGCCTTCGCAGGGGCAGGCTCTGCGGAGGCAGGAATCCAGGGGTTGGTTTTCTGGACTCCCGCCTGCGCGGGAGTGACATATTTATGTCACTTATTTACGGGATATAACACTAAAACGAGCTCGGTTTACACACCACCTCCCTGACGCGCAAGTCAAAGAGATGCGACTGATTAGCAGGCTTCAGGATCAGTGCTGCATCGGCGCCTTTTCCGGTGCCGCCGATGGAGACGATGTCCTCACCGGAAAGCGTGCCGCCATCGGTCGCCATGATGGCGATCTCCACGGCTACTTTGGTACCCTGGCCGAACAGTCGAAGAGTATCGGCAATGATAAGAACCGGGTAACCACCGGAATACTTGTTGAAAAGCGATCGCTCTACGCCCGACAGCGCATGGGTGGCGGATATCACGGTAGCACCGCTCTCCTCCAGGTCGGTGCGAACCGATTCCGGCATGACGGACTGAAATGGTTCTTTAAATCCGCTGTGGTAGGTGACCACTACAATCTTGAATCCTTTAAAAACATCAAGCACCTTGTGGGCGGTATAGCCCTTTGAAGAGGCCACCACCACCTCGTCGATGCCAAGGGCTTTGGCCCGTTCATAGGCCAGTTCAACGGTTGTATCTGTGTTGTCGCGTCCAGGTTTTTCGAAGTACATATTGCCTCCTATGTTATGGATCTCTATTTGTTCGGGTAGCTCAATCAGAGCATACTTTCCACCAATAACCTATATTTATCAAGAATGAAAGCCTGGTCCGGTTGTATTACCTTCGAAAATTTTTACATCTATAAAATCAGCCTTTTCGAAATATTTTTGCAACTCTTTGTTTTTGTGAATGGCCTTCAAAACAGGTAGATTTCTCCCGCGCAATTCCCATTGAAATACATGTTGCATTTATCGATCCGAGGGTCGAATCTGTTTTTAATTTCAAGTGCATCCAGCCAACATTTAATTCTGTAAAGGACCCCGCATTTGTACTTGTCTATGGCGCCCAACCTTTTCATGCCGTCATGCGTCATCCAACACTTACCCAAAAGATCAATGATTTCTTTGTGAGAGATATTTTGAACGGATCGCACTTTTGGTGTCTTCTGATTCTGTTTACTTGTCTTTCGAATCAAAATATTTCAATAGCAATTTTTGCCATTCACCCATGAATTCTTCATAAGCATCCTCATTGAATGCATCGATGAAACTTTCCCCAGTTTTTGACAGCGCTATGTATTTGTATGTCACTTGAATGTCTGTTCTCTCAGCCCCCAGTTCCGCACATGTTACGGTGACCACGCCAATTTTTTCCTGGGGTTCTATTTTGTAAAATTGTACCAAGTGCGATTCCGGATCATATTTCTTTACGATCCAGATGGCATCGCTGGTTGCGTGATCATGGCTTCCCATTCACCCAGGCCTGCAACATAGCTTGCACCGATCGGTTCATCTCATGAGCGAAATCTGCGTCGAATTTTCGCTGATACATCATCTGCCCGACATTCCGGGCACCTTTTACTTCCTTTTTCTCACCAAACATCTGGGCATGACGCTTTCGGTACATTTCTTCGAACACCTCCATGCCAAAACGGTTGTATCGATCCTCAAATATCACATATTTTTCATCAAATCGTTGTGTCAACTCTCTTTTCTGCTGCTGTTTTGTGGGATATCCGAAACATACCAGGGTAATTGGAAACACATACTTAGGCAAATCAAACATTGCCTTGTGCGCTTCGTAGTTCTCCATGATGTCCCCGATGTAGCAGGAGCCAATTCCTAATGATTCCGCAGCGATGACAGCTGTTTGTGCAGCAATGAGGGCGTCGCAGCAGGCCAGAAACAGGTCCCCCTCCTGTGGCTTGCGCATGGTAATCTTCTTTTGCTCGCAGTGTTGTTCCACGCCGGATATGTGGAAATAATCATACCACCGCTGGTAATCCGCCAGGAAAAGCAAAACAAGTGGCGCCTTGGCGATAAACGGTTGATTGTCACACGTTTTGACCAATTGGTCCTTTGCGTCTTGATCCTTGATCTCTATGATGGAATAGAGCATCATATTTCCTGCCGTGGGAGCACGCATTGTCGCTGCCAGAATCGTATCCTTGACCTCGGTGCTGATTTCTTTTTCCTCGTATGCACGAACTGACTTTCGATTGAGAAGCAGTTCCATTGTTTGATTCATGAGATAACTCCGCTTAAAATCGTTATCATTGTGTCAGAATCTATGTTTCCGCCACTTAAGATGATTCCAACCCGGCCTTCCGGTACCACAGCCTGACTCAGCAGGGCTGCCAGCCCAAGAGCGCCTGACGGCTCAACCACCAGTTTCATTCGATAAAATAGAAATTGAACAGCCTCAATAATGGCTTTTTCTGAAACCGTTTTCATATCGTCTACGTATTCCAGCACCAGTGGGAATGTAAGCTTACCCAATGACGGGGCGCGTTGTTCGGCATGACGATGGTTGTTTGAATATTCATCACTTTCAATACATCTCGTATTTAACCAGCCTGCCATCGAGCCCACCGGCTTTGATCGGTTTTTTCCAGGATGCTTTCAGACCGATCTTTTTGATATATTCCCGATCTCCGAAATACACAAAGGCGGTTGAGCCTTTGCATTTCTGTTTTAGAAAAGCACCGAAATGTTTATAAAATAGTTCAAGGTTCTGATCTCCCCCCATCCGAATGCCGTAAGGTGGATTGGTTACAATGACGTGCTTTTTAAAGGCCGGCAGTTTTTTGAAGTCTACCCGTTCAATGGTTACCCTATTTCCGTAATGGAGCCCCATCAGATTTGTTCGTGCGGCCCTGACAGCTTCCAGTGACACATCACTGCCCGCAATCAGTCTTTTCGGCAGTTCCCGGATCTGTCCGTCGACCTCTTTCTTCACCTGTTGCCAGACAGCGCGATCAAAGTCGGGCATACATTCAAAACCGAATCGCTGTCTGAATATGCCCGCAGGGATATGGCTATATTGCATGAGCGCTTCACACAAAAGGGTTCCCGAACCGCACAACGGATCATAAAGAGGAACAGATCCGTCCCATTCACTGAATCGTATAATCGCAGCGGCAACGGTTTCCTGCATGGGTGCCGAAACAGCCTCCTCTCGGTATCCTCTCCTGTGAAGTGCACCGCCTGACGTGTCCAGGCTTATAACGGCCTTATCGTTCCTGATATGAAGGTTCAGCGGGATATCAGGATTCCTTACCGACACATCCGGACGCTGACCGGTTTTTTCTTTGAAATAGTCGGCGATGGCATCTTTAAGACGGAGAGCGGCATACTTTGAATGCGAAATCGCACTGTCGGAAACATTTCCCGACACAGCAAAAGTATTGTCTTTTGTAAAGAAATCTTCCCAGGCGATCTGTTTAGCCTTCTGATACAGTGTGTCCGTATCCGGACAAGCGTATGATACTAACGGCGCAAGGCAGCGTGAGAGAAGCCGGGTCAGATAGTTGATTCGATACAGGGTTAATTTGTCCGCCTTAAAATAGATGCCACTGAATTCAGGCCGAACATCCTTGGCGCCGAGTTCAGTTATTTCCTGTGCGCCGGCCTCTTTTAATCCATCGGCTATCTGGGCAAAATATTGGTCATTCTTTTGATACTGATATGCCACTGCTTGATGCCTTTTTTTAAAGGGTTTGCAATCCTATCGGCTGGTGCCTTGTTCCATCGTTTTCATTTCAATCGGAGCTGGAGAGAGTAATCGAAAGATTGCTTGATCATTTGAACCCGTTTGCAGTACTAATGTTGTTCTTGGGATATTATTACTGCAAGAGTTTAGGTGTAAAATCAACTGAATTGTGGAAAAATTCCTTCTTGCAAGGGAAGAAACTTGGCGCACCGCCGGAGGAAAAGCTGAACAGGCATGGATATGGAGTATAAAAGCAGAACCCAGAAAAAAAAGGAAGATCAGGCCCTGCAGCGCCTGGGGGAGCAGCTGGTATCTTTGAATTCCGGCCAGCTTGAGACCATGGGCCTACCGGATGAACTTCTGGAGGCTATCGAATTTGCACGAAAAATAAAGAGCCATGGTGCCCGGCGCAGGCAGATTAAACATATCGGCGCTCTCATGCGGCAACTCGACCCGCAACCCATTGAAATGGCCCTGTCTCGTATGCGATCCGGAAACTTATAATTTAATGTATTTTTTTAAATCTCGATAATAATTCTGGTGGGGGCCAATCATTATCCAAAGCTGTATTCTGATGACGCGCCATGATCCAGCTCGGTGATTCCGATCAATATTTCTTTGATAAGGCTGTATGTAAGATCCGGATTTTCCTCTGCGCATGCCAGACAGAGTGCTCCCTTGTCTTTTGTCAGCGTTATCCAGGCTCGACGCCCGAGATCCTCACCGCACTCGTCACAGGATGAATTCGAGGTCGAGATAAACACTTTTAAGTCTGTATTTTGCGTCATCTTTGCTTTTATTTGGTTGCTATTAATCTTTTCAATAGGATATCTTCAACATTCCGGCGAGAATCTATTAATGATAATACATATACTTTCCGTTCAGCAATCCTGTATATCAACTTCCATGGCGGTATGATCATTTCTCTGTATTGTAATATTCCTTGGTCTTGAAGTCCTGGAACAATACGGTTTCTTTCAGGAAGGGTATAAAGCTCTGAAGTTTTTTGTTTAATATTTTTTAAGATTCTTAGTGCGTTTTGAGGGATGTCTATTGATATGTATTCAATAATATCTTTCAAATCACTTTCTGCAACATTCGCCCAGATAACTTTGTAGTTTTGTTTCATTTAGGTTTTTCTTTCAGTGATTTCTCAATGTTTTTAAACACACTATCTTGAGATTTTACCTTTTCGTTCCGGACATCACTTTCACCCTGAGATATCAGTTTCAGTAATCCGATTACATTACGCATATCCTCATAGCTTTTTGGATCTTGAAGAACAGCTCGTGGTTCTCCATTCTGCGTTATGATGACAGGACGGTGAGTCTCATTAATCTGAGATAATAAATCTGCAGCCCTAGATTTTAAATAAGATACTGATTTTATGTCGTT
>Ga0164315_10001263_pt1 | contig 19007 bp, 17 predicted proteins | sample GuaBasSedimGuay6_FD_113737 | JGI IMG/M metagenome (GOLD analysis project Ga0164315, IMG submission 113737) | Subseafloor sediment microbial communities from Guaymas Basin, Gulf of California, Mexico - Guay6, Core 4569-2, 0-3 cm | ecosystem: Environmental > Aquatic > Marine > Hydrothermal vents... | reverse complement strand
CAATAGATGTAAGAATGGGCAAACGGCCTAAAAACTCAGGTATAAGGCCGAATTGAATCAGGTCTTCAGGTTTGAGCTGCTCAAGAAGCTCCCCGATATTTTTATCTTTTCGATCTACAATCTTGGCTCCAAATCCCATGGTTTTCTTGGTAATTCTTCTTTCAATGACTTTTTCAAGCCCTGTAAAAGTTCCACCACAAATAAAAAGAATATTGGAGGTATCAACTTTTACATAATCCTGCTGGGGATGTTTCCTCCCGCCTTTTGGCGGGATGCTGGCAATGGTTCCCTCTATAATTTTTAAAAGTGCCTGTTGAACACCTTCTCCGGAAACATCCCGGGTAATGGAGGGGTTGTCCCCGCGCTGGGATATTTTATCGATCTCATCAATATAAATAATGCCCTTCTGGGCTTTCTCAATATCATAATCAGCATTCTGCACAAGGGAAAGTATGATATTTTCAACATCTTCCCCAACATACCCGGCTTCGGTTAAAGCAGTTGCATCTGCAATGGCAAAGGGAACATCTAAAAACCTGGCAAGGGTCTGTGCAAGCAGTGTTTTCCCACATCCAGTGGGACCAAGGATAAGGATATTACTCTTTTGAATTTCCACATCGTCCTTTCCTTTTTCCATGGTTGAACTTAAGCGTTTATAATGATTGTAAACCGCTACAGCAAGAACTTTCTTGGCTCGGTCCTGCTCAATGACATAGGTATCAAGCAATTGTTTGATCTGCCTTGGTGTTAAAAAATCCTTTAATTCCTCTGTTTCAGATTGTTTTTCTTTTTCTTCATCTTCAATAATCTCACCGCACAATTTGATACATTCGTTACAAATATAAACGCTTGGGCCTGCAATCAGCTTTTTAACCTCTTTTTGATTTTTACCACAAAAAGAACAAAAAAACTGATCATCGTCTTCCTTTTTTCGAGCCATAATTTATGCTACTCCTTTGAAGAATCGTCTGTATCTTCTTCCAACTCACTTCTATCTACAACAACCCTGTCTACAATACCATATTCCCTGGCTTGAACTGCCGACATGAAAAAATCTCTGTCTGTATCTTCTGATATTTTTTGAATATCCCGGCCCGTGTGAAAAGATAAAATTTCATTTAAGATATCTTTCATCCTTAAAATCTCATTGGCCTGGATTTTTATGTCAGTGGCCTGTCCCTGGGCACCTCCAAGTGGCTGATGAATCATTATCCTGGCATTTGGCAGAGCAAATCGTTTTCCTTTTGCTCCTGCTGTCAATAAGAGTGCCCCCATACTGGCGGCCTGTCCAATACATACTGTTGACACATCCGGCTTTATGTATTGTATGGTATCGTAGATGGCCATTCCTGCTGTTACCACACCACCTGGTGAATTGATATAAAAACTGATATCCTTTTCAGGGTCTTCTGATTCCAGAAACAAAAGCTGGGCAACAATAAGATTGGCAATTTCATTATCAATAGCGGAGCCAATAAAAATAATTCTATCTTTTAAAAGGCGTGAATAGATATCGTAAGCACGCTCTCCTCTGTTGCTTTGTTCAACTACCATTGGAATTAGAGGCACGATTCAACTCCTTATCATTATTTGGTTTTCATTTTCATACTGCATTATTGCACATTAAATAATTATGCTTTTTCTTCTTTAACAGCATCTTCTTCTTTAACAGCATCTTCTTCTTTAACAGCATCTTCTTCTTTAACAGCATCTTCTCCGGCAGTATCTGGTTCAACCTGTGTGATGCTGGCTTTCTCTATTATAAGGTCAACAACTTTTTTTTCAAGCTGTGTCTGTTTATAATATTCAAGCTGTTTGGGGTCCTTGTTAAAATAATTTTTTACTACATCAACAGGGGCATTCATGCCCAGAGCCATTTCCTCGAAACTTTTTTCCAGTTCCTCATCATTCAATTCAAGTTTTACCTGGGAAATAACTTTATCAAGAATCAAATGTCTCCTGGCCTGCTTTTCTGCCACACTACGATACTGGGTTCTTAGTATATCCTTACTCAGCCCTTCTTGTTCAAGGGATGTATTATTTGCTGCATAGGCTTGCTCTGCTTCCATTGTAATACCGTTGAGTTCGCCTTCAATCATTACCTCAGGCACCTCAAACTCATATTTTTCCAAAAGATTCTGGAAAATCTGTTCAGAAAGTTCATGTTTAATTCTTTGTGCATATCCTTTTTTCAGATTTTCATATATGGCTGTTTTGACATCATCCAGAGTTTCAAATTTTCCCAGACCTTTTGCAAGGTCATCATTTACTTCGGGCAGAATTTCTTCCTGAATTTCTTTTAGCTTAACCTTATAGACAATGGTTTTGCCTTTCAGATTTTCATCATCATACTCGTCTGAATATGGCACTTCGATTTCAAAATCCTGTACCGGGATTGCACCTGTTAATTTTTCTGAAAATTCTTTAGGCAAAACCTTCTGTCCGATTTCCATAACATAATTTTCAATTTTGGGTGTCTTGTCAAAGGGTTCTTCATTTAAAAAACCCTCATAATCTATCAGGACAAAATCACTGCCTTTTACAGGACGTTCTTCTTGTACTTTTTCTTTTTTTGCCATTGTTTTCTGAATCATGAAAATCTGGCTTTCTATCTCGCCTTCTGATACTTCATATTTTGTTTCTTTCAGATCAATGCCTTCAAATTCAATATCCTCAATTTCTGGTTTTATTTCCACTGTAATATCAAAAATATAGGCGTTATCAGGATCCAGTGGTGGCGGATCCATTTGCGGACCACCAATAATATTCAAATCATGCTCTTTAATAGCTTCAATAAATGCTTCCTGTATTAAACGGGGGGCGACATCGCCGTGAACATCTTTTGAAAATCTATTTTCCAATACCTTACGAGGAATTTTACCCTTTCTAAATCCTTTTACATCAGCCTTCTTTTTCAACTCACTATATGCCTTGTTCAGCTCTTTGATAACATCTTCTCTAGGAATTTCAAAAGCCAACTTTTTTTTCACACTACTCTTATCTTCAATTTTTACTTGCATTTTTCCGTCCTGTATTCATTTTAGGACCGCAAAGTTTATAACTTGAACGAAATTGCTTGTCTTTCTGCTCAACTTATTTCATTTGCGATCCTTATTAAAATTGAATTATATAAACATTACTTCAAATAATTAAAAAAATGTAATATATAAAAATAATATTACATTAAAAGTACTTTTACACAAAGTTTGTTAAAATAACGCTTATATATAAAGGTGTCAAGAAAATTGGCCAAAGAAACCGTTTTAGTCTTTATTATCACTGTATTAATGATCATGCCGGGCACAGTATTTAGCGAAAGCATGATTCAAACCAACCAACGCATTATTGTGATTGACCCGGGTCATGGAGGACATTATAGTGGACTTGCCACTTCCGGCGGGATGGAAGAAAAAGATATTGCCCTGAAACTGGCCCAGAAAACAGCTCAAAAACTTGAGCCCCATTATAATGTCATTTTAACAAGAACAGAAGATACAAATATCTCCTTTCAGGATAGAATGTTTATAGCCAATAATATCTCTGCTGATTTTTTTCTGAGCATACATTTGAATAATTCAAAAGAACCATCCTGCTTTTTTTATTACTTTGATCCACCTGAACCCGGTGATGGGGAAATGACTGGTCCAGAAAATACATGGAAATCCCAGCCTCTTTTTCATCAGTCTGAAAGCAAACAGGCCATTAATTCATTTTTAAATATTTTTTCAACCCATAAAAAAACGAATCATTTTCTTTCAAATGGGTCACCCATAATAGTCCTTGAAGGTGCAACCATGCCGGCTATATTGATTGAACCCTTATCCATTTCAATTTTACCTCACAACCCTGATGAGATAAACGCCATTCTCGATGAATATGCAATGCTCATTAAAAAAAGTATTGATCTTTATTTTGAAAAAAAATAAAAAAAATTCTTAAATTTCTTGCCTTTATTATTTCAAAATGATAACTATTCCGATCGTGTTAATTGCTAAATCGGGGCGTAGCGCAGCCTGGTAGCGCGCTTGCTTTGGGAGCAAGATGTCGGAGGTTCAAATCCTCTCGCCCCGACCAGTAAACATATTTTCCTTTTTTCCCCGCCCTGGTTCATATAAGTTTGAGTTCAGAACAAATTAAACTTGAAAAAAAATTAAAAACCAACTATATATACACCTTCCGGCTGTGCAGGCCGGGTGCGTATTATTCTGATCGGTCGCCTCGTAACAGAAGGCCATGAACCTCGTCAGGTCCGGAAGGAAGCAGCGATAAGTGATCTCTTCCGTGTCGTGGATCGATCCCGATCATGCAATTTTACGTTAACCCCTTCTGCCGGCCGGATTTTTTCTTTTCAAAGCCTTCATTTTATATCTTGACATGCTTTTAAACAGACTTATTTTTTTGCCATCATTTAATTCAATATAAATTATATATGGATTCCTATTAATTAAAAAGATATTTGGAGTAGAGAAAAATTGGCAAAGAAAAAAAAAGAAAATGAGACATCCAAAACGGGTTCTTCTGTAAAAAAAGCTAAAAGCAAAATTAATCCCGACAAAAAAGAAAACAGAGAAGAGCTAAAAAAACAGCTTGCTTCTGAGAAAGATAAGGTCTTAAGACTTGCAGCTGAATTTGAAAATTATAAAAAAAGAAAACAAAGAGAATCAGATGAATTTAAAAAATTAGCCAATGAAACGATTTTCAGACAACTTCTGACTGTGGTAGATAACCTGGAAAGGGCAATCTCTTCTACAAAAGAAAATTCAGATAAAAAAGGATTGATTGAAGGAATCAAACTGACCTACAAGGAAATTCTCAAACTCTTTGAAACCTTTAATGTTAAAACTGTGGAGGCTGAAAACCAAATGTTTGATCCAAACTTTCACCAGGCCGTCACCCAGGTTGAAACGGATGAGTTTCCTGAGAACTATGTCTCAACGGTACTTCAAAAGGGGTACCTCCTTCATGACAGATTAATAAGGCCTGCCATGGTTGTTGTCTCAAAAAAAGTAAAGATAAAAACTTAAAAAAAATAAAAGATATCTTGGAGGATATGTTATGAGTAAAATAATCGGAATAGACCTTGGAACAACCAATTCATGTGTAGCAGTTATGGAAACAGGTGGTGAAGTAAAAATTATTACCAATGCTGAGGGAGGGCGAACCACGCCATCTATTGTTGCCATTACAGAAACGGGTGAACGGATTGTTGGGCAAACCGCCAAAAGGCAGGCTGTCACCAACCCTGAAAACACTGTTTTTGCTGTAAAAAGGCTGATTGGAAGAAAATTTAATTCAAAGGAAATTCAGACTGATATCCCAAATCTTCCTTATAAAATTGAAGGGGCATCCAATGGTGATACCAGAATTAATTTAAGAGGCAAACAACACAGCCCTGCTGAAATTTCATCCTTTATTCTGGCAAATATTAAAAAGACTGCCGAAGATTACCTGGGTGAAGAAGTCAAAGAGGCGGTTATTACTGTACCTGCCTATTTTAATGACAGCCAGAGACAAGCCACAAAAGATGCCGGGAAAATTGCCGGACTCATCGTAAAACGGATTATCAATGAACCCACAGCAGCATCCCTGGCCTACGGCCTGGATAAAAAAGGGGAAGAAAAAATTGCCGTCTTTGACTTGGGTGGCGGTACCTTTGACGTTTCTGTCCTTGAAATCGGTGATGGTGTATTTGAAGTAAAATCAACATCCGGTGATACCCATCTGGGTGGAGAAGATTTTGACTTAAGAATTATTAATTATGTTGCCGATGAATTTAAAAAGACCCAGGGGATTGATGTCAGAGGTGATAAAATGGCACTTCAACGGCTTAAGGAAGCTGCTGAAAAAGCCAAGATGGAACTTTCAACATCGACTGAAACCAATATCAACCTGCCGTTTATCACGGCAGACGCATCTGGGCCAAAACACCTTGATGTAAGACTGACCCGGGCAAAACTTGAATCCCTGGTAGCAGATCTTCTGGACAGACTTGAAAAACCCTGTCGAACCGCTATTAAAGAAGCCAAATTAAGTGCCGGCGGTGTTAATGAAGTGGTTCTTGTCGGGGGTATGACCCGTATGCCTGCAGTTCAGGAACGTGTTGAAAAAATATTCGGGAAAAAGCCTCATAAAGGCGTAAATCCGGATGAGGTCGTTGCCATGGGAGCTGCTGTCCAGGCAGGTGTTCTTCAGGGGGATGTACATGATGTGCTCCTCCTTGATGTTACACCCCTTTCTCTTGGTATTGAAACCCTGGGCGGTGTTATGACCAGACTCATTGAAAAAAACACGACCATTCCCACCAAAAAGAGCCAGGTATTTTCAACGGCTGCTGACAATCAGCCGGCTGTTTCCATACATGTGCTCCAGGGTGAAAGACAAATGGCAGCAGACAATAAAACCCTTGGACAATTTGAATTGTCAGACATTCCGCCGGCACCAAGAGGGGTTCCCCAGATTGAAGTTACCTTTGATATTGATGCCAATGGAATTGTTCATGTAGCAGCTAAAGACAAGGCAACAGCCAAAGAGCAATCCATCAGAATCACCGCAGCCAGCGGCCTTTCAAAGGAAGATATCGACAAAATGGTCAGGGATGCTGAATTGCATGCAGAAGATGACAAGAAAAAAAGAGAACTGATTGATACGAAAAACAGTGCCGAAGCGCTTGTTGACCAGACTGAAAAAACTTTGAAAGAGCATGGAGATAAGGTCGATGAAGCAACCCGAAAAGATATTGAATCCGCTGTTGAAACATTGAAACAAGCCAAGGATTCAAACAATATTGATGAGATTAAACAAAAAATGGAAAGCTTGTCAAAGGCATCCCATAAGCTTGCCGAGGTCATGTATCAGCAGGCAGCCGCTCAGGATGGACAAGGCGGACAAAGTGGCCAGGGTACTCCGGGTGCTGATGCCGGTGCTTCTCCCCAGGATGACGAAGATGTTGTTGATGCTGATTTCGAAGAGGTTAAAAAAGATAAATAAAACCAAATCATACAAAACCTGTTGAATATAATCCTGCCGTGGTCTATAGTTGCCCGGCAGGATTTTTTATATTTATAGAAGGGCTCTTAATTATAAATGATTATTACCCAGATTTTAGCCAGAAATGCATCATTGTATAAAAACAAGACCGCACTTGTCGAACGAACGCCTTCTTTAAACTTAAGAAAATCCATGACCTGGGAAGAGTTTTACACGACTTCCAATCGGTTTGCCAATGCCCTTACAAAAAAGGGCATCCCAAAAGGGGAGAAAATTGTACAATTAATGACCAATTGCCTTGAATGGCTTCCCATTTATTTTGGCATCCTTTATACCGGTGCCTGGGCAGTTCCCCTGAACTTCAGGTTTGAATCCGATAAAATTCTTCTTTGTACAAACACGGCTGAGGCTAAGGTCTTTATTTTTGGAGAAGAATTTATTGAAAAAATTGAAGCTGTCAGAAATGAGCTTGAAAAATCTGTTCAACTTTGGATTTTCACAGGACCAAAAATTTTATGTCCTGACTGGGCAGTCCAATTTGAAACATTTATCGAACCTGAATCAGGAAATGAGCTACCCGATGTTGATCTTGATATAAATGATGACGCGGCCCTTTATTTTACCAGTGGCACAACAGGTGACCCGAAAGCTGTTCTTTTAACCCATAAGAATCTTGAACATGCCTGCTATATTGAACATGCCCATCATGGCCAGACCCATGAAGACATCTTTCTTTGCATACCTCCTTTGTATCATACCGGTGCCAAGATGCACTGGATGGGCAGTTTTCTTGTGGGAGGAAAATGTATTCTGCTTAAAGGCGTAACTCCCCAATGGATTATTGAAGCTGTGTCTGAAGAATTGTGCACCATTGCCTGGCTTCTGGTTCCCTGGGCCCATGATATCCTTATTGCCATTGAAAACAAAGAACTCGATCTTTCAAAATTCACGCTTTCCCAGTGGCGGCTGATGCATGCCGGCGCCCAGCCCGTGCCGCCAAGCCTGATTGAAAACTGGAAAAAATATTTCCCCGGCCAGGATTATGACACCAACTATGGGCTGACAGAATCAACAGGTCCAGGGTGCGTTCATCTAGGACTTGAAAATGCCGGCCGGATCGGTCCCATTGGGTTACCCGGATTTGACTGGGAAGCAAAAATTGTCGACAAACAGGGGAATCATCTTTTCGCCAATGAATCAGGGGAACTCATTGTCAAGGGCCCGGGGGTAATGAAAGAATACTATAAAAATCCCGAGGCAACTGCCAGGACACTTAAAGATGGGTGGCTTTATACAGGGGATATTGCCAGATATGATAAAGACGGGTTTATCTGGCTTGTGGACCGGAAAAAAGACATGATTATCTACGGTGGAGAAAACATCTTTCCCGTTGAAATTGAAAATTTTTTCCAGAAAAATAAAAAGATTAAAGATATTGCAGTCATTGGAATTCCAGATGAACGACTTGGGGAAATACCTGCCGGGATCATCAGCGTCAAACCCGGGTGCATGCTTTGTGAAAGTGATATCATCGAATTTCAGCAGAAACTGCCGCGGTATAAACAGCTTAAAAAAATCTTTTTTGGCGATGTTCCCAGAAATCCCACAGGGAAAATCGAGAAGCCAAAATTACGAAGAATATATGCTGAGGACAAACGAAAAGATATTCGAAAACTGCTTCGATAGTCTTAATTAGTGCCTGAACGAAAACATCATTCAGGCACGGTTTTAAGTTTTAAATTTTAGGGGTTAAGTTAAAAACAAGAAACAATTTCGGATAATGGCAAATCTCTGACCAAAATTGGAAAACTATATTTCGGAATTTTCAGTCAGACACTAATTAAAGGAGACCAATTGAACGCTTTATTTAACAGAATCGGGCTGAACCTGTTTTTTATCATTCTTGGCTCCTGCCTGTTTTTTTCAAGTGCATCTGCTGCTCTGGACAATGAAATTCTGAAAGAAGATATTTTAATTGCCATTGAAAAAAAATACTCCGACAACAGCTTTGAGGCTGATTTTACCCAAATTTCAAAGCTTGCCGCGCTTGATATCATAGAAAAGGCATCCGGCAAAGCCTTTTTCAGTCATCCTGGAAAAATGAGATGGGAATATAAGGAACCTGAACACCATGAAATTATTACCAATGGCAAATTGCTATGGATTTTCAGACCTGAAGAAAACCAGGTCATGCAGGGGGATGCATCTCAGTTTTTTAAAGCAGGGGCTGGAGGTGCTTTTTTATCAGATATTTCTCTTATAAGAAAAAATTATATCATCCACCTTAATGAAATTACTGAAAATTATGCAGAGTTGAACCTGGTTAGCGACAAAAACAATCCGGAGATGTCTTTGATTGTCGTCCGAATATCAAGAAAAAACAATGAAATTGAAAGGGTTATTATCAAAAACACCTTTGATGATACCACCCGGTTTGAGTTCAATAATATTCAATTTAAAAAAATTGACCCTGACATATTTGAGTTCAAACCTTTTAAAGGATTAAATATTATAAATTTAGACTAAATTATTATTTAAGGGTTACACAATGGAAAAAAAAATAAAACAACTTGCCGGAGAAAAAAATGCCATCATCCTGGCTCACAATTATCAACCCCCTGAGATTCAGGATATTGCCGATCTTTGTGGTGATTCTCTTGAATTAAGTATCAAAGCCTCAAAAACAAAAGCAGACATAATTGTCTTTTGCGGTGTTCATTTCATGGCTGAAACTGCATTCATTCTTTGTCCTGAAAAAACCATACTTTTACCCAATACTGATGCCGGCTGCCCCATGGCAGATATGGTTGATCCTATTTCGCTTGCGGCAAAAAAAACAGATCTGGGGAATATCCCCGTTATCACCTATGTAAATTCTTCAGCCGCAGTAAAAGCGGTTTCCGATATCTGCTGTACCTCTGCCAATGTAATAAAGGTTGTCGACAGCATTGACGGCGATGAAATCCTGATGACACCGGATAAAAACCTTGCCCGGTACGCTGCTGCCAACACACACAAAAAAATCCATCTCTGGGAAGGTTACTGCCCTTTTCACAATATCTTAACTGCAAAAGATGTCAAAAAAGCCAGAAAAGATCACCCGAACGCCTGTTTTATCGCTCATCCGGAATGTCCGCCCGAAGTTCTTGCCCTTGCTGACAGCATCCAATCCACTTCAGGAATGATCAAATTTGCAGGTCAGTCTGATCATTTCTCTTTTATCATAGGAACAGAAACAGGATTGCTCTATCCCATCTCAAAAGCATATACTGAAAAAAAATTCTTTCCTGCTTCTGAAAAAATGGTTTGCAAGGATATGAAAAAAATTACGCTGGAAAATATTTGGGACAGTCTTGAAAATTTAACCGGGCAAATAAAGGTGCCGGAAGATATCAGAAAAAATGCCCTGGGAGCTGTTCAAAAAATGATCGACTTATAAAACAAAACAATATATTAATCAGGTCTGAATAAAAAAAGCAGGCACTGTGAAAAAATCAAGGTGACGGCTTTGGGGGTCTTGAATTAATCCTTTATTCCATTGAATCAAATACTTCATCCGGTATATCAGCGTTGGAATAAAATTTCTGGACATCATCGCAGTCATCTAAAACCTCCATGAAATTGATCATCTGCTCAGCCTCTTTGCCTTCAACCTTGGTCATATTCTGCGGAATCATGGTGATTTCAGCTTCTTCACACTTGATCCCAGCGTCATCAATGGCTTCTTTTACCGTCTCGAAATCTGCTGGTTCACAAATGATCTCAAATGATTCTTCCTCCTCTTTAATATCTTCGGCCCCGGCATCCAAGGCCAATTCCATCAGGGTCTCCTCATCTGAATCCTCTTTGTTGACTATAATAAGCCCTTTTTTATCAAACATCCAGGCAACACACCCGTCTGTTCCTACATTTCCACCGGCTTTACCAAAAGCCTGGCGTATCTCTGCAATGGTTCTGTTTCTATTGTCCGTCAAACATTCCACCAGAACAGCAACCCCGCCGGGGCCATATCCTTCATATAAGATTTCCTCGTAATTAACCCCTTCAAGATCGCCCGTCCCTTTTTTAATTGCTCTTTCAAATGTATCCTTGGGCATATTCTCGGATCTGGCTGAAGCCAACGCACTCCTTAATCTTGGATTAGTTTCAGGATCACCTCCGCCCATCCTTGCAGCAACTGTAATTTCCTTTATTATTTTGGTAAAAATCTTACCCCTTTTGGCATCCGTAGCACCTTTTTTATGCTTTATTGTCGACCACTTGCTATGTCCTGACATTTTTGTATATCCTCCTTACTTCTTGCCTTTTGCGATAATATATATTTCTTTACTTTGTTTTCTACAACTCTCCGGTTTAAAAATTTTGCTTTCTTTAAATTTTAATTTAACATTTTTTTGAAACGCATTAAAGTCATTACCCTGAAATATCTTGCAAACAAAATTACCATTTTGAAACAAAAAATCATCTGCAACCTTTAAAGCCATATTGCAAAGTTCAAAAGATCTTAAAGCATCCACGTCTTTTCTTCCGCTTGTTGCAGGAGCCATATCACTTATTATTGAATTAAATCGAGTCTTTTCACCTAAAAAAGATTCATTGGTAAAATTTAGTATATCATCTTCAATTGCAATTACATTTTCAGGCAAACGAATCTCGATTTTTTTTAAATCAATACCAAACACTTTCCCATGATTCCCTACCTGCTTTGCTGCATATAACAGCCATGAACCCGGAGCACATCCAAGATCCAGCACCAGATCATTTTTTTTCAGGACTTGAAATTTATTTTGAATTTCTTCAAGTTTATACACGGATCGAGCCGGGTAGTTCTCCTTTTTTGCCCTTTGCGTCAAATGATCTGCCCATTGATTCCTGCCTGGTTTTTTATTGTTTGGCTTTGTCTTTTTTTTAGCTGCCATTAAAACAATACCTCCATGGCAGTTTTTAGAAAACCGACACTTTCAATGGTCATTCCTTTAATCCTGGATAATTGTTTGATCGCACTGCCGGGAACAAGGCATTTTGTAAATCCCATTTTGGAAGCTTCCTTAATTCTTGATTGAACATGACTCACCGCCCTTATCTCTCCTGTAAGTCCAATCTCTCCGATCAAGGTTGTTTTCTTGTCAATGGGTTTATCCAGAAAACTTGATGCCAGTGCTGCTGCAATGGCAAGATCCACTGCCGGTTCAACGATTCTCACACCGCCTATAACATTCATGAAAATATCAAGACCGGAAAGATTCATCCCAAGTCTTTTTTCCATCACCGCAACAATTAAAGCAACCCTGTTATTATCCAGGCCTAAAACAGTTCGCCTTGGTGTTCCAAAGCCTGAACTGGATACAAGGCCTTGAATTTCCACAAGGATGGGCCGTGTGCCTTCCATACACGAGCTCACAACAGAACCCGGTGCAATAGCTGTTCGTTCAGCTAAAAAAACAGCTGACGGATTGGGGACCTCGGTCAAGCCTTTTTCATTCATCTCAAACACACCAATCTCATTTGTGGAACCAAATCTGTTTTTAACGGCCCTTAAAATTCTGAACACATGACTTTTATCCCCTTCAAAATATAAAACAGTATCCACCATGTGCTCCATAATTCTCGGGCCTGCAATGGCTCCAACCTTGGTGACATGACCCACAAGAAAAACAGGAAGACCCGTTGTCTTTGCGAGTTTCATAAACTGCATGGCAGCTTCTCTGATCTGGGTTACAGAGCCTGGAGTTGAAGAGACATCAGGATGAAACACGGTCTGAATGGAATCAATTACCAAAGCATCATAGTGGGTTAGTTCCACCATGGCCAGGATGGAATCCAGATCCGTCTCAGACACCACAAACATGGAAGACCCATGGGAATTCAGGCGTTTACCCCTCATGGAAATCTGCCGAACAGACTCTTCTCCAGATACATAGAGACACTTTTTACCGGAAGCAGATAAACTTGACAACACCTGGAGCATCAATGTGGATTTTCCAATTCCAGGGTCTCCGCCAATCAGAATTAATGTGCCGTCAACAATTCCTCCCCCAAGCACCCGGTCAAATTCCCCCACACCCGTTTTAATCCTGTCGGATTCTTCCGCTTCTACGGAATCAAGCAATACAGGCACGGATAAAAAAGAAGATCTTTTCTTCTTTAACACACCTGAACTCATCTTTTCTTCCACCAAAGTATCCCAGGCTCCGCAATCCGGGCATTTTCCCATCCATTTAGGAGCCTGTCCGCCACAGGACTGGCATCTGAATATAAATTTATCTTTTTTTTGCATTTAATTTTAACCCTGCTTGCCTATTCCTTTATAGAAAAGGAACTATATCATTTTGCATAATCCATATCAAGATTCAGATATGACAAATACTGGGCAATTGCATGTAAAATAAAAAAATCCGTGTCTCAAATAAAGGTTACTATTGCAAAAAGTCCGGCTAATAAAACTGTTATCTCCAGTTTATCAATTATGGTAATTCCGATATGGTTCAGCATAAATTAATTCCTTATCGGCATTTTTAAATTTTCCCAGAACCTCTCCAATGTTGCTTTTCCTTTCAAGAAAACATCAGTAATTGTATTTGTATAATTTGATGCTTGAATGTTTATTTCAATGATCTTTGCACCATAGCTTTTTCTATCATTTAAAATTCCTTGAAAAGCCGAGCCAAAGATTTTCCGGGTGCTTGAATATCTAAATCGAGAAAATATCCGAACGGAGTTTGCGAAGTCTCATAACCTGAATCATGCAATCTTTTTTCTGCTCGGTCAAACATATCTTTAGTTATTTTTTCATCTGCTTTACTCATAGATAAATGGGCAAAAGAGTGCAAAACAATTCTTTTCGTATTATTTTTATTGGCAGCCCATTTCAGGTTCTTGATCATTTTGGTTTCAACTTTGTTGATATTATCTTCGTCTTGCTGTTCAACCTGGATGAAACCAATAAGTACATTTTCCATCTGCTTGTTCTCTTCATAACTCTCTACAGAGTCCAAATTTTTAATGCTTGTTTTGTAGGAAAACTTGTCGGAATATATCATCAATAATTTCATAATTTTATTTCACCTTTTTTGCCTTTAATAAACGAATATGTTTATTAAAAAAGAATTTATCCTTGAAATTACCAAAACCAAACTCAGATAAGATGCGCTTCCAATCCCGTTCTACAAATTCAAAAGCATATTTGCATTCAATTATTTTAAAAGGAATTCTAAAATATAGTGGTGTTTCTTCAGTTATGAATTCATTAAAATCAAGAATAATAAATTCGCCATTTTCATTCAAAGCGTTGCAGGCATTCCTGATTATCTGTTTTTGAACATCAAAAGGAAAACCGTGAAATACAAAGGAAATAAAAACCTTGTCATATTTTTTTTCTAATTCAAATGGTTGATCAATTCTCTGGTTTTTGATGTTGAGCTTAGCGAAATTTTTCGTCTTCTCATTGAATTGTGCAATCATTAATTCGGAAATTTCCAATCCCAGAATTTCTCCTTCACCGCTAAGATATTTGTTCATCAAAAGTGCATTTCTACCTGTTCCTGCACCAAAATCGATAATGTTATCATTTGGAAGAATTTCCATATGCTTGATTGCCTTTTTTATGAACAGATTGTAACTGCCAAGTGTCATAAAATTCATTAAACTATCATAGAATTTTGCTGAATTTCCTTGGATTTCAACTTTTGAGTCAGGATAAAATTTAGTCATAATTTTTGTTCCTTGTTATCCGTGCTTGTCAAGATTGATAATGTACACTTCCATCGCTCAAAATCAGCCGCACCTCGTTTTATTCTAAGCCCCAGGGGGAAAAAGCCGGCAAACCCCATCCAGCTCACAAGATATATCCGTATTTACTTCGCAACCTATGTATTGATCATCCAAATCAAGTATAGTCGTCAGACATCAGCTATCTTCCACTTGAAAAGGGATTTATGTATTTAGTTGCCCTGAAATTTTTAATACGGATCAAGGAAGTTAATTTACAAGTGAAGTATTTACAGAGGTCCTAAAAAACAATGATATAAAAATCAGTATGGACGGCCGTGGCCGCTTTCGGGATAATATTTTTAAGGAATGGTTCCGGATTATATAAATTGATTGACAATTATCAATTTTATCCTTTCCAGGCTTCCGCTTCCATTTGCATAAATTTTGCCTTCTCTGTCTCGGTCATGGTCGTAACGGAATATTCAAACTCAAAACCAAGTGATTTAATTGGAGAAGAAATTGAGTTAATTAATTGATTTGCTATCGGAATATTGGGGAAGGGGAAAGCAAATATGGCCGTAACGATATTTCCATGAAGCTCGAGATCTTTTACTATTCCAAGTTCCAATAATGAATATCCAATAGCGGGATGCTGCACACTTGAAATTGCATCGATAATATCTTGTTTTGTTTTCACGATATTCTCCTGATTTGATTTTTTATTTTTTTTAAATGGTTTATAAAGGTATTAATGCTATTGCGATATCAACTCCGATAATACCTCCTCCAATTATCAAAACTTTTTTGCCTTCTGGTAAAATGGATAAGTAAATGCTTTTTTGCCTTTTGTCAAGAAACAGCTGAAAAATTTATCGCTCTGAAAAATATACCTCCAGCACCAGGAGGAATACAACATGTTGTGTTCCTCCTGGTGCTCTTAAAGCGTTCCTGGTCTGTTTTCTCTTCAAGAATCACAGACCATACCAGAGGCGATTTGAATATTTAAAGGAATGTCGGTTAATAAAATCAGATTATTCATCAAAAAAGACTGCCATTTCAATAACTTAGGCAGGTTTTAAAAAATTGACTCTACCTGTCCTACATATTTGTAGGACAGTTCCTTTTCAGCATCTAAAACAACAGACCCCCGTTCCCTGGTACGCCTTATGGAATCAAGCTTTGACAGCAATTTGCGTACCCTTTCAAGGGGCGTTTTTCCTACCGTCAAATACCAGGGATCTTTTCCCATTTCCACATCAATGATTTCAATGATTACTTCAATGGTATTCTGTTTTTGTTCTAATCATGGGAGGTCGCAATACTCACATTTTCCTTGTCATTTTATCCCAGATCATCTAACTATGACTTTTTTACTTTTAATCAAAAAGGATTTTCATGCCCTGGACAGGTGAATTAATCGCCATTGGCACTGTACTTTGCTGGACCATCAGTGTCCAGTTTTTCGAAGCTGCATCAAAAAAAATAGGCGCAGCTGCCGTCAATATTATCAGACTTACTGTCGCCTTGATTCTTTTCAGTTTTCTTTTATTTTTCAGGCATGGCTATATCCTTCCTGTTCAATTCCCGGCACATGCCTGGTTTTATCTGTCCTGTTCCGGGATTATCGGTTTTTTTATAGGAGATATTTTCCTTTTCAAGGCCCTTGTTGAAATAGGCCCAAGGGTTACCATGCTGATCTTCAGCCTGTCTGCACCCACCGCAGCCATAATTGGCTGGTCATTTTTAAATGAAAATTATGTCCTTCATCAATGGATAGGTATGTTTGTCACACTTTTTGGTGTGGGGATTGTCATTCTTGAAAAAAATCAAAAAACTTCAACGTTAAAAATCAGAGACATTTCATTAAAGGGTGTTCTGTTTGGATTTGGTGCCATGTCAGGACAGGCTGTCGGATATATTTTAAGTAAAATCGGCACGCAGACAGAATCAGGATATCTGGATGCCTTTGCCTCAACCCAGATCAGGGCGCTTGCGGCAGTACTGTGCTTTCTTGTTTTTTTTACCGTCACGGGGAAATGGGGAAAGGTTAAAACTGCCTTGAAAGATACAAGGGCTGTATTATTTACGGCCACAGGTTCTTTCTTCGGCCCTTTTTTAGGGGTATCTCTCTCCCTTATGGTCCTTCATTATCTTACAACGGGGGTGGCCTCCACATTTCTCTCCCTTGTCCCGATTTTCATCATCCCGTTTTCAATTTTCCTTCACAAAGAACACGTTTCCATAAGGGCAGTTGCCGGAGCTGTGACTGCAGTTTTTGGCATTTATCTTCTGATGGTGTAAATCAATGCCTGGATTGTAATCCAAAGGCTTATCCTGTATGATGTTCCCAAATAAATATTGGAACCGGATAATAATCATACAGGCATTAACCATGTTTCTTCCCACAACACAAAAAGAAATGAAAAAGCTCAACTGGAGCCAACTTGATGTAATTCTTGTGACAGGAGATGCATATATTGATTCTCCTTTTATAGGCATTGCCATCATCGGAAAAGTTCTTGTGGATAAAGGATTTCGTGTGGGAATCATTGCCCAGCCGGACATGGATACTAAAACAGATATTGCAAGACTGGGGGAACCAGCACTTTTCTGGGGAATTTCCGGGGGATGCGTGGATTCCATGGTGACAAATTACACGGCCTTGAAAAAGAGAAGGAAAAAAGACGATTATACTCCCGGCGGATTTAATAACCGACGTCCTGACAGGGCAGTGATTGCCTATTCCAATCTTGTCAGACAATATTTTAAAAATACTTGTCCCATAGTCCTGGGCGGAATTGAAGCAAGCCTGAGACGAATCGCGCATTATGATTTCTGGTCAAATAAAATTCGAAGGTCTGTCCTTTTTGATGCAAAAGCAGACTATCTATTGTTCGGCATGGCCCACAACTCAATCATCAAATTCGCAGCTGCACTAAAAGACAATCAAAACCCAGACTCTTTGAATGGTGTTGCATTTATTTCAAAAGAAAAAAAAGGAATAGAACTACCCTCTTTTGAAACGGTTCAAAAAAATACGGATGACTATATTAAAAGCTTTCACACCTTTTATGAAAATAATGATCCCATAACCGCACAAAGGCTTTGTCAACAACATAATAACCGCTACCTCGTGTTAAACCCGCCAGAACCCTATAGCACCACAGAAAAACTTGATCATATTCATTCTCTCGGGTTTGAACGAGACCTTCACCCGTTTTATAAAAAATCTGGAACTGTCAAAGCACTGGATACGATACAATTTTCCATTCCCATCCATTATGGTTGTTATGGTGAATGTAATTTTTGTGCCATTTCTATTCACCAGGGCCGGACTGTTCGGTTCAGAAGCGAAGATTCCATTATCAATGAAGCAAAACTCATTTCCCGGCTTAAAAATTTTAAAGGATATATCACTGATCTTGGAGGTCCCACGGCAAATATGTATGGGTTTGAATGCAAAAAAAAACTGACAAAAGGGGCCTGCCGGGATAAGCGCTGTCTTTTTCCTGAACCCTGTAAAAGCCTTGTGCCGGATCATTCAAAACAAATAAGGCTGATCCGGAAAATAGAACAACTGCCCGGTATTAAAAAAGTCTTTATCAGCTCGGGCATCCGGTATGACCTGTTATTAAATGACAGAAAAAGCGGGGCTGCCTATCTGGAAAAAATCGTAAAAGATAATGTTTCCGGTCAAATGAAAATAGCACCGGAACATACCATGCCCCATGTTTTAAATTTAATGGGCAAACAGAATATTGACCTGCTCTTACAATTTAAGCACAAATTTGATACGTTGAATAAAAAAGCGGGTAAAAAACAATTTTTAACCTATTATTTAATCGCTGCCCACCCCGGGTGTAATATGAAAGACATGGAGGCTTTAAAAAAATTTACCACCCAAAAGCTTAAAATAACCCCTGAACAGGTTCAGATTTTTACCCCATCCCCTTCAACCTATTCAACTCTGATGTATTATACGGGTTTAGAGCCTTTTTCCATGACCCCCATATTTGTTGAAAAAAATCCTGTCAATAAAGAAAAACAAAAAAATGCGGTAACGAAAAAACCGCCACAACACGATTATAAGATTAAAAAATAATATTGACAAATATATTTGAATGGTTTAACCATTGGCATTATAAATTACAGGATAAAATATGACAAATAATAGAATCAACGCCCATCCGATTTTGGATATTCCCCAAAAAAAGGTGGTCACCTTTTATTGGAACAAATCAAAACTTCCGGCAATAAAAGATGAAATGATATCCACCGCACTTTTTGCAAACAATATCAAAATATTCGGT
>Ga0164315_10001262_pt1 | contig 19009 bp, 17 predicted proteins | sample GuaBasSedimGuay6_FD_113737 | JGI IMG/M metagenome (GOLD analysis project Ga0164315, IMG submission 113737) | Subseafloor sediment microbial communities from Guaymas Basin, Gulf of California, Mexico - Guay6, Core 4569-2, 0-3 cm | ecosystem: Environmental > Aquatic > Marine > Hydrothermal vents... | reverse complement strand
ATGTAAACAAATCACTACTTTTAGTGGTAAGGAAACCAACGTTAACAGCCGGGTGTCCCCGCACGGAGTATGCGCATAAATGCGCTTGAGCCGTATGCGACGAAAGCCGCACGTACGGTTCTTTGGGGCGTAAGCTACCCGGTTATACAAATTTAATAACAACTAATTACAAAAGGAAGAAACATGAAAACTATAGCAATTATTGGAGCAGGTTTGATGACGAAACCGATGGTTGATTATTTTATAGATAAAATCGGCTATAAAGTTATTATGCTAAATCGCACATTAGAGAAAGCTGAAAATATAATAGGAAACAGACCAATGGGCAAAGCTTTAGGCTGGGCAGATAACAACACCAATACACTCGATAATGTAATTAAAGATTCAGATGTAGTAATAAGTATGGTCCCGAAACCATTGCATATTAAAGTAGCGAAATCGTGTTTGAAATATAAAAAAAACATGGTTACTGCCTCTTATGAAATCCCTGAACTATTGGCTTTAAAGGATGATGTTGAAAGACAAGGTATTTTAATACTGAATGAATTAGGTGAAGTGCCGGGTATGGATCATTTTGGCACTCAAATGTTGCTTGAAGAAATAAAAAATGATGGGGGACGAATTATAAGTATAAATTCATATGGTAGCGGAATACCATCATTTGAATCCAATAATAATCCGATGGGATATAAGTTCAGTTGGGACCCGAGAACTGTTTTTGTTGCTGCTCAAACGGCAGGAGCATATCTTGTTAAAGGAGAGAAAATACACATATCTGGCGATAAATTATTTGAAAAATTTTGGTTTGTTGAGATTGACGGCCTTGGCACTTTTGAAACATATCCTAATAAAGATGTTGAAAAATATCTTAAACCTTTTGGTTTAGACAATGATGTTTCTTTCTATCGCGGACTTCTAAGATATTCGGGATATTGTAATAATATGAATAGTATGGAAGCTCTTGGTTTGTTTGATAGTGAAAAAATCAATAATCTTAAGGATAAGACTTTCTGCCAATTTACAGCTTCACTTATCAATGCAGATCCATCCATGAATATTGAGCAAAGCGTAGCAAATTATTTAAAAATTAAATCTAACTCAGATATAATTCATCGTTTAAAATGGCTGGGATTATTTGAAGATACATTAATAGATCTTGATAAAGGATCTAATCTTGACGTCCTTTTAAACAGGATGTTAGAAAAAATGCAATATGCTCCAGGTGAAAAAGATATGATTATTTTGCATATTGAAATAATTGCTGGTTTTGATAATGGCAAAAAAGAAAAAAGAATTGCTACAATGGTTGTAAAGGGAGACCCTGAAGGAGAAACAGCAATGTCAAGAGCTGTAGCTCTCCCAACAGCAATTGCAGCAAGATTAGTTGTTGACGGAGAAATTAAAGCAACTGGATTAAAAATGCCGCCAAATTTGCCTGAACTTTATACACCTGCATTGAAAGAATTGAAGAAATTCGGATTTGAGTTTTCAACCAAAAAAATCAAACTGAATTAGTAGAAAATCTGTTTATCTTCATCTTGATCCTCCATTCCATAAGTGAAATGGTTTTACGGCTAAATAGATAAACCTGACTGCGAGTTAAGCGGAAAAAAGTAGTTAAATTTGAGAGTATGAAACATTCAAATTATTGCTACTTCAACGGTGACCTGGTCCACTTCCAGGACATACATCTACATGTTACTGACCTTTTGTTCCAGCGGGGATATGGTGTTTTTGATTTTTTTCGCTGCAGAAACGGCAGCTTCCCCTGGTTGGAAGACTACACAGAGAGATTGTTCACTTCTCTTGAGCTGTCGTGCATTGAGGTGAACCTGGACAGGGAGCAGTTTACATCAGTTATCCACAGCTTGCAGGAGAAGAATGGCCTGACCAACGGAGCATTCAAAGTGATCGTTAGCGGTGGGTACGCAGATAACCTTGAATCGGTTAGCGGACCGGCAAATATCGTGATCCTGAATGTCTTATGGGAAAAACCTCCGGAAGAGACTTTTGCGAAAGGAGTAAATCTGATTCGAGATGAATATGTCCGGCCCAATCCGGAGGTTAAAACGCTCTATTACTTTAACAGACTGAAGTTGCAAAAGAAACTGAAGGAGTACAATGCAATCGATGTATTGTATTATACCGACACGATCTCTGAAGCTTCCCGTGCCAATCTATTTTTTGTAAAGGAAGGCTCTGTTTATACTCCCGTCAGCAACATCCTGAAAGGAATCACCCGAAAGCAGGTGCTTTCCTTGTTTGGTGATATCAAGGTGGAGGACATTGACGCTGAACGCCTCTATGATTTCGATGAAATATTCCTTACCAGTAGCTCCAATGATGTTACACCAGTGGTATCAGTGGAGGGGCAAAAGATCGGTAAGGGTACACCCGGACCCGTTACCCGGGAGATCCAGGCTGCTTTCCGCGCACAAGGGTGGTAGGGGGTTGGTTTAGAGTAAGAACCTCACCTCTGTAAGCTCGCGGCCGATTTGCTGAACACCATTTAATATTCTTTTGGTTTGAGCAGGAGAAGGTTTCTTAATACCCTTAATATACTGAGCCAACAAACTTTGATTCATTCCGATTCGTTCAGACAGTGCTTTAGCGTTGATGACCTTGTAAAAATCGAAGAAGCTTTCCAGGTCGAATTCAAATTGGATATCGCTCAGGGTGTATTCAATTTCAAGTTCTTCGTATGCGAAATTTAGTGCTTCTATAATATTGGTTTTCAATTCCTCAAAAGTATCTGCTTCTGTCCCCACAAAATCATCCCCTATTAAAGCAATTGCACTATAGCCAATATCTTCCTTCAGAACAGTCACTTTAACTTTTCTTCTCCTCATCGTTTTCTCGTCTTTATTCCAGCCTGTTTCAGAATGTAGTTTAAAAAACCTTTTTTCACCTCTTTAGCTGAATGGTAAGGGACCAATAGCTTCCCTTTTTTTGAAGGATGATTCATATGGATATGACTACCCCTCTGTCTAACTATATACCACTCATCCTTCATTAAGATCCTGAACAGTTCATTATACTTTGTCATTGTAAAGGTAATAAATATATTACTTTATACGGGGATAATTCAGCCACTCATTACCTGTTTATGTGATCAAATGAAGATTGTCGGATACGATCATTGAATTTGGAATGATATTTCGTAACATTACCTGTAGTATAAATTCCAGTACATATGGAAGTAGCCGTATTTGATACCAAAGCTGCACTTGGTAAGGCAGCAGCTAAAAATGGAGCAAGCCTTATCTCAGAAGCCATTGCCAGGAAGGGCAAAGCCAACATCATCATGGCCACCGGTGCGTCGCAGTTTGAAATGCTTGGTGCATTGATCAAAGAGGAGGTCGACTGGTCCAGGGTCACTGCATTTCACCTGGATGAGTATATCGGCATCCCCATGACCCATCCGGCATCGTTCCGGAAGTATCTGAAGGAACGCTTTGTGGATAAGGTGCCACTCAAGGCATTCCACTACATCAATGGGGAGGTGGATTCACAAGAGGAGTGCGAAAGGCTGGGTAAGCTCATCGGGCAGCTGGATATTGATGTGGCCTTTGTGGGGATAGGGGAGAATGCGCATCTGGCATTTAATGATCCGCCGGCCGATTTTGAGACCGAAACTCCCTATATCCTTGTGGAACTTGACGATGCCTGCCGCCAGCAGCAGCTGGGAGAGGGCTGGTTCTCCTCTTTGGAAGAGGTACCACAGGAGGCCATCAGCATGTCGATTCGCCAGATCATGAAATCAATAACAATCATCTGCAGTGTACCCGATGCCCGAAAGGCGCGGGCAGTTAAAAATAGCCTTGAGGAGATTGTATCACCCCTGGTTCCGGCCTCAATCCTCACCACTCATGAAGATGGCTGGCTCTACCTCGACAAGGAATCCGCATCCTTACGGAGCAGGGAAGAATGAACAGTGTGCGGTTTGGATTGCCCTTTCGGCTTTTTCATCCGCCGCCGGTAGTTGTTGAAAGAGAGATAAAAGGCGTACCAGACCGTCAGCAGGATAATGGGAAGAATGGTATAGTTGCTGAGGTAGAATCCTGAAAAGGTGGCAACACAGTTGTGGGAGGGATCTTTCCGCATGTAGAAAACTGTCAGGCTGCGTCCTGTGTCATATTCATAGTTCCGTGGTCCGTAGGTCTTATGGCTCACTCCATCCACTATGAACTCAATTTCACTGGCCTGTTGAAGATCCCGCTCACCCATTATATCTTCAACGATCCTTGATGTATACTGTGTTACCGTTCCGACAGCCTTGCCGCCGGTAGTAAGCAGCTGCCAGTGACGAGATACTGGGAGGAGAAGAATCAAGACGCAGATTCCCCGGAAGGCCCATTTGCTGATGCTGTATACTTTCATAAATGCTGTTGTTAAATATACCATCCATGCTGAGTAAAAACAAATTACTAAATTGAGTTCTTATTTCTACAATAACCATAACTCAACTTTGAATCTTATGAAGAAAGCAGGAATTGTCGCCGCACTTTCACTGGTGCTCAGTATGTCTACAATGATCCTCTCGGGGATCGATCCCACCGATACCAGGTTGATGGAACAGCCCACCATCAGCCAGAATCACATCGCCTTTATTTACGCCAACGATCTATGGGTGGCTGAGCTGGACGGATCACAGCCCAGGCGGCTGACAGTGAGTGAAGGAGTCGAATCATTGCCCCATTTTTCACCCGATGGAAGGCATATTGCGTTCAGCGCTGAGTATGATGGCAATATGGATGTATTTCTGCTCCCGGTGGAAGGAGGAATTCCCACGCGACTCACCTGGCACCCTTCTGCTGACCTGGTGAAGGGATTTACACCTGATGGAGCAAAGGTTTTGTTTCTCTCTAACCGGACCGTGCATACCAGAAGGTTCATGCAGCTATTCACCGTCCCACTGGAGGGAGGGTTCCCCGAAAAACTGCTAATACCAAACGCCTTTCACGCCTGTTACTCCCCTGATGGAAACTCCATGGTCTACACGCCCATCAGTGATAAATTCAGGGAGTGGAAAAATTATCGTGGGGGCACCATGTCCACGCTGTGGATTTTCTCTTTCGAGGACCATTCCAAGGTGGAGATTCCCAAACCCGAAGGGGGCTGCAACGATATAAACCCTATGTGGATCGGCGATCTGATCTACTTCCTGAGCGACAGGAGCGGGGAGTTTAATCTCTTCACCTATCATACCGGGACCCGTGAAGTCAAGCAGCTGACTCACTATGCCTATTTCCCTATTATAAGCGCCTCACATCATAACAGGCAGATTATCTTCGAACATGAAGGCTACCTGCACACCTTTGATACTGAAAATACGGAAACAGAAAAACTCACCATCGGCATTGCGGCGGATCTGTTGGAGCTTCGACCCCGTTTTGTAAAGGGAAACCAGTATATCCGCTGGGCCCACATTTCACCCTCAGGGGCACGTGCGGTATTTGATTTCAGGGGGGAGATTGTCACCTTGCCTGCCGATAAGGGTGATCCAAGAAACCTGACCCAGACCACCGGAGCACATGAGAAGTTCCCGGCATGGTCGCCCGACGGAAAACAGGTGGCTTACTTTTCAGATGCTTCAGGAGAATATACCTTGAATATCATGCCGCAGGACGGCAGGGGCAAGGCCAGATCCCTTTCCTTAAAGGGGACAGGTTTCTACAGCGATATTAAGTGGTCGCCCGATAGCAAAAAGCTTACTTATGTGGACAATGGAAGGAACTTCTACCTGCTCGACATTGCCTCCGGTGCCATTAATAAAATCGATGCTGATGAGCTTTACAGGCCTGGCACGTTCAGACCGGCACACGGCGACTGGTCTTCCGATTCAAGGTGGATCACCTATACAAAGCTAACTGGTACCAACTTCCAGCAGGTGTTCCTCTATTCAGTGGAGCAACAGACATCCTATGCCGTTTCCGATGGCTTAAGTGATGCCACCGAACCGGTATTCGATCGCGGGGGTAAGTACCTCTATTTCTTTGCATCGACCGATGCAGGACCAGTGGTCAACTGGTTTGATCAGTCCAATGCAGACATGCGGATGACCCGAAATATCTACCTGGCCACCCTGCAGAAGGAGACCCTTTCACCCTTCGCTAAGGAAAGTGATGAAGAGAAAGGAAAAGAGGAGAAGGCTGAGAAGGAGGAAGAGGAAGAGGACAAGGAGGAGATAGAGCAGCTTAAGATCGACCTGGATGGGATCCAGAACAGGATCCTGGACATCCCTGTGGACGCAGGCAATCTTTCCGGACTGGGCTCGGGCAAGGAGAACCAGCTGATTTATCTGAAACGAAGCGACGAAAAGCAGATGATGCATCTCTATGACCTGGAAGAGCGGGAAGACAAAGATATAAGCGAGATTGACTCATACGTGCTCAGTGCCGATGGAAAGAAGATGCTTTATCGCAAAGGTCCAAAATGGGGAATTGCCGATGCAGGTGCCAAGCCCGATCCCGAGAAGGGGAACCTGAATACAGAAAGCATGGAGGTAAAGATCGATCCTCTGGCCGAATGGCCCCAGATTTTTGATGAAATGTGGCGCATCAACCGCGATTACTTTTACGATCCCGGTATGCATGGGGCCGATTGGCCTGCCATGAAGGAGAGGTATGCAGTATTCCTGCCCCACCTTTCTTGCCGGTCCGACCTGAACAAAGTGATGATGTGGATGGGCAGCGAACTGGCCGTGGGACATCACCGCTTAGGAGGTGGGGACATGCTGGGCGAAACCAAACGGGTGGAAGGCGGACTGCTGGGGGCAGACTTTGCCGTGGAGAATAGTCGCTACCGGATCACCAAGGTGTTTGAGGGACTAAACTGGAATCCCAGGCTGCGTTCACCTCTTACCGAACCGGGATTGAATGTGAAGGTGGGTGAATACCTGCTGAAGGTGAATAGCCAGGAACTGACAAGTGATACAAATCTTTACCAGCCTTTCGAAAACAGTGCAGATAAGATTGTCTATCTCACGGTGGGACCCAATGCCGATGGTACCGGATCGAGAGAGATACAGGTAGTACCCGTCGAAAATGAGTCTGCCTTAAGGAACCGCGACTGGGTGGAAGGTAACCTGAAGAAGGTGCACGAAGCTACCGATGGACAAGTGGCCTATGTCTATGTACCAAATACAGCTGGTGCCGGACATGCGTATTTCAAGCGCTACTTTTTTCCTCAGGCCAACAAGAAGGCGATCATTGTGGACGAACGCTATAATGGGGGAGGCTCCCTGGCCGATTACTACATCGATATCCTCATGAGGCCTTATCAGTCGCACTGGAACATGCGATATGGCAGCGATTTGAAATCACCCAGTGCCTCCATACAGGGGCCCAAGGTGATGATCATTGATGAGAATGCCGGTTCAGGAGGCGATATGCTGCCTTATATGTTCCGCAAGTTTGGTGTAGGTACCATGGTGGGTAAAACCACCTGGGGAGGACTGGTTGGTGTACTTGGATTCCCTGAGTTACTGGATGGTGGTTACGTAACAGCACCCAATGTGGCCATCTGGACCGAGGATGGTTTTATTGTGGAAAACGTAGGTGTGGCTCCGGATATTGACGTGGAGCAGACTCCCGCAGCGGTAATCGAAGGACGCGATCCACAGCTGGAAAAAGCCATCGAAGTGGCATTGGAACAACTCAAGCAGAATCCACCCAAAGAGCCGGTACGACCGCCCTATCCCATCAGGACCAGGAAGTAGTTGTAGCGGCAAGCAGGGTAGAGAAAAGTATCTTACAATCGTCGCTTAGTGTTGAACGCCTGAATATACCCATCGGTTCTCCCTGCTATACCACCAGCTTTGGAAGTGCCCACATAGGGGGTCTGTACTACATTACCATTGAATACAACGATTTGATGGGCTACCTGAGCGACAGACGGTCCGACTAAGTAGCAAGGTAAACATCCAGCATTATTTCGATCGGATCCATTGTGCGAAAAACTTATCCTGAACACTAAGCAGGCCTGAATCATCATGGATAAATTCTTTTCCAATCAGGCTTGAAACAGCCTGGGACACGCTACTGGCAGCTCCCAGGTGATGCATGGACAGAAACTTTCCGGAAGTGGGATTTTCCACGATTCTTTCGAGGGCTATGGCTCGTAAGGTCTTGTACTGATTTGTGGTCAACAGGTTGAGGTAAGAGGCATAAATGGGTTGATTCTCATTTAGAATTGTTCGGATGGTTTCCTTTACCTCTTTATCAGTAACTTTTTTGAAAGCACTAAACAAACGATTGCAGAGGAATTGCACATAAAAGGTATGAAGGCTTGTATAGTCTGCGATGCTGGCCAGTGCTTCATCGTCAATGTGTTTTCCACTTTTAGAAAAGTGTGACTGGATGAATTCAAAGTAATCGTTTTGATTGATCACGTCCAGAAACATCATTTCTGTTGAATTGAAAAACGGACGCGAAGGCTGTGAGAACATCTCAGACAACATGTGTTTTTTACTACCGGAAAAGATGAAACTAATGTTTCGGACTTTTTGAACATAACTCCTCAGTATGGCTTCAACGTTTTTCTGCTTATACGTGGCAATCTGTTGGAATTCGTCAATGGCCACCACAAAGAATTTTTTCTTTTTTGCGATAAAGTTAAACAGAAGGTCAAGACTTAGCTCTACCTCCTTCTCATTCCTGATATCCAGCGAAATCCTGGGTTCCCCTGTCAGTGGATCAAAACCCAGGCTGGCCCGAATGGCTGCTAACTTTTTCAGAAAACCTTTCCAGGCACTTTCCGTTTTTGGAACCGTTTGCAATACGGCGTTACAGAAAACCTCGGCAAACTCATCAAAACCCGTGGTGCCCATGATATCAAAATAGACAGGAATATAGTCAGAATGCTTAGAGAATTGACCAAAAACATGCATGATTAATCCTGTTTTCCCCATTCTTCTCGAGGAAATCAAGGTCATATTCCTCTGATTTTCTATGGCGTTTTCCAGCCTTTCCGCCTCTAAAATTCTGTTACAGAAGTAGTCTGGGGATTTATACCCTGTTATTAGGAAGGGATTATGTTTCATAATATACGTTACGTAAAATGTGTAACGCAATATATGGAATATTTTACTATTTTCAAAATCCTCTTATGCTTTCAATTCCAGTAAGCCAGGCATTGACGATCTCTTGTTGTTGAAATTCAGGTTCCACTCCAATGACCATGATATAACCATAATAGGGGTCATCATAGAAAGCACGGGTTAATACAGCAGCAAATTCGTTTTCAAGGCTTGCTAACTCATCCTTTGTTTCAATCTTAGAAATGTTACCAATCTATAGCTGTTTTAAGTAATTGGTATGAGAATAAGCGGGTTATCCTTTTTAATATCAAGTTTAGTCCTGCGACCGTCCATTTTTATGTGCCCGCTCGTTTAAGTCCCTCAAGGCTCAGGTCAAATTACTTTTCTTACTATAAATGGCCAGAGTTTATTTTTTCCAAAGTCATTTCAAAGAATTGAGACCATTTTTCTCCTCTTTTAAATTCGCCGGTTTCGTACCACTGCTTGTTTTCGTTTGTCCAGATGATGTAGCGAACATTTGGGTTTGGATACCAGTGCAGTTTGCCATCGATCATTTCCGCCGGGAATTCACCACTTTGTCCGTTTTGCATATAGGATCTGAATGCGAACTTGTCTTCCTCTTTGTTATAAGTGATAATAGCAAGGGCATTGTGGACAATCTTTCCCCCGGACTTGCCCATGCCTTCAACTAAAATCATTGTAGAATCTAATTTGAACTGAATTTTCTCTGTTTGATCAAATTTGGACTTTGCGCCATCCCTGCCCATCATCCAACCTGTTCCTTGCCAGTTTCCAACCATAAATTCCAGCTGGGAAACTTTCGATTTGGATATGGAGTCCGTTTCACTGGATTGCGCAACTGAATGAGAGACAAATAAGATAACAAAGGCGAAAATTAAAATAGTTTTCATAGTGTGTAGATTTATTAACTACAACACGGAATTATACAGAGTTGTTCGGATTCCTACAAATAATTTATTCGGTGGTATTTAACCTCATTTTTAATAAATCAGGTTTGAATCCTAATTTTTTATAGGCCTTTGTCGCACTTTCGTTTGCAGCATATACATCTAATTGAATTTCTGATAAATTCTTGCTTTTAGCCCATTCAATTAATTTTTCAGTTATTTTTCCATTTATACCTTTTCCTCTGTGTTGAGGAGACACAAACATAAAACCCAAATAAGCATATTGTTCAGGCTCGAAATATGGTTTAGAGTTTTGAATCTGTGCATAACCAGAACCAACAATTTCTTTATCAATTATAGCAACTAATACTTGTGCATCTTTTCCTAAAATGAGTTTTTTCAAATCGTAATATGTTACAGGATCCTTTTTTATGTTTGAAGCGAAAGGACGTTCAAATTGAATAATTCCCTGTTCAAATGATTTAAGGATAGGAAGGTCATCTATGACTGCTTCTCGTATTTCTGTTTTAATCCGGTCCATTGTTTTCTTTAATTAACTCTCCCACTTTCTTAAGTGTTTCGACATCAATATCACGGATCTTACCTTGGTAATTTGGACCAACATCAATAGAGAAAATATTACCATATTTAACTGCACCGAGATAGTCTTGATAAAGTTTTCTCGCCGGATGACAAAGGGAATCATGTTTTGGTAATGAATAAAACCACATTGCTCCACCCTCATGAGGAGGCAAAATTGGGTAAGTAAACTCAGCCGTCAGATACCCTTTGTAATTAGCCTCTGCATCTTTATTATATTTTGTAGCATCTGCATCTCCAACAGGTCCTGGTTTCCCCATTTCTCTTAAGGACAATCTACCCGCTGGTTCTCCATGATTAAATCCAACAAAACAATTGGGTTGAAACAGATGAACCCATTCAACGGTTTCCTTATGGTTCAATCCACCATCTCCAACAGCATGATCCATCCAAAAGAATTCGATAGGGCCATATTGGGTGCAAAGCTCTTCTAACTGTGCTTTTTTCATTTCAGGATTTATACCTTTTCCCTGATTACCCCCCTTCCCATCTAAAGCTCCAGGCCAGTTCCAGTCGCCTTCAGAGAAATAGAGTGCCAGCTTGATCCCGTATTTGTCACATGATTTCCTTAGTTCCGCCAGGACGTCGATGCCAATGGGGCTGTTCGTTACCTTTTTATCGGTGGTTTTTGTATCCCACAAACAAAATCCATCGTGATGTTTTGAAAGAAATAAAATATACCCCATCCCTGCATCTTTAGCTACCTTGCACCATTGATCTGTATCGTAAGCTGTAGCTTTAAAATAGGAAGCATCCTTATCTAATGTAGGTGTCCATTCTTGTCCATAGAAAGTACTGAATGACCAACAGATAAACATACCAAATTTCATATCTGAAATTTCTCTGGCTCTAAGGTTGTCGGGTATTGTCGTTGTACTAATTGTATCAGAATTTTTGTTTTCAGTTTGGTTCTGATTCAGATCACCTTTATTACTATTGCATGAAAATACTATTAGTACTAGTGCAATGGAAAACAAAATCCTATTCATTTTTGTCTTTTTTAAATTAGCCCTAACCTAAGTTTTAATTCAAGTTTTCTATTATTTCTAGATAGGTCGTAGGTAATCCCTTAAAAATTCCATAGATAAAAATGAATAGAACGTAAGCGATTATAAGAGTTTGAAAGGTATAATCAAGCTCCCTATTCTCTTTCTTTGATAATCTTATCCGTAATGGAAGATAGATTAGGATAAATATAATGTTCCCAATTTGGAATAATGTTTTGTGGTATGGGAAGTGAAAATCTAATCCTAATAAACTTATCGGTATTAAGGCCAATCCAATTCCTCCGACAATATTGCATAACAGGCTTTTTTTATCAGATAAATAATTGATATAAATAAGCCATGGTATAAAAATTATACTCACGCACAGATAAGGAACAACATATATCCATGATGGTAAAGTAAATATTCTAATGACCTGTTCACCTTTAAATCCCATTAAAGACCAATCATTAAATCGGAATACAACAGTTATAATAATGAATGATAGTAGAAGAGCTCCGAACTTATCTACAAGCATTGGTCTATTCTCATGCATCTTTTGGATCTGACTCAGAAACAGTAATGGGAAATAAATAGCAATCAGTATCCCGGCAATTATCATGATTACATTTGCTCCTGGGAGGGTTGAATACTTTAATACAGCATAGAGAGCCGTAAAGAATACAGTAGAGTAGCCTAATGTAATTGATGGTTTTTTCATATATAATTCAGCCAGTATCTTATAGTTTGATCTCCTGCGTTCCGGGAGTCAGAAGAACTTTTTGCTTGTCCCAGAGAAAGGTGCCGTGAAGGCCTTCAGGCAGAACAATGGTTCCTTTGATTCCTGTTTTCCCCTTCCTCTCTAATTGAACACTGATCATCCCCGCGGGATGGGGCATGACAGCCTGAATTAGCTGAAGATTGCCCAGGGCCGGTACAATATTGACCGACTTGAATCCTGGTTCGGCCGGGGTGATACCGGCTACCAGTGAAAGGAAATGGAAGAGGGGACTGGCCGACCAGCCATGGCAGTCAGAGCGGTCTTTGTAGTCACCCTCCTGGAAAGTGGTAAGTCCGTTCGCCAGCATTCGCTCCCATGACCCCAGCATATCTGTATAGCCATCTGCCATACCGCTTTGCTTCATAGCCTGGAACAGGTAGAAGCGGAAATAGATGGTGGTGGGGATCAGAGTTGAATCGTTCAGAATTTTTTCCATGACCTCTACCTGGTCATCCTCCGGGAAGGCACCGGTGAGGAGTCCCCAGATATTGGTGTGCTGGGAAAAGACTCCGTCTTTGTAGAGCTCATTCCGGGTGGGATCATCCATAGGCAAATCAGACAGCAGTCCACTCGAATAGTCAAAACATAAGTTGTAGACCGCCTTCCGGGTCCGTTCTGCCTGAAGGAGATACTCCTGCGCCCTATGGGCCAGTTCCGGGGAATTGTCCAGTTCTGCAAACCAGTTAAATAGCTCTGCAGCCCGGTCAAGCGCATATACATAGTTGAGGCTGATCAGAGCCGAGTGCCCAAGATCCGATCCGGGAGGGGATCCTACCATAAATCCATCGGTCCAGTCAGCAAAATTGAACCACTCCAGCGGCCCCAGCATTCCGGTGAAATCGATGCGTCGCTCGAACCAATGCAGAACGGCCTCCATCCCGGGAAGAAACTGCCGCAGGAATTCATCGTCCTGCCTGTACATATAGTAGTCGTGCACCATATCGACCCAGTAGAGGGAGAAGGCAGGGATCACCTGGGGGATGTTGGAAGGTCCCCGGCTTAGAGTGAGACCTTCGGGCATGCGACTTTGGTCGGCCAGCTCCAGGGCATTTCGCATTAGGCGGTCATCTCCTGCAACCGAGAGTGAAACCAGTGCCTGGATACGGGCATCGCCCAGGTACTGCAGCTGTTCGTAATAGGGACAGTCCATATAGGTCTCCCCGGCACAAAGCCGGGCAGTGCGCCAGCCTACATCCCAAATTTGCTCATGTGTGGGATTGTCGCTGGAGAAGGATCCCTTCTCCTGGAAAGGGTAGGCGTTGAAATCGCCGTAAATATCGTGTATGACCAGGGGATCTTCCCCGCAAACAATATCGAGTTGCACATAGCGCCAGGTGCGTAGCCAGAGGGGTTGAAAGGTACGATTGGCTCCTCCGTCCGGCAGGATCAGATCGTGGTAGCCCAGGATATCCTTGCCCTCTATCAGATCGCGGTTCCCTTTGGAACCATCGGGTTTGCGCAGCGACTCAGCATAAGTAAGTTTCATCTTGCTGCCAGGTCCCCCGCTAAATTTTAGCACCGGGTATCCCACAGTAAGCTCGCCCTGGTCAAGCAGCAGACTTACCGTATCGCCGGCATCAACGACAAAGGCTTTGTTGCCTCCAAGAAAACCTTCAGGTATTTCCATACCAGCACTTCGGGCCACATGGTCGAAGCGAATCTCTCCCGATTCCATCAGCGGAATAGTACGGGGCACCAGCATCCAGTTAACTCCATGCATATAGCCCCTTCCAACACCTTTCCCAACTCTTCGTGAATCAGTCCACAGGCTAGCATCATAACCGGCCTCTTTCCAACCCCAGGGATAGAGGTCGGCCTGGAATTGGTCAGTGGGTCCTGCCACATAGTAGCCCGCCACATCAGTTCCCGAAACCGGAATGGGGGTGGAGGCTTTGTTTTCCATCACCCTCCAGGTACCGGGGGTATTTATTACCGCATCTCCTCCCACGCTTTTGTCCGATTGGAAGATAAAAGCAGTCATCCTGGAGAACATAGCAGCCGGTCGCTCTTCACCCAGGTTAAAGACCTCCACGGCCAGCACATTGTCGCCTTCCACCAACCAGGGCCCCAGGTCAATGGTTTCGTAGCGCCAGTAATTGAAGCTTCCTTTGGCCGGACCGGTGGTAACCATCTGTCCGTTCACCCAGAGCTTATAACGGTTGTCGGCCGAAAGGTGTACCACCAGTGATTCGGGTGGACTCTCCAGACGGAATTCATTCCTAAAAAGGAATACCCCGTAGTCTAGTACCGAGGCGGTAGGATGGGTAATCCAGTCAGCCTTCCAGGAGTGTCGTTCCTGGTCCCATGAGGTGTTAACGGCAATGTCGGTTTCCTGGCATATGCCCTTTAAGGAAATCAGAAGAGCCAAGGAAAGCATAATGTGTAGATATTGTCTGGACTGATTCATTTTCATGAAAATTTGATTTGCAATTATTTATACCAAATGTAAAGTATGTATTACAAATGGTCTGTATAAATTAGCTAAATTCTCCAAGGATTTAAAATATTGTTGCCTCTCATTCGTCTACAGAAGTAAAGAGCAAGTAAAAACAAAATGACCGCCGAGGACAAAATACAAATTGAGAAGCTGCTTGAAGAGGAGCAGGGAAGGCTGCTTGGCTTTATACGCAAGCGGGTGGACCACGAAGAGGATGCCCGGGATATCGCACAGGATGTATACTACCAGCTTACGGTTGGTTTTGACGACATACGGAAGCTCACCTCTCTTACTTCCTGGCTCTTTACTGTGGCGCGCAATAAGATTACAGATTATTTCAGGAAGAGCAAGCCGGAACTGCTTTCAGACAAAGTAGTACCTGGAACAGACGGGGAGGAGGGCCCCCTGATGCTGGAAGATATCCTTCCTGCCCTGACCCGCTCCCCGGAAGACGAATACATGCGGACGGTGATCTGGGAGACCATTGAGTCTTGCCTGGAGCGTCTGCCGGAAGCACAGCGGGAAGTATTTGTAATGAACGAATTTGAAGATATGAGTTTTAAAGAGATCTCTGAACTCACCGGTGAAGGGATCAATACCCTGCTGTCGAGAAAGAGGTATGCGGTGACATACCTGAGGGAACAGCTACGAGAATTATATACACAGATCATAGAAAAATAAACATAAAAACAGATAAGATGAAAGTAAAAAAAGGTTTAAAATATGCAGGATTTGGCGTGCTGGGAGTAGCCGCCATGATCGGATTCACCTTCGTGGTGATGTGGCTCTGGAACTGGTTGGTGCCGGAAGTGTTTAACGGTCCCGTGCTGACCTACTGGCAGACCCTGGGTCTGCTGATCCTCTCCAAGATCATCTTTTCGGGAATCGGTGGTGGAAAGGGTGACAGATCAAGTCACTCCAGAAAGCACCGCTGCGAGGACGATTTTTCCAAAAGCAGATGGAGGCAAAAGTACGATGCTAAAATGAATGGCAAAGTGGAAGAGAAAGACCCGGAAGGAGCGGATGAAGGCGAAGTGATCGTTTCGGAATAATCCAGGACATAAGGCCAGAAAATGAAATGAGACCATCTCATCAAATTGAATGAGGAGGTCTCTTTTTTTGTTTTACCTGTTCTGGTACAGATTGCCTTTAGAAATATCAATCTGACGCTGGGGAATGGGGTAGTTTACATCTTCAGGCCCCACTACTGCACCGCTATAAATCAAATCCCCCCAGGGCATGGTTTTTTCAAATGCCAGGATCCTGTTGAGCTCGGATACAACCTTATCCCAGCGTTGCAGGTCGTAATAGCGATGTCCTTCCTGCCCCAGCTCCAATTTCCTTTCAAACCTGATGACTTTTAGAGCAAAGCTTGTATCGGGAAAGGCAGGATAGAGATCTATAACATAGTTGGCAGCTTCCAGCCAAAACTCTCTGATACTCCGTCCAGCATGGAATAGGCACCGGTTAGCAGTGCATCCACACCATCATAGGTGGCCAGCACAGCATTACTAAGTTCACCGTTGGGGCCGAATCATTTCAACACAAATCACGAAATATATTCCTAATTGATACACTCGGTGGTAAAATAGGCATTGGGACTACCTGTACTGTTCACACCCATCCCTTCGGGAGGGAAAGGTGTGGCCCAGACACAAACTTCGAACAGATCTGGCATATCCCTGATGTCAAGGGTGATATCCCAGAATCCCTGTCCTAGTTTTTGATTGTTGGATATATCCATGCTGGTTAGCAGGTTTGCCCTGCAATTCAACACCAGCAATTCAGTCAGACCAGAGACATCAAGGGTGCTCAACTGGAGATATGAGCATAACAATATTTCTAAGGATGTGTTGTTGGATACATCCAGGCTGGAAATTTGGTTAGTACCGCAGACCATATAATCCAAATGCGGATTGTTTGAAATATCCAGGGAACTTAAGAGATTCACAGGGCAGCTTAAGAATTCCAGATCCGCTTGCTTACTCAGGTCCAGGGTGCTTATTTGATTGTAACCGCAGTTCAGGCTGGTTAAGGCAGGATTTTTAGAAAGATCCAGGCTGCTTAACTGCATACTGATGCAGCTCAACGTGACTAGCGAGCTGTTTGCTAACAAATTCAGTTCGCCAAGTTGGTTGTTGCCACAATATAAATTATACAATCTGCTGCAAGAGGAAACATCAAGCGTGCTTATGTTATTTCTTATGCAATTCAAATTTTCAAGCAGAAGGTTACTGGGAATAAGCAAGGCATTTATAAGATTATCCTCGCAGTCCAGAGATACCAGATCGGACAGATGCCCTACATCGAGTCTGCCGATGTTGTTGTTGTGGCAATCCAGAGTTGTTAAGTCTGTATTTTTTGAGACATCAAGGATTCGGATTTGATTATCATAACAAAGCAATGTTTGCAGATAGATAAATACTTCAAGACCCTTCATATCTACAATGCCCCGGGCCGACACATCCAAATATTCGATAGCTCTTGCTTCCTCCGGACTGATCTCTCCATCGTAGTCCGTGTCCACTCCCAACTCAATCAGGGCATTCAAAAAGTTCTCATCGGGGATTAAGGGTTCTGGTTCAGGTTCTTCTTTCTCACACTGGGTGAATACGAGAATAAGTGCTGATAAGAGAAACAGGACTTTACAAATAGACTTCATAATCAGCATGATTTGGCTTGCTTTCCCAAGTTACTGAATTTTTACCGGCCATAGATTAGCTGTTCTCTTGGAAAGCCGTAACAACCATTCGTGAAATCTATGCTCAGGGTGCTTTCTTCCAATTCGAAGTAATGAACAGAAGGCTTTACAAGTATTTCATTTGGTCCATTGTATTGCACGGTGATGCTGTCGTGATGAATGCTGTACAGAAAGGGGGTCATATATCCATTGTCGGCGGAGTTCTTTTCGAAAACTTCCTCATTCAAAAAGACCAGTGTATCTGCCTGGTCTACTGATACCCAGGTTCCAAGAATGGCTTCTTTTGTCCGGGCATCACGATCGCATGACAAAACTATAGCTGCCAGGAGAATACTGCCAATGATTAATAAAGTCCTGTTCATCAATACTATTTTCTACTGAGAAGATGCAATACACAAGCGATGGTTGCTTTGATGTGAATGTACTTACTTGCTACAGCTTGTGGTGAAATACAAATTTGGAGTGCCCCCTGAGTTTACGAGGATATGCTCCGGTGGGAAGGGTATTTCCCAGACACACACTTCTCCCAGCGTAGGCATCTCCGTCACATCAAGAATCCAGAGGTCAAAAATATTTGAAATATCCAGGCTGCTTATTTGATTATACCCACAGAACAAATGCCTCAGGTACTGCTTATTAACTATATGCAGGGAGCTTAGCTGGTTGTGAGAACAAAACAAATCAATGAGCTTGCTATTGGCAGAAATATTCAGGGTGCTTAACTGCATATTGGAACAATAGAGATTGAGTAATCCCCTGTTATTTGAAAGATCCAGGCTGGATATCTGGCAGTAACCACAAGAGAGAAGCTCTAATTCAGTATTATTGGTTACATCAAGGGTCGTGAGCTGATTAGAGTCACACATTAAGTTTGTCAATGCAGAATTGCTGCTTACATCCAATTCAGTAAGCTGGTTAACGGAACAATATAAATCCGTCAATGATGAATTTTGAGAAACATCAAGCGCAACGAGTTCATTTTGTGAACACTGCAACCAAAACAAGGAATCATTCATGCTTACGTCCAGTGCGGAAAGCTGATTATATCCACAATTCAAACTGTCTAATTCAGGATTAGAAGAAAAATCCAGGGTACCAATAGAATTGCCCCAGCAACTTAAACCTACCAGGGCCTTATTTTCAGAAAGATCCAAACTGCTTAGCAGGTTGTCATAGCAAAGCAAATATTCCAGGTTGATAAAATCTCCGATCCCGGTAAGATCTGTAATACCCTTTTCCGCCACATTCAGATAGGTGACCACTTCGGCTTCCGCATAGGAGATATTTCCATTGCCGTCGGTATCAATTATTAATGGATCTCCGTTCTCATCCAATAAACCGCCAAAGAGAGCATCCCGGAAGGACCTGGCTGGAATTTCTATGGGATCGTCCTGATCGGGGCTGTTGTCGCAACCGGTAAATAGTACAATTAGTAATGAGGTGAGAAACAGGATATTATATAATGCTTTCAATACTATTATATTTTGATTCAGGCCTGCAAGTTAAGATTTCTCCGCTTCTTCCAGTACCCTGAGGAAGTTTCCGCCCAGGATTTT
>Ga0164315_10001261_pt1 | contig 19010 bp, 14 predicted proteins | sample GuaBasSedimGuay6_FD_113737 | JGI IMG/M metagenome (GOLD analysis project Ga0164315, IMG submission 113737) | Subseafloor sediment microbial communities from Guaymas Basin, Gulf of California, Mexico - Guay6, Core 4569-2, 0-3 cm | ecosystem: Environmental > Aquatic > Marine > Hydrothermal vents... | reverse complement strand
GTAGCTGCCAGTTCAATCATCAGGCCGGGGGTAGCCAAATCGGGCATGATGCGCGAATACATTCACCGTTTTCACAATCCTGATAAATTCAAATACATCCATCCCGTAATGGAAGAACAACTGAAAGAAACCTACGGCGTGATGGTTTATCAGGAAGATGTATTGAAAGTCTGCCACCATTTTGCCGGACTCGACCTTTCGGATGCTGATGTTTTGCGCCGGGCGATGAGTGGGAAATACCGTGGGAAACAGGAGTTTCAACGGATTGTTGAACGCTTCTTTAAAAATTGCCGGGCAAGAGGTTATCCTGAAAATATCACCAAAGAAGTCTGGCGGCAAATTGAAAGTTTCGCGGGCTACTCTTTCTCCAAAGCCCACTCGGCTTCTTATGCCGTGGAAAGCTTTCAAAGCCTCTATTTAAAAGCTCATTTTCCAATGGAGTTTCAGGTGGCTGTTATCAATAATTTCGGTGGGTTTTACCACTCCTGGGTTTATTTTAATGAAGCCAGAAGACAGGGTGGACAACTCCATCTTCCCTGCATTAACAATAGCGATTATAAAACCAGCATCCGCGGAAGTGATATTTACACAGGATTTATTCATGTGGCTAATCTGGAAAGCAAACTGGCCAAAGGTATTGTTGAAGAACGCCTCATCAATGGCAATTACAAAAATCTCGAAGATTTTATCTGGCGGGTGAATCCGGGTATTGAACAACTGATTCTACTGTGCAGGTTGAATGCTTTCCGGTTCACCGGGAAAACAAAGTCTCAACTTTTATGGGATGCCCATCTGCTACTGAAAACTGCTAAAAACCTACCCAAATCGCCCCGGCTGTTCGAGAGCAAAAGCCAGAAGTTCAAACTTCCTCATCTGGAGCACAATATGTTAGAAGACGCTTACGATGAAATTGAACTGCTGGGCTTCCCACAGAGCATGACCTATTTTGAGATGTTAAAAACTACTTTCAGGGGAGAAATCATCGCAGCCGAAATGAAACAGATGATTGGTAAAAGAGTCAGGATGCTCGGCCTGCTGGTCACCCTTAAATATGTAAAAACCGTCAGAAGAGAATTGATGCACTTCGGTACTTTTCTCGACCATAAGGGTGAAATGTTCGACACCACCCATTTTCCTCCTTCGCTGAGAAGATACCCTTTTCGGGGCCACGGCATTTACCTCATTTTGGGTAAGGTGGTAGAAGAATTCGGCTATGCCAGTATTGAAGTGGAGAAAATGGCGAAGATGCCTTTTAAAGCAGACCCGAGGGAAGAGTGAGTTTTGGTGATACTTTGAACCTGACAACAGATAGCTGGATTTTTTTAAGGAACACTGACAAATGTGAGAATGCCAAAATGCTTGAATAATAGGCACCCTTAATTCAGAAGCCTATTATACGCTAATGTAAATTAAAAATACTCTGATGTTTAATTACGACTGGAGATTTAAGCATTTTTGTATTTTCGCATTTAATTATTCTTTTTACGTTGAATCCCGTAGTTTACATATCTAAAATATTCTGTAATTTTGAGGTCACATATTATTTATTCACTAACATTAAACTTACTCTTATGAAAAAAATTTACATTTTAATTACAGCTTTATTCACGACATTTCTTTTGCAGGGACAAACTGTTCTGCATTACGATTTTACCAATTCCTTATCAGAAGTCAACGGAAACGGCCCTGAATTAGTAGTGCTAGACAACCCCGGAATATATGAACAAGACACCCTTGGCGAAGTAGGCGATACCAGAAAGTGGGTGTACAGATTCGAGGAAAATTCAGGTTTCCAATTTGATAATACAGCGGCCGGAAACTTCTTGGGCGAAGAATACACCATCGAACTTTATTTTGTTTTTGATGAATTGGACAGTTGGAAACGTGTTGTGGATTGGAAGAACCGCAAATCAGATAATGGTGCTTACGTTTACTATGGAAAACTGAATTTCTATAACATAGTTACCAGTAATGAAGCCCCCGTTGCTACCGGCGAATACACTTATTATGTAATAACAAGGGATGCAGCCAGTAAAGAATTACTCATTTATACCGACGCTGAAGTAGAAATCAGTTTTACTGATAATTTCGGTGATGCCTTGCTTGATGAAGACAATGTATTGAACTTTTTCCATGATGACCTGGTTGTTCAAAACGAAGCCAGTCCGGGTGCTGTTGCCATGCTCAAAATCTACAATTACAAACTGGATTCCACCACTATCCAAAACAATTTTGACGACCTTGCCGGGAACCTTTTTTACATTGGAGAGCAAAAGAAAATAAATACAAATATCAGGACTTTCCCAAATCCTGTTCGTGACAAACTTGCAGTCGACTTGAGCAATTTTGATGGACAGGAAACAGTGAAACTCCGACTAATCAACACAACAGGACTTACTGTGTTTGAGGCAAAAGCAGATGATAGAAATCAAGTAAGCATTGACCTGAACACGGCTCAAATTCAGAATGGAATTTATGTATTAATTGCCGAATCAGACACAAAACGAGCCACAGCTAAGGTGTTGGTCCAGAACTAAAGTGTATTGAAAAAGCTTACCTGGAATTCTACTATGGAAACCTATTGATAACCAAAGACTAATTTTCTGAGTTTTTTCTTGATTGAACCTTAGCAGGAAATCAAATAGGAACACCATTCATTAAACCTATCCGTACGGCTGCAAGAATCAAAATCAATATAACTAGTGGAATATAGGAAATATTACAATTTGACTTCTTAATTTTGTATTTGTCAGGACCATGCGTCTTAAAAGTTAACGAACCATAACTTTGATAACGAAAAAAGAGTCCTGCAAGAAAAAACACTACTGTAAATAAAATATACAAATCCATATATTGGTATCGGGCAATATTTGGTAGTTTTAGCAAGACAATGACTAAAAGGCCTAAGAGTATCGGTAAGGCGATGATGTGTATAAAATAGCTTCCTGTATCGCGTCCCAATAATTTGGGGAAATATAAATTTGCCGAAACTGTCACATGTTTTTGCGCATTGCGTCCCAAATAAAATAAAGCAAAAACAGAGGCCATAGCAAACAACAGCCTGAGAAAAAACGGGATTCTATACGCCCTAATCGCGGCACCTATACCAAAGTTAAAGAATGCGCCAACAATTATATTTCCCAGAAACCAAATTATCGCTATTAAATAAATCCACAAAAACAACATCTTTATTCCTTTAGCATACCTACGCTGTTTTCTGTACAAACGTTCAAAAATCATAGCCAATACCAAAGTAAATGCATTGCCAAGAAAGAAAACCAAAATGGTATCGACTCTGGTCCATTCCTGTCCTGCATGCGTAAACCCATAATAAAACAGCTCCACCTCAAAACCAATAGATTTGGCCAGGATCATTGAGAAAAGATTGAAAGAAATGATTACAAAATAATAGGCAATTAAAAAATAGACCAAAGAATTAATAACTATACAGCTATTAAGCTTTTGAGGGCTTAAACTTTTCGACATAATTTTATATATTGGGTGAGTAAAAATACTCAAATATCTTATTAAGCATTAAAGATTTCGCATTTATACTATTTATTGTTTGTATTTTTACTCGGAAAATAATTCATCTCAGAAGCCATTTATGAAAAATCCTGCTTTTTTTGTCTCCGACCTTCACGGTAGTATCAGCCGCTATGAGAAACTGTTTCAGCTTATTGAGAAAGAACAGCCCAAACTTGTTTTTATGGCCGGTGATTTATTGCCTTCGGGGATGTTTGCTTTTACTTCAAGTAGTGGGACGGTTGCAGATTTTATTGAAGATGTCCTGAAAAAAGGTTTTTCAAATCTGAAGAAAAAAATGGGCGATTCTTATCCCGAAGTATTTTTAATCCTTGGAAATGATGATGGGAAAATGGATGAAGAATCTTTTATTAAAGGGGAAGAACTTGGTATTTGGAAATACATCCACGGGAAAAAAGTTGAATTTGACGAATACAGTATTTACGGTTATGCCTATGTCCCACCCACCCCTTTTATGTTGAAAGATTGGGAACGTTACGATGTTTCACGTTATGTTGACCCCGGTTGTACGCCTCCTGAAGAAGGAGCACATTCCGTAGAAGTTGACAGAAAACAAATGCAATTTAAAACCATACAAAAGGATTTGGATAAATTGACCGATGATGCTGATCTAAGCAAATCCATTTTCCTTTTTCACAGTCCGCCCTATCAAACTCATTTGGACAGGGCTGCGCTTGACGGCAGGACTTTTGAACATGTGCCATTGGATGTACATGTGGGAAGCATCGCCATTAAACGCTTTATTGAAGAGCGGCAGCCAATGCTCACAATGCACGGACATATTCACGAATCAACATCAATTACAGGACACTGGCAACAAAAAATCGGGAATACAATTGCCATGAATGCGGCCCATAACGGGAAGGAACTTTCATTGATCCGCTTTGATTTAGACGATTTGGGAAGTGCTTGGAGGGAATTGGTTTAATTATTTTGCACCCGTTTCAAGCGTCCACGCTTGAAACTCTTATTGTTCAATCCCCAAATGTTTTTTCAATGTCTGAAAGTTTAACCTAAAACCGCAAGCGTGGACGCTTGCAACAAAAAGAGATTAAACAACAGTTTCCTGTAGATTTACACTAAAACCACCTGCAAGCCTAAGTCTTCCAGTGGAATAAAATCCTTGTCGTTGTGTAATAAAGGGATGTTGTTTTCGATACAAAATGTGCCAATCAACATGTCGGTGGTTTTTCGAACAGTAACACCTTTTTTCCTCAAAGCACGGAAGTTTTCAGCACTTTTAATGGCTAGTTTTTTGTTGGTGATGGAATAACACTGTAAGTAGTCGAGTGCTTGTTTCGCTTTGTTAAAATCTGTATCCTTTCGGAAACCCTGCAAAATTTCAGCGAGAATAATATCTCCCATAATGACTTGTTCGGTCGAAAGAAACTCATCCAGTTTGTCAGTCTGATTATTCCTTTTCCCATTGAAATAATCAATCCAAACAGAAGTATCAACAAGAATCATGAGTCGGTTCGCATTAGTTCAATATCACCTTCCCAATTCAGTTTTCCACGTAGCTCCCTGATTTTAAGCTGTTCCTTAAAACGAACCAATAACTGCAATGCCTCTTCAACTACAGCTTTTTTTGTTTTGTTGTGACTCAATGAAATGGCTTTATCCATTAACTCATTACTAATTATAATGTTGGTGCGCATTTTACCAAATTTTGTTTATACACATAAATCAATGCAAATATACACATAAATATTGAATTGTCAATTAGTGCAAGCGAGGACGCTTGCAGCAGGGAGCAATTAAATCTGCGGCTATCAGCGAAATCTTTGGGAAAACACTGTTTGCGAACAATGTTTACTTTTTACACATCTTCAATCCGCCCTTCAATATCTGTACCCACACGCAATGGACGAGCAGCGTCGGTAATGGCGCCAATTTTTATAGCAAAACTATCGCGGTCGCTGATGTCTTTGTCTGTTACAATGTGAACATCCAATAGTCCGTCGGTTTTATAACCTGTCCTGACAAAATTGATTTGTGCCAGGCTCAGACTCCAGCCTTCAAGCCATAGTTTGAGTTCTTCCTTTTGGGAATCGCTTCCCCTGAAATGTATGAGGACATCAATGTCGCTTTCGGCACGAGCAGTTGCATTTTTGGTACTTCCAAATACATAAAACCCAACAACACCAAAGCGTTCAGGATCAATTTTGGAAGCCAGCTTTTCGATGTTGCGTAAGCGCCATTGCCAATGCACATCTTTGTCAATAATGGGTTGCTGTCTTCCCGGTTTTTGATCAAGTTCAACTTTGTTTTCCTGCTTTTCAATAACAGCAATTGCTTTCTCCTGATCCGAATTCATATATACATTCAAACCAAATCCATCGTAAACAGATTGGATGTCAATCACCTTAATCACATTTTCAAGATGAGACATTTCGGGTATCAATTGAGAAAAAATATTTGGTGCTGATGTAAGGAAGTCTTCATTAAAAATATTCCCCCTTTCATCAGGATAAAGTGGCAGATATTTAATGTTGGCTTCCACCAGATCCTGAAAAAAGTGTGTACCAAAAGAAACATCCGGTACGTATTCGTTCTTTTTACGGGCAATTTCAATAAGCAAGCAAGTATTGTTAATCTCTGAATAGGTAATACTCACGCCCAATTTAATATCGCCACGACTGCCCCATCTTCCCGGCCCCATCAAAATAAATTGCCGTTTTGGGAGCAACTGATTTAATACACCAATTGCCTTTCCGACTTTCAGAAGGTCATGATGCTCTTTTACATTAGCATACTCTTGTGGGTCGACATAAACCAAATGCGTAATTCCCAAAATGGTTGCGTTAGAAATAAATTTATTGGCTGAGAAAATAGTCTTTTCAGACTCAGTATTTAAGGGGATCTCAGCCGGTTCACTTTGGTGGTCGTAACTTTGTGAGCGGCATTGTAACAAATAAAAATCTTTGCCATCATGGGCAAATTCAATGTCAACGGGATGCCCATATCTGTCTTCAAGAACAGTCAATATTTCTTTCATTTCCTTCAGAAAATCTGTCCGCTTCACAAGGCCTTCAAAATTTACAATAAAATTGTCGCGGCTAAAATCAGTGCCGAGGGGTCTTGCCGGCTGGATAAAGTCTTGTTTGATGACGGAGATCACCCTGCTGAACATCGGGTATTCCTTCCCGTAAGGTTTTAATAATGCATCAATTTTGATGGTTTCAAAAGTTTCATCTTTGAGATTAATGACATCCATGTATTTTGGTGAGTAGCGGATAATCTCGTCAATAGAAACATTTACTCGAAGATTTGGTTGCCCGGGTGACAGGAGGACAGGGTAATCATCACTCAGACGGTCAACGGCGCGTGTGCCCAGGCCCGGGACTATTCTCACCAAACCATCTTCGGCTTTTATTCGGCTCGACCACCTGAATTCGTTCCTACTGAAAGCCACTCCCGCAAAGGCCGGGAAAAAATAATGCGCAGCTTTCACTCCAACAACTTCCTGAATCATAATACCCATTTCTTCGTGAAAGTCGAGCAGGTCGTTATGGGTTCGGTATTCAATGGGGTCGGGGCCAAAAGTTGATGCATAAACCTCGGCAATGGCATCAGTCAGCTCACTGAGCCTTTTTTCTTTTGGCCCCTGATTCGCAACAAAAAGGCTTTTGTACTTCCCGGCAAAAACAGCACCAACCCTGTCTTCTAACAAGCTAGAGCTTCTAATTACCAAGGGTACATCGCCAAAATCCTCCAATGCCATTAACAAGCCTTTGACGATTTCCGGTGAGTGGAGGGAGTTTTTAAATACATGAATAACGTAAGGATACTCCTGCCTCACCTGGCCAATCTCCTTATATTTCTGCTCCATCACTTCGTCCAGATTATTGTAGCTCATAAAGTTCAATAATGCATCAGAGGTAATATACCAGGTTTTGGGGGTCTTAATTTTTGAAAGTAACTCATTCTGCTTCGAAGCCTTATTCAATATGTGTTTTGCGAGAAAAAGTCCGGAGCTTTTTCCACCTAATCTGCCATAACTTCCCAGAGGGGAAATAATGCGATGTAGCAAATCATTGAAATCATTGATGCTTAAATAGTTCTTCGCAATATTGATGAAATCGTATTGTTCGGTTAACAATCTTCTGATAAGGGCAATGGTAAAGCTTTTTTTGCGCGGTGGCGATAACTCCATCATATTGGGACCAAGATGGTGGTAGCGCTCAATGGCTGAAGTAATATCTGTTAGTGAAGAGCCGGAATTTTCAAGTATCTCAGATAAAAAACCTGATTTATCTTCTTTGCTCCACTTTTGAATGTACTCCAGAATTTCTTTTTCGGGCATGTTTTTACTCGCTACGTTAAACACTTCGTAGGCTAGTTTAATCATGTCCTTGTTTTCTTGACGTTGATAAGGTTTGTTTACTTCGCTAGAAAGTTTATCACCACTTTTAAAAATCGGACTGAAGTTTTCCAATAATTTCTCTGCATCATCAACTCCTGTCCAGCACAAATAATTCACCATTTTTCGGGACAAGCGCACCAAGAATTTAGGATTTGTTTGTGTAAGCATTTCCAGTATTACCCACCATTCGGCTTTGTGGTCTTCGGGCTTTTTTTTCTCGAATACAGTTTTTAGCTGTTCGTGAAGAATCTGTAATCCAATCCGTTCTGCAATGCTTTCCAGCAGCCTTCTTTCTTCTTTTAAAAAAGGACCCTCATGCGAAGTGGGCATTTCTTTGGAATAAAAAACACTGACTTCCCCAATTGTTTCATCCTGAATAACAATGTTGGCCTTCATCTCCCAAGTTGATTCTTTAAAGTTTTCTGAGGAGAAGGTACCCAAAGGACAATTAATTCTTGTGGAAGTAATTTCTGGATATTGAAATCCGGGCGGGATGATGTCAACGATATTTTGAATTGATTCACCTGTAAGCGTGTCTGCTTTGTTCAATATTTCCTGAACACTGTAAAGGCAGTTTAACTCTTTTGCCCTTTCTTTGAGTTCGTCAATTATCTGCTCTAATGGTTTTTCTTCTTTCATGGTTTTTGTTTCAGCGGTTTATCAGGTGAGTTTCTTTATCGAAGGATATTTAATTTAATCGTGTCGTTTACCATTCTAATAATCCCAAATTCGTTGTTATAATAAACAGAATCAAAATTTTCAATATCCCCGAAAAGTATATTAACATCATTGTATAAATAACCATCAATTATTATTTCATTATAAAAAACCAAATCACATTGATTATAAGCAGCAGGTAATGTGGGGTTTGAAACTCTTTCTTTAAAAAGTTGAGTCGAATTATCACTTCGTGTAAAGAAGGAATACGCTTCATTAGATTGACACCAATCATAGTCATACAACATCATCGAGAAAACACCCTCTTCAAAAGAATAGTTGGTTCTGGTATTTATTTCAATTACAAGCAGCGAACTGTCTGTGTAGTTTATATCAGTATCGAATTTGGTTGATAATTCCCAATAATAAGTTTTCTGTCCTCCGTCACAATGGTCGTAATAATAGTGGTCTGCATAAATATCAGTTTTTTGCGTGTATTCATTTAAGGTGCATTTAATGCTGAATGTGTCTAATTTATCTGTAAAATAAATGATGTCGTTAAGTTGGAAAGGGGTCAATTGTTTCTCTAATTCCGATAACTCCCTGCAATGTCTTACACATTCAACTTTATTGCATTGTGTTGTCAACATCAAAATAACGACTATAAACGTAAGTATTCCATATGTTTTCATAATGCTACTTTTTATTATTGCACCTTTATTAATCACTAATTAACTATCGTTTTTCCTAACAAATCCTCTTCCACTTTCACCATCAACTTTTATCATCAAAGGATTACTCAATTTCAGTTGTACAATATTTTCCGTTTCAAATGCCGGTTTAGTTTGTTTGAGCCATTCCCAATCTACCGGATATTGCCCTGAGTAGGGGATGGAGAAATACATGATTTTGAAAGCACTCAGGTTGTGAAAAAAGTGCGAGCCCTGGCTCAATTCGGAATTCATCCCTTGCATAGGAGCCTCAACAATAACGCCTGCTTTTGATATTTGACCAAAGCCGACCGGAATGCCCGCCCAGGCATCGGAAGTGCCCCAACGGCCAAATCCCAGCAGTAAATACTTCTTGTCTTCTTTAATGTATTGATTGTTCAGGGCTTCAATTTCAGCAGCAATTTTATAGGCTGTTCCCGAATCAAAATCAGTATTTTTGATGTAAATAATGTCAGTTAACGTATTATTGACGCCATTCCCCAGAACAGTTGCAGAAGAGCAAAGTATTTCTTCGCCACTCAATTCGTCAACTTCTACACTCACTTTTTCATCAGAAACATGCATGGGACGAACTTGTAGAAAGCCAAATTTGTGAACGTTGTTTTCGTTTATGGTGAGGGCAAATTCAATTTCGACAGGATTGTCGATGGCCTCTTCGCTAATTTTTATAAGATGTGTAATTAATTCTGTTAAACGAATATCGCCCAAGCGTAAAAGTGGGGCAAATGTCAATATTCTGGGGCCTGCTTTTCCTGTGCCCATAATTACTCTGCCAGAACCAGCATCGAGCGTTGAAACCAGTTTTTTCAAAGTGCCGTGATTTTCTGCATCTGTAATATTCTGCTGGGCCAGAAACTCGGTTTCTTTAATGGGGTCGTATGTTTTTACATTTGACATATTCACCGCCCAGAAATTATTTTGGGTGTTCTTCATCATTTCACTGATGGAGTTGTAGGGCGGGTCGGCCTTTGGGAAAGCAGGTGAAAAAGACCAGGTTGGCTCGTTCTCGACGACAGTTTTTCCCAATCCCAATGCCAGGTTTACTACGCCATCTTCCGGCCTGCTATTTCCGAAAGAATAATAATTGTACGAACGGATAACCCCCGAAACCTCTGGATAGAAAAGTGTTTCGTGTTTTGTACCGACAACCTCCTGAATGATGATGGCCATTCTTTCGTCTTCTGTTTTTGAATTGGTGGCTTTCATATAATCTTTGGCTGCCTTGAAAAATGTGGAAGCATACACAAACTTGATGCCCTCGACCAACTTTTTGAATCTGCTGCTGGTGTCGGCCTGATTGTTTGGCGTCATCTTGGTTTCGTAGATACCTGCAAAAGGTTCGTCCTTGGCGTCTTCCAGCATGCTTGATGACCGAATGGCCAGCGGTGTGTTTACCTGCGAGATAAGCGACCTTAAATCGCCGAGTATCTCAAATGGTAAATCGGCATTTTGAAAGGCATGTGCAATTCTTTCATCAGGTAATTTGGACAGGGCGATTTTATACAAATTGTTTCTCTGCATAAATGCCTCAAAAACCTTAGTTCTAATGACACAAAGATTCGGCACGCCAACATCAAACTCGGCAAACATATCGTGTTCAAGGCCTTTCTTTAGGATTTCATTTATCAATAAAAGTCCGTTTGCTTTGCCGCCAATTTCCCCTTCTCCAATGTAGGTCAGGCTATTTTCTTTGTTGTAGAAAGAACTTCTTTTAAAAGGAAGGAGTGAATCTTTGTAATTATTCATGACATTAATATTTTAAATTAACAGGTTTCGTGAACTTGGGGAAATAAGGGACATAGGGGAGATAGGGGAATATGGGGTATAGGGTGTATGGGAATATGGGTTTGGGAAAATGGAAGAAGAAAAAGACTTTTAATTATTGAACCCATATATTTTGATATTTTTACCATTGCTCTATTCCTTTATGCCCCTATTTCTTTATTCTCACAAAAACCATCATTGCTATTCATATTCCGTCCCTATGGGACTTTTAATATTTTCTCATTTCGACCCCGAATTTCATTCGGGGCTATAAATATTTAGTCGCTAAGCGACTTACTTTTATTTAATACTTGCAAGTGTTTAGTTCAGAATGTTCGAGTTCGAGGCTTGCGAAGTTTTTAAAATCAGGAGTTTACTTTTGTAAATGACTGAGTTTGAAAACGAGTATAACGAAGAAATCGGACATTCTGGACAAACACCATTTACACCCAACCCCTATCATGACAAGCACTCGCCACCCTGTCAACCGAAATGGCATAGGCAGCATCACGCATGGGCAAGTTGTTTTCCAAGGCGAAATTACTTACAGCGATATAGGCCGCTGTCATCTTAGTGTCGAGTTTGCTCAGGACCTCTTCCTTTTCCCAAAAATAATTCATATTGCTTTGTACCTGTTCAAAATAGCTACAGGTTACGCCACCGGCATTGGCCAGAAAATCTGGTATGGTAAAAATGCCTTTTTCATCAATAATTTTTGAGGCTTCCGGTGTTGTTGGGCCGTTAGCTCCCTCGGCAAGTATCTTTACTTTGCTGCTAATTTTCTCAACATTTTCTTCATTGATTTGGTTTTCAAGAGCTGCGGGAATCAGAATGTCAACTTCTTGTTCAAGCCACTGATCGCCCGGAAGAACAGTATAACCCAATTCAGCAGCTTTTTCTTTGTCGATGCCCCCGAAAGTATTTGTAATGGATTTGAGTTCATAAAGGTCAATTCCATCCTTTTTCTGAAAAGCATAAGAAGTCTGATCATTTTGATCCCATGCCGAAACGCAAACCACAGTTCCGCCCATTTGCTGATAAAGTTCGATAGCATATTGGGAAACATTACCAAATCCCTGGAAACTTGCTGAGGTTGATTCAGGGGCTAGTTTCAATTCTTTAAGGGCTTCCCGAACGGTAATAATTACGCCATATCCCGTAGCTTCAGTCCGGCCAAGTGAGCCACCCATACCTACCGGTTTTCCGGTAATCGTGCCCGGAGATTTACCACCCGTCAGTACTTCGTACTCATCCAACATCCAAAGCATGTGCTGGGCGTTGGTCATTACATCGGGTGCAGGAATGTCTGTATTTGGGCCAATATTTTTGTAAACCTGTCTTACCCATCCCCGGCAGATTCTTTCTTGTTCGGTAGCACTTAGATTATGTGGGTCACAAATAACACCGCCTTTTCCGCCACCCAATGGCAGATCAGCAACTGCAGTTTTCCAGGTCATCCACATCGAAAGTGCCCTAACTGTGTCAATGGTTTCCTGCGGGTGAAAACGCAGTCCGCCTTTTGCTGGCCCACGCGCATCATTGTGCTGAACACGGTAGCCTTGAAATACCTGTACTTTTCCATCATCCATTCTTACAGGAATCTGAAAATGGAATTCCCTGATAGGATTTCTCAATAAATCTCTTGTTGCCTGATCCAGGTCAAGCATATCCGCGGCATTGCCAAACTGCTGTTGTGCAGCGCGGAAAGGATTGTAATTGTCTGATTTCATCTTTACAAAATAATTTGGTTATTAAGTTATGGTAAAACCACCAAAAACGGCTGGTCTTTATTTCCTTTCAAAAATAGTCATAATCATATAATCAAACGTCTTTTCGGAAAATAAATATGGCTGAATATTATCCATTCTTTAACGTACAGCCGAAGCTTGAAGTTGCAAAAACAGTACTACAGAATAATAATTGAATGGCATATTTATTACTTTTACCATCATGAACATTTAAGCTAAAACCATGACCATTAATCCGGAAAAAAATGTCGATCAAAACCTACTGAAGGATGACAAAGGCAGAACTATTCACGACAATATTGGCGATTCTAGATGGGGACAACTCATTTATCCCTCACCAGCAGAAAGCCTGAAAAAAACAGATGAGGGCATGCGTGTGATGGTTATGGGAAGTTATCTGCTTGGTTATTTGTTAATGGAAACCCTACATGAATTTGAAAGACGTAATCCATCCCGACTAAATATTGTGGGTCTGATTACAGATGATCCGGCCAGTCCTTCTGCAAAAATTTCTGTAAAAAGAAGAATCTGGCGAAAGTACGATGAGGAGAAAACAATTGCGCTGGAAACTGCCATGATTGAGTCCGGATTAGAAAGTGGCGTTCCTGTTTATACCGGTGCTGTGAAAACTGAATACTTCAGAAAACTGCTGAAAAAATGGAAGCCCGATGTCATCCTTGTTTGTGTTTTCGGACAACTTATCGATGAGCCCATCATCAATTATCCTGAATACGGCATCTACAATTTTCATCCTGCCGACCTGCTTGCCGGACATGGCGCCGGGCCACAACCTTTCCAGGATTTGATAGACCGCGATGCCAAAACCTCCAAACTCACCATCCACCAATTAACAGTGGAACTGGATGGCGGTCCTATTTTAGGACAAACACCAGCTGTAAATGTCAGGTTTCCTGATGGAAGCATGACCGACAACATTCTTGTTTTGGATGACAAAATGTTACAACCCGTTGATGTGGTGGGTGCACTTTTAACAAAAACACTGGCACTTCATAAAGAAAGGGGAATGAAAACGCCCATTCATAAACTTGATTTCGCGCGGCATTTTGATGATAAAATAAGGGAGTGGCTGATGAAACCTATTTTATCTGATAAGCCTTCTGATAAATTACCTGAGCCTTCAGAGTTTGTAGATTATGGGGTTTGATGTTTGTTTTACATTTGTAATATTGATATGGCTTAGGAAATAATTATTAGCCATTTTTTGTTTTTGCATCAGTTTACAGTTGAATAATTAGAATTCTTATGAATAAAACGGAACAGGTCAAATTAAACGAAATAGCAAAACTTTTTCGTGATTATTACAAAAAACACCTTGATGATGAATACCTGTTTAAAACCATTGCTCCCATAGGGCGCTTCATCGAAATACGACTGGAAGGATGGAAGAAAAAAGGATGGAAGGGTGGATGGATGATTTAGTGACTTCTTCCACCCTTCCATCCTTCCAGTTATGAAATAATATGTATAACAAAAAGAACATAAGCACCATCAAAGAAGGTGGATTTCAAATGAACATTAAAAACGCACCAGTACTTTTTCGATATTTATGGGGTATCAATCCTATTTTTATTCGATATTATTAGGACTATTATCACAATATTATCTGATAATATTGTATATTTGTATCTTATTACAAATAATGAATCTTGATGTTTATACAAAGAACCATCATTCCGCAAATAATTGAACACCTGGACAAGAAGGCGTTTACAATTATAAATGGCGCAAGACAAACAGGGAAAACCACTGTTTTAAAATATCTGCTCAAGTATATTGAATACAGGGGAAACAAGGCATGGTTTATTTCGTTTGAAAGAGAAGACATTTTACGGGAAATAAACAAGAACCCCGAAAACATATTCCGTTTTGTAGAGCGGCCTAAAAACCCGATGCATGAAAACCAGGACAAAATATTCTATTTGCTGATTGACGAAATTCAATATGCTGCCAACCCATCAAATTTTCTAAAATACCTTTACGACACTTATAGCCCCAATTTAAAAATAATAGCTACAGGAAGCAGTTCGTTTTATCTTGACCAAAAGTTTAAAGATTCATTGTCAGGAAGAAAAAGGATATTTACTTTAAGAACGCTTAGTTTTGAGGAATTTCTTTTGTTTAAAAACCAACAAAAATTATTCGATGAGTTGGTACTGATAAGAGAACTGCCTGATTATATTTCACTTCAGAACATCCAGCTCATGGAGCAGTTTGAAGATTTTATTACGTTTGGTGGCTATCCTGAGGTTGCCAAAACAGACAATGTGGAAGAAAAAATCAATATACTTAACGAGATTAAAAACTCATACATTAAACGCGATGTTTTAGAATCGAGGATTGACAACGAGCAAAAGTTTTATATGCTTATGCAAGTGCTCTCATTGCAAACAGGCAACCTCTTAAACAAACATGAACTGTCAAAATCGTTAAGGATTGATATTAAAACTGTCGATAAATATCTTTATGTTTTGCAAAAATGCTTTCACATAACATTGATTACACCTTTCTATAAAAACTTAAAAAAGGAATTGGTGAAGATGCCCAAAGTTTATTTCAACGACCTGGGATTGCGAAATTTACTTTGTGGAAATTTCAACAGTCCCTCTATACGACTTGATAAAGGAAGTCTTCTTGAGAACTATGTTTTAATCAGGCTGTTGGAAAAATATAATTATGATGAAATAAAATTTTGGCGGACAGCAGACAAAAACGAAGTGGATTTTGTGGTCAACCCATTATTGAGTCCTTCTTTTGCACTCGAAATAAAGTTCAGTTTATCAAACCTTAGGCGGAACAGCTACAATCAATTCATAAAAACCTATCCTGAAATACCTCTAAAATTTGTATCCTTCACTATTGACGATGAAACAGATGGCACAATTTCATCCATCAAACTTTAAAGTATGCAACTCGTAATTATTACTTAAGGAACAAATACCTACACATAAAAAACGGATTATGTGATGTCTGTGTAAAAAAAGACAGCATTGTATAAAAGCACAATACTGCAAGCCAACTTATCAAATTTCCTTTACTTTTGAGCATCTTAAAAAATCACTCAAATGTCAGAATTCATCAACAATACCGAAAAGAGAATCAACGATTTGTATGCCTTTACCAAAGGTATCATCAGTAAAGAAAAAGGTAGCCTGCTGGTAAAAAAGCACCAGAAAGCCATCGACAATGTGAAGGCTTTTGATGTGGTTACAATAGTTGACCGCCTGATGGAAGAAGGCGTTGAACTGCCTGATATTAAGACAGGCATCAACAAAACACTGAATATGTTTTACAGTGCGTTGATTGCAAAAGCGATTCCTGATTACAACACTGTCCCTTTTCTGAAATCGATGGCAGACGAAAATGCAGAACTCAACCACCGGCTGATTGCACTGCGCCCTTTTATTAAGGAAATCAACAGCAAATACATCGGCGAAACGGAGAAAAATCTCGCCCTAAAAAGCATTAGAAATAAAGTAAACGAGCTGACTGAATTTGAAGTTCATTACATCAAAAAAGAAAATATCTTTTTCCCTTATGTGGAGAAACATTTGAAGGAATACCGTTGCTTGCCTTTGATGTGGTCCTACCACGACGACATCAGAGGTTTTGCTAAGGAAATTGTAGCCATGATTGATTCCAGTGAGATTGATATGAAACGACTCAACCGGCTGCTTGGCGACCTTTTCTTTACGATGTACGCCATCCGCTTTCGGGAAGAGTATATTTTGTTTCCGGTGGTTTTCGACCTGATTCCGAAAACAGACTGGACAGAAATGATGGAACAGTCCTTTGAAGAGGGCTTTGCTTTTATCGACACCCCTGAAAAGATTAAAAAACAATCCGCCTCCACTCCGGCAAAGCCATCGGGATCTTCCAAAAAAATATTTGGCAAAGCTGAATTGTCCGGGGCTCTCCTTGATTTTGAAACCGGTTTGGTAAATATCGAACAGGCCATTATGATGCTGAACCACCTACCCGTTGACATGACCCTGGTGGATGAAAATGACGAAGTCCGCTATTTTTCAACACCGGGCCACCGCATCTTCCCCCGCTCAAAAGCCATCATTGGCCGCAAGGTTGAAAACTGCCATCCCCCTTCAAGCGTGCACATTGTAACAGAATTACTAGATGAATTTAAAGCAGGGAATAAAGATAAAGAAAGCTTCTGGATTCAAATGGGAAAGAAATTTATCCTGATTCAATATTTTGCTTTGCGTGATGAAAAGGGTGTTTATAAAGGCACTTTAGAAGTTAGCCAGGATGTTTCTGAAATAAGAAGTCTGACAGGGGAAAAGCGTTTGATGGATTAAAATTTCCATAGTTTGAAGCTTTGGAAATTTACATTATTATTTTTGTAAAAAATATCGCAGATGAAAACAAACTTTCAGGGAACAGGAGTAGCCATTGTTACCCCTTTCTTAATTGATGGCAATATCGATTTTAATTCATTAAGCAATTTACTGGAACATATTATTACCAATGGAGTTGATTTTATTGTTTCACTTGGCACGACAAGCGAAGCCGTGACTTTAACTTCCGCTGAGAAAAAAGAAGTGATGGCTTTTGTCATCAATACAGTAAACGGCAGAGTTCCTGTTGTAATGGGAATGGGAGGGAATAATACAGCGGCTGTTGTCGAAGAAATTGAATCAACAAATTTTGAAGGAATTGATGGCATTTTGTCTGTGGCCCCTTATTATAACAAACCCAACCAACGGGGGATTTATCAACATTTTGACCAGATTGCAGAAGCATCACCAGTGCCTATAATTTTGTACAATGTACCGGGAAGAACAAGTTCAAATATTGCGGCAGAAACTGTATTGGAGTTGGCACGTAAACATTCAAATATTGTTGCTGTAAAAGAGGCTTCGGGAGATTTGATGCAGGTAATGGAAATAATAAAAAACAAATCAAAAAATTTCAATGTACTTTCCGGTGACGATGCCCTTACTTTTCCAATGATGGCATTGGGTGCGAAAGGAGTAATCTCTGTTGTTGCCAATGCATTTCCTACCGAATTTTCAAAAATGGTAAATTTTTCCCTTGAAGAGAATTACACCAAGGCACAAGAAATTCATTACGCATTATTGGAAATCATTCATCAGCTGTTTGCCGATGGTAATCCTGCCGGGATAAAGGCTGCGCTGGCTATACTGAATATCTGCAAAAACAATCTTCGGCTACCGATGGTTGCAATAAGCGATAGACACTTTTCAGATTTAGAAATATTGATAAATAACTTTAAACTTTAGACTTTTATTCATGATTAAATATGCACTTTTATTTGTAGCCCTTCTTTTTTCCGCTCAGATATGCACCGCTCAGGATGTAGATAAAATACCAAAAGAAAGAGGTGAAGTTTATTTTAGTTTTGAATTAAAACCAGAGACAAATCCTGGTGAGCAATTGGCTATAATCGATGGAATAATTTCGATAGATAAAGTCGCAGGTACGAAAGTACTGGCCTATGCCAATGCAAAAGGTTTTGAACAATTTCAAAAACTTAGCTATTCCATTGATGTACTTACCGCCCCTTCCATGCTTTTAAGCCAGAAAGAAATCGATGGCAGTGGCTCACGAGTCAACTGGGATTATTATCCAAACTATAGCGAATACATCGACATCATGAACCAGTTTGTAACAGATTATCCATCCCTTTGTGAACTTGTAAATATCGGCTCGACTGTTGAAGGTCGGGATTTACTTTTTATACATATAAACAACAATTTAGGAACGGAAGCCGACGAACCCGAATTTATGTATACGTCATCCATGCATGGCGACGAATTAACGGGTTATATTTTAATGCTGCGCTTAATTGAACATTTATTGGAAAACTATGGAACCGATGAACGGATTGCCACCCTGGTAAATGAGATTGATATTTGGATTAACCCCCTGGCCAATCCCGATGGGACTTTTGCCGCTGGCGACCAAAGTGTTTTCGGAGCCACCCGTTTCAATGCCAACTATATAGACCTGAACCGCAATTATCCCGATCCGGAAGACGGCCCTCACCCTGATGGCAATACATACCAGGATGAAACACAGGCTTTTATGGATTTTGCCGATGCCCACCATTTTACACTCTCGGCCAATTTACATACCGGTGCCGAAGTAGTAAATTATCCCTGGGACACCTGGGCAAAACTTGCAGCAGATGATGATTGGTGG
>Ga0164315_10001260_pt1 | contig 19020 bp, 17 predicted proteins | sample GuaBasSedimGuay6_FD_113737 | JGI IMG/M metagenome (GOLD analysis project Ga0164315, IMG submission 113737) | Subseafloor sediment microbial communities from Guaymas Basin, Gulf of California, Mexico - Guay6, Core 4569-2, 0-3 cm | ecosystem: Environmental > Aquatic > Marine > Hydrothermal vents... | reverse complement strand
TGCCATTAATTGTTTTAAGGACTCGCCACCAAAATCTTCCAAAATGATGACGAGCGTGTTTTGGTATTTTTTAATACTGTATGCGTTGATAACCCCGGCTAACTCGAAATCATGCGTGATTTCATATTCTTGCTGATAACGGGTGAGTTCCGCAGGGGTGGGGTAGTCTTGTTTGAGCATTTTTAGGATAACCAGTTGGTTATCCTTTTTTCGATGCCCCCGATAGATGAGCGAGTTAACGCTTTCGTAAATCTGATTACCTATTTGATAGTTAGGTAGAGTTAACATGGTGAGAATTTCTCCTAAAGTGGGAATGGCTACATTGTTATATTAATCTAAGTACTGAACCATAAATTTTCAGGTATTTTAATTAAAAGAAACAACCAAGAAGAGGGGCATGAGCAAGAGGGGCAACCACAAGGGATTGCCCGGTTCGTAGGGGCAATCCCTTGTGGTTGCCCCTTTGCTGTAAAATACCTGTTTATTTGTGCTTCAGTACTTATAGGGCGAACACTTCGGTTCGCCCCTACATACATTATCCCGCATTTTCAATATGCGCCCGTATGACTCGTTCTAGTTCATCTACCATGTTTTCGTTTTTCACTTTGTGATCGGGTTTGCCATTGATATATAAGAGATTATTCGGGGTGCCGCCGGTGAGGCCGATATGGGCTTCGCGGGCTTCGCCGGGCCCATTGACAATACAGCCGATGACGGCGACATCGAGTGGTTCCAAGATATCTTCAAGGCGGGTTTCTAATTCATTGACGGTTTTGACAACATCAAAGTTTTGTCGGGAGCAGGATGGGCAAGCTATCAGGTTGATGCCTTTTTGACGCAAATGGAGGCTTTTTAAGATGTCAAAGCCGACTTTGATTTCTTCTACTGGATTGGCTGCGAGTGAAACGCGAATGGTATCGCCTATGCCTTCTGCTAATAACATTCCTAAGCCGATGGCCGATTTAACGGTACCGGAACGTAAGCCGCCGGCTTCTGTGATGCCTAAATGTAGGGGTTGTTCAATCTGTGTTGCGAGCTTTCTATACGCGGCAACTGTCATAAACACTTCTGAGGCTTTTAGGCTGATTTTAAAATCAGGGAAATTGAGTTTATCCAGTATTTCAATATGGCGCAGGGCGGATTCTACTAAAGCATCTGCTGTCGGTTCACCATATTTTTTTTGTAAGTCTTTTTCTAATGAACCAGCATTGACTCCAATACGAATGGGAATGCCTTTATCTTTGGCACAGTTTACAACGGCGCGTACTCTATCCTCGCGCCCAATATTGCCCGGATTGATGCGTAAACAATCTACGCCTAATTCGGCTACTCGCAGCGCAATGCGATAGTCGAAATGGATATCGGCAATCAGTGGAAGCGTGTTAATGGATTGTTTTATTTTGCCAAAGGCTTCTGCGGCTTCTAGGGTGGGCACCGAAACGCGCACAATATCGGCTCCGGCATTTTGTAAAGCTTGGATTTGGGTTACCGTAGCGGTGACATCGCAGGTATCCGTATTTGTCATGCTTTGCACTGATATGGGTGCTTTTCCACCTACAGCTACTTTGCCAACATGAATTTGTCGAGAAAGACGGCGGGTGATTTTAAATTCAGATTGCATGATGGTTTAGATTGAATGAGGTTGTTGGTTTTTTCAGGAAGCGAACCGGGGGGCATTTCTAAAAAAAGTTGCTTCGGTAATTTTCGTTCCAAATTGATTTTGCGTAGGCTCTTTTCGTTCCAAATTTATGCGACTGATTTATTATTTGTTACAAATATTTAATTTTGCGAATGCCCGATTGGAGTGCAAAATTTATTTTGCGTATTTTTTTGGGAATGCGCCCGCCAACCGGTTTAATGAGGTGGTGGTTGTTTTTATAATACAATGGTGGGTAGGCGTTAATGCCATTAAGACGAAGATGGTGGGCAACAAAAAGACGTTACCCACCCTACAAACAATTCTTATGCACACAAGTCTTCAAAGGGTGGGATCGCGGGCACCCATGATTTCAAAAAGTTCCCAAATAGAATGGGAATGGTGGGCAACAAAAAGACGTTACCCACCCTACAAGAGATAAACGAATTATAACCGATTAACCCGCCCTAATATTACTGCTCATAACCCACAATATAAAGACGTTTGCGTCCTCTGCGCTTGGGGAAGGTTTTGATATCTTTGGTTTCGTCTTGATACTCAATATCAACACCATCAAGATTGCCTATTTTCAGATAAAACGGTGGCGTACCTTCCAAAGGTAAGACTTTGCCACTGTTACTTATGCCTTCATACAGTTTTTTGCCCGTATTATCTGTAATTCTGATCCAGGTACGCGCTTTAAAATGCAGAATCATCTTCCGCGGATCTGGGGTTGCTGCCACTTCTTCTTGTGGCATGTCAGGCACTGCGGGTTGGTTGCTACTCACCTTGTTGTCTGTTGGTTGACTGACGATTGCTGGTGTCAAGACGCTTACAGGCGGTTCACTTGGCCGATTGGAACTCGTATCAGTGTCAAGCCGACTGATGAGCGAGGTATTGCTTTCTATCTGTTGATCTGACCACGTCTTCAGCGACGGTGTTTCCTCTTGAGGTGCGGTCACAACTGGGGTTTGAAGCTCTGGTGCTGGGGTTAGAGCGGGGTTGGGGGGATAAAACCGCAATCCTGCCCAAGTAACCAAAATAAGCAGCGTGACGATAACGATACCGGTGATAATACTAGGCCCAACATCGTGGCTGCTGGTTTGTTTGTTTTGTTTTTGGGGGGTGATAGAAGATGCCTTTGGTTGTTCCTGTAGCCGCTCAAAAGATTCCATGATAGATTCTGGCGAGAGTTCTAGCAATTTGGCATAATTACGCAGGTAGCCGCGAACAAAAATGGTGGGGGGTAAACCGTCGTAATTATCCGCTTCAAGCGCTTCAATCACATGCACATCTAAAAAAAGCCTATCGGCTATATGTTTAACTGACCATTTATTTTTTTCCCGCACATGCCGTAAGCGAACTCCCGGTGAACTATCCGCGTTGTGAGCAGAAATATCGTTGTCTCTTTCCACGTTGTCACCTTCGACTACATTGTCATAACGATTTTTGATATCCTGTTCTTCTTTCAGGGCGTAACGTGCGTCTGTTTCATAACGAAATTCGGTGTCATTACCTTCTTTATTGTTGTAGCGAGCCTCAGTCTCATCATAGCGAACGTCGTAACGAGCGTCTGTATCATAACGAGTATCATAACGAGCTTCTGTGTCGTTAGCTTCTTTCGTGTTGTAGCGAGCTTCATTATCATCATAGCGAGCGTTGGTGTCGTTTTGAACGTCGGTGTCATAACGAGATGGGTTATTTTGGGTAGAGTTACTTTCGTCGTCGCGAGTGGCATCGCGAGCGGTTACGGGCTCCCTGCGCTCTTCAAGCTTGAGTTCAACATCGCTTTGGTAGCGATTTTGGGCCGCTTCGTTACTTGGTTCATGATGCGTATTGCTATCATAGCGAGTTGGGGTATCGTGACTTGATTTCGTTTCATCATGAGCGTTGCTATCATAGCGTTCTTCAGTCTCATAACGACGAGCGGTTACGGGCTCCCTGCGCTCATCAAGCTTGAGTTCAACATCGCTTTGGTAGCGATTTTGGGCCGCTTCGTTACTTGGTTCATGATGCGTATTGCTATCATAGCGAGTTGGGGTATCGTGACTTGATTTTGTTTCATCATGAGCGTTGCTATCATAGCGTTCTTCAGTCTCATAACGACGAGCGGTTACGGGCTCCCTGCGCTCTTCAAGCTTGAGAGCAACATTGCTTTTGTAGCAATTTTGTTCAGTTTCGTTACTTGGTTCATGATGCGTATTGCTTTCATCGTGATCGAGGGTATCGTGACTTGATTTTGTTTCATCAGAAACCTCATTATCATAGCGAACTTCAGTTTCATAAGGCTTGGTTATGGGCTCATCTTCTTTGCGTTCATCAAGCTTGACTTCAAGATCGTTTTCGTGATGAATTTGAGTCTCATGACGTTCGTACCGTTCATCAAGAGCTTGGGGCTCGTGACGGTTTGGGATATCGTTACTTTCCTTCGCTTCGTTACGAATATCCGTATCATAGCGAACGTCGGTGTCATAGCGAGCCTCTATTTCATGATGCTCTTTCGCTTCATAGCGCACATTGGTGTAGTAAGGCTCTGTGCCGTAGCGAGTCGTTATCGGATCGGGCATGTCATTGCGATCATCTGAATCCATATATAAATGGGAAACGGGTGTATTCGTGGGTGTGTTCATCTTAACCTCTTTATCAATACTGAAATACAATGGCTTTTAATGCTTCAATTGTCAATTTTTTTTCAACATTCCAGGTTCAAGTTTTTGCGCGCAAAAACTTGAACCTGGAATAGAGTACACAGAGTACCACAGAGTACCACAGAGTGTTAATGTGTGTCTGTTCTGAATTTGCAAACTTGATAGGTGGTCAGGTTTTTATAAACCATAACAACACTTGACAATTATTCCAATTATTCCGATTGATTCAGTAATCGTGCTTCTTCAGAATCTGGAAAATTTTTACGCAATAAAAGCGCATAACTGGCTTCGGCATCTCTATTATTAAGGCGGCGTTCAATGCGAATGCCCAGCCATAACGTGGCGGGGCTGTGTTTGGCAATAACCTTTAAACAGCGTTGTAAGTATTCACGGGCTGCTTTATAACGTTTTTGTTCATAGCTTAAATGCGCCATTTGATACAATGCTCTTGGGAATTTGGGATTCTTCTGCAAGGCTTTGTGTAAATAAGTGTTGGCTGTCGCATAATCTTGGTGCTGTAAAGCGCATAAAGCGGCATTGGTATAAGGAATCTCTGGTGTTCTATAAACGGGATTCTCGATGGCCTTTTGAAAATGCTTATGGGCCGCATCCCATTGTTTTTCTTGACATAAAAATTGTCCATAATTGTTATGAATGTCAGGCGCTTCTGGCATGAGTGCGATGGCTTGTTGATAATGGGGTTTCGCCTCGGAATTCATCCCTAAACGGCCATACAATACGGCAATGGCATTATGAGCATCTCCAGAGTAATGGCAAGAGTTTAAGGCCTTTTTGAGTCGAGAGAGGGCTATATCGTTTCGTCCACGCCGCATGTATTCTACGCCTAATTGTACATTAATGTCGGCACTTTTTTTTGCTTCAACAGAACAACCGGTAAAGGGGGTGAAAGCACAGCTACCGAGTATATTGATGAATAGCAACAGTAAACAGCCTCTGTAGAAATGATTATATCGTTTCATTGACTATTTCCTTGTTGAACAGTTTAAACTGTCGTTGTGTTCTATCACGGACTTTTCCGGCTAATTGTCCACAAGCGGCATCAATATCTCCGCCTCGTGTTTTTCGCGTCACGGTTAATAGCTTCGCTTGTACAAGAATATCACGAAAATGATCGATAGTTTCTCGCGGTGAGCAAATATAACGAGTATCTGGAAAAGGGTTAAAAGGAATGAGGTTCACTTTAGCCGGAAAGCCTTGTAATAATTTGACTAATGCGCGGGCATGGGCTGGGCTATCATTGATGTCTTTGAGCATGATATATTCAAATGTGATTCTGCGTTGCGGGTTACCTTTAGCATAAGCACGACAGGCTGACATTAATTCGGCCAGTGGATATTTCTGATTAATTGGCACCAGTTTATTGCGTAAGGCATCATTTGGTGCATGTAAAGAAATGGCGATATTAACCGGACAGGTTTCTTTCAGCCGTGCCAACGCTGGAACGATGCCCGTGGTACTGAGGGTGATATGCCGCCATGATAAGCCATAAGCAAAGTCATCCATCATGACATTCATGGCTTTGATCACATTATTCAAATTAGTCAAGGGTTCGCCCATGCCCATCATGACAACATTACTGATAGCCCGTTTAGCGTTATCAGCTTGATCACCTTCTTGAGTTAGGATATGTTCTGCCAACCAGAGTTGTGCAATGATTTCAGCGGTGCTGAGATTACGATTAAAGCCTTGCTGTGCCGTTGCACAAAAACAACAATCTAGGGCACAGCCAACTTGTGAAGAAACACATAAGGTATTACGGCCTTCTTCAGGAATGAGTACCATTTCAATGCTGTTGTCACTATCCAATTGTAACAACCATTTTCGAGTACCATCTTGTGCGGTTTGGCTCATTTGAACTTGAGGCTGTGACACATAAGCGATTTCTTTTAATTGCTGGCGTAATGCTTTACTTAAATTAGTATAGGCATCGAAATCGACAACCGCTTGTTGATGAATCCATTTCATGACTTGTGTCGCACGAAAGGGTTTCTCACCCAGTTCGACAAAAAAAGAGGCTAAACCTTCTCGATCAAAATCCAATAAATTAACCATGTTTCAGTTACCCGTTATCAGTTCCACGCAAATTTTTTTGCGCGCAAAAACTGAAATTCACGCAAAAGTTTCACGCTCAAGTACAGCGAACTATCGCTAAGAAATGTGAAATGTGGAAATCAGTTATCAGTTATCAGTTATCAGTTATAGCTAAGTCCTTCAACAAACAAAACTGATAGAACATTGATATTTCACATTTAGCGCGCAAAAACGGAAGCGTGAACCTAAGAAGGCTCAATGCCATTAAGGTAGGGGCAGACCTGCGTGTCTGCCCTGGGCGAACACGCAGGTTCGCCCCTACAACCCCTGAATACGTGGGGTTTGGTAGGGGCTGACCTGCGTGTCTGCCCTGGGCGAACACGCAGGTTCGCCCCTACTTAATGGCATTGGAACCTAAGAATTTAATCGGTATAATGTCTATTCTTGAATTAATCAAGCTCAATCATTTAAATTAGCATTCTATCCCTAATAATTGATAATTAAACTAACTGATAACTGATAACTGATAACTGATAACTGATTACCGGGTGCGTGGGCAAATTTCGCTATCGTTGAAGAAAAAGGCGATTTCTGTTTTGGCTGTATCTGGGGCATCAGAGCCATGTACGGCATTTTCGTCAACCGTTTGTGCAAAATCAGCCCGTATTGTTCCAGGCGCTGCTTTTTTTGGATCGGTGGCACCCATCAAATCACGGTTGATGCTGATGGCATTTTCCCCTTCAAGCGCTTGTACCATGACAGGGCCGGTTATCATAAAGTCTACTAATTCCCCGAAAAAAGGGCGTTCTTTGTGTACAGCGTAGAAACCTTCTGCCTGTTCACGGGTTAAGTGCAACATTTTGGAGGCAATAATGCGTAAACCGGCTTTTTCAAAACGCGAGTAAATGTTGCCAATCACATTTTTAGCCACAGCATCGGGTTTGATTATTGATAAGGTGCGTTCTTGTGCCATTGAAATGACTTACTCCTAATGAATTGTGAATTGTTATTAATATATGTGTGTTAATGAAAACAATGAATTTTGGTAAATTCGGGCGATGGTAGCCGATACCTTTTTGAAATGGGTTAAAAAATTATACGCGGCTTAAATATAGTACAACGATATAGTACAACGAATTAAGAAATAAACGAATAAATCTGGGTAGCCTTGAGTAATAGACTTTATACAAATTACATTTAAGTGCTTGATTTTATGAATGATTACTCAAATAAGCCTTTTTTTGTAAATCAATCAATGATTTGTATTAAATTCAAAAGGGCGAACACGTAGGGCGAACACGTAGGGCGAACACGTAGGGCGAACACGTAGGGCGAACACGTAGGGGCGAACACGTAGGGGCGAACACGTAGGTTCGCCCCTACAAAGGCAATGTAGGCGAACCTTTGTTATCGCCCCTTGGTGTGATATTCGCTATTCGCTATTTCTAATTACAAATTACAGATTGAACCCGTTATCAATCAAATTAGGTAACCATAACGTGATTTGTGGAAAAAGCGTTAGCAGTATCAGGCCGAATAGTTGCAAAATAACAAAGGGTATAATACCTTGATAAATGACACCCATACGCATTGTCGCAGGGGCAACCGCTTTGAGATAAAACAGTGAAAAGCCAAATGGTGGCGTTAAAAAAGAGGTTTGTAAATTGACTGCGATTAGAATAGCAAACCAAAGTAAATCTATTCCAAAATGTTCGGCAATCGGTGTGAGTATCGGCACGACGATAAAACAGATTTCGAGAAAATCAAGAAAAAACCCTAAAACAAAAATGAGCAAGAGGCTTACCACTATAAATCCCCATTTGTCACCGGGCACTTGAGTCAAAATATCATGCACGAGTTGATCGCCGCCCATGCCGCGAAAGACTAAACCAAAAGCCGTTGCGCCAATTAAAATTAAGAATACCATGCTTGTCAAGCGCGTGGTTTGTTGCATGGCTTTTCGCAAATTGTTTAAAGTCAAACGCTTATGCAATAAGGCCAATAATAAGGCCCCCATGGCACCGAATGCCGCCGACTCGGTGGGGGTAGCGATGCCAAAAAATATACTGCCTAACACGGCCATAATTAATAGCAATGCAGGTAATAAGCTTTTTATAATACGCATCAAAAAGCGTTTATCCCAAGTATGCGTATCGCTCGCCAAAGCGGGGGCACTATGCGGATCGCGCCACGCCTTCCAGGCTATATATAAAATATACAGCATAATCAACAACATACCGGGCACAACTGCCGCTAGGAATAAACGGCCCACTGGCACACCAATCATATCACCCAGTAAAATCAAAACGATGCTAGGCGGGATGATCTGTCCTAATGTGCCCGAAGTGGCAATGATGCCCGTGGCAAAGGCCGGGGCATAACCATTTTTTAACATCGCGGGAAGCGCGATGATACCCATTGTCACTACCGTCGCGCCCACAACGCCTGTCGTCGCTGCCAATAATGCCCCTACGAACACAACGGATAACGCCAAACCGCCCCGCAATGGCCCAAATAATAGCCCCATCGTTTCTAGCAAATCCTCTGCCAAGCCTGACTTTTCTAAGATCACCCCCATGAAAACAAATAACGGTACTGCCAATAAGGTAAAATTAGTCATGATGCCCCAAATACGCATGGGGAGCAAATTAAAAAAGGGGAGGCCCAGGAAAATCGTGCCAAACAGTAGCGAGACAGCGCCCAAAGTGAAGGCAACAGGATAGCCCAAGAATAAAGTGAACATCAGCACAGCAAACATCACCAATGCCCACACTTCCATGCTCAAAAACGCCATTACGATTTCCCCTCTTGAGACTCTAATAAAAACAACAAACTGCTTAAACTATTCGCGATGCCTTGTAACATCAATAACGCAAATCCGATAGGAATGGCCCCTTTAAGCACAAAACGATAAGACAAACCACCTGGATCAGGCGAACCTTCTCCATAAATGAAAGCGTTATAAACAAACGGCCATGAAGCGAAAATCACGACTAAACAAAATGGCGTTAAAAAGAGAAACCCGCCGATCAGATTAACCCAAGCGCGTCGTTTATCATCCATCCAACGACTTTGATAAACAATATCTATTCGCACATGCTCATCATGTTTCAAGGTATAAGCCGCACCGAATAAAAACACTAAAGCAAATAGATGCCATTGCAATTCTTGCAACGCGACAGAACCCCTAGAAAATAAGGCCACCATACTGACTTGATAAACAATAATCAGTACCATAAGCAAGATTAACCAAGCGATTAAACGGCCGCTCCATTCACTGATTGTCTCAAAGAGTACAATGATTTTTCGGAACAAAATAAATAATTGAGAAGGCATGTTTTCAAGTGAAAAGTGATAAGTTAAAAGTGATAATTTATTTTGCAATTGGAATGCAAAATTTATTTTGTGAAGGCAATTGGAGTGCAAAATTTATTTTGCGAAGGCTTTCGTTCAATTGGAGTGCAAAATTTATTTTGCGAAGGCAATTGGAGTGCAAAATTTATTTTGCAAAGGCAGAGGGAATGCGCCCTTATGTAGGGGCAATCCCTTGTGGTTGCCCTTTTATTCCTCAGATTGGCGCGCTTGCTCTACGAGTTTTTGAAACATTTTCTCCGTAATAATCTCTTGAGTCGTATCCATGCGATCAAGAAAAGAAATCCCCTTGAGATGATCATATTCATGTTGGAAAAGACGCGCCAAAAAGTCGTTAAAAGTCTGTTCCGTTTGGCGGCCATCTTTCATCGTATATCTCACCCTGATCTCCTGATGCCTAGACACCAAGCCCCGTATACAGGGCACACTCAAACACCCCTCCCAATCCTTATCGCGTTCCTCAGAACACCACAGTATTTCGGGATTAATAATCGCCGTCGGTTCCATTTCAGGCGCGTTAGGATATCTGGGATTAGGAATCGAAGCCATAATAAATATCTGCACCGACTCATAAACCTGCGGCGCGGCAATGCCCGCCCCATTCGACTCTGAAACCGTCACCAACATATCATCAATCAAAGACTGAATGGAGGGATCGTTGACTTCTTCCACTTTAACCGCTTGATTTCTTAAAACAGGATGGCCTAATTCAGCCACTTGACGTATGATTGCCATAATGAAAAGTGATTGTTGCAAGTGATTTCCAAGCAAACGTTTTTGCGCGCAAAAACGTTTGCTGAGAAAAATGAAAAATGAAGAAAAAACTTAATCCAAATTTGTAAAAAACGTTTTTTTATTTATAATTGAGTAAAATACCATACCATAACTTATGAAAATCTTAAACTGTTTTGAAGTGGTATTCTGTGCTACTCGGTGTTGAAAATAAAAAATAGAACGCTGATTAGATATTGTGTTCATCAGCCCATTTGTTTAATTGTTCTATAGGAGTTCAGATCTTTTGGCCCAAACCTGACAGGTTTTCAAAACCTGTCAGGTTTTTAAATGTTCCATCAGCGCTTCAAACTTTCCGTTGAGCGCAACGTTAAACCGTAAAACTAAGGAATATGCAGCATGAAAACATTAAGTGAAAAAACAGTGGTTATTACTGGTGCCTCAAGTGGTATCGGTGAAGAAACAGCGCGTCTACTTGCTCAAAAGGGAGCCAAAGTCGTACTAGGCGCGAGGAGAGTTGATCGACTGGAAGCTCTAGCCGAAGACATCCAACAAAGTGGTGGCACTGCAATTATTCAAGCCACTGATGTGACTAAGCGTGATGATGTAGAGGCTTTGGTTAAGATGGCCGTTGATAAGTTTGGTCAAATAGATGTCCTCATAAATAACGCAGGCATAATGCCGGTAGCACCAATGGAGAAGGCCCGTGTGGAGGAATGGGATCAGATGATCGACGTGAACGTGAAAGGTTTGCTTTATGGTATTGCGGCAGCCCTGCCCCTGATGAAGGCACGTGGGCAAGGCCATATTATCAACATTGCGTCTATTGCTGGACTCAAATTAGTTCCAAATTTTACCGTTTACTGTGCAACTAAACATGCTGTAAGAGCCATTTCTGAAGGGTTGCGTATGGAAAATCCGGATATACGTGTGACTACTATTTCTCCTGGATTAATTGCAACGGAGTTAGAAGATTCGACACCTGACAAAGAGTTGCGCCAAGGTGTCAAGGATTTTTATGCGCAACACGCGATTCCGGCTAAACCCATTGCTGATGCCATAGTTTATGCCATTGAACAACCCAACTATGTGGATGTCAATGAAATGGTCATAAGACCAACAACTCAAGAGATTTAATGAAATATTTGAACTGTTTTTAATTGACTTTAAGCAGGATAGGATGAGTAAATCCTTTCCTTGCCCACCATTCCACGATAGATAACAAATCTATTTAAATATTTCAACATTTTGCTGGGCAATGAAACCATTTGCCCACCCTACCTGACTGAACCCGATACATTCGGCACGCTTTAACTTGAACCTTATGCAGCAAGAATGGAGAGTTTTCAGTGAACATTGAAGAGCCGATTCCTTTACTTGAGGACATTCTCAAAGACTGGAAGGAAATCATCGGAACGGAATATCAAGGGTATAAAAACCATGTCTATAGAATGGTTCATTTTTGCCTCGCGCTTAAAGACTGCAATAAAGAGGAACGAGAGAAGATTATTATTGCTGGTGCTTTTCACGACATTGGAATATGGGTAGAAGATACAGTTGATTACATACCGCCATCCATACCTCCGGCCATGTCGTACTTAAAAAACAGAAATCTTGAAGCTTGGTCAAATGAAATTGAACTCATGATCACCGAGCATCACAAGATCAGAGAGTACAAGGATGAATCGTATCCGCTTGTTGAACTTTTCAGAAAGGCAGATTTGGTTGACTTTTCATTCGGTTTATTCAAGTTTGGCATCCCTAAATCAGATATAAAAGCTGTCAAAGCTAAATTTCCAAATTCTGGCTTCCATAAAAACCTTGGAAAAAGAGCGGCAAAATGGTTTATAAAGCATCCATTAAAGCCCGCGCCTATGATGAAGTGGTAGCCGGGTAGGCAAATCCTTTCCTTGCCACCATTGGCCCAAACCTGACAGGTTTTGAAAACCTGTCAGGTTTTTATTGACACCGGTGTAGGAACCTGAAAAATGAGGTAACCCATTTTGGATTATCTCAGCTAAAATTAACGCTTGTTTCTCATCGCGCCGGCTTTTGATTTTTTCTCGATTGGTTTGATGAGATAACCACATTTTATGGATAACAAAAGCCCTCGGATCAGGCACAACCATTGGCGCTGGAAAACCATCTTCACCAATAATAATCTGGGTTACTTTCGGGCTCGAAACAATCCAGCGTTGACTAGCAATCGGGCTCGCAACCAAATCATTTTCATCACCAATAGTATCAGCCTCAAATTTCCAAGGTGGTTTGGGTTCTGGTTTGATTAAATCAATGAGAAAACCTTGATTATTACTCGCTCGATACAGGGATTCTAAACGTTCATAAGAATAATCAACCTGCTTTAAGATATGCAAAATACCAGAATTTTCATCAGCCATTAATTTCAATTTGGTTCTTGCATCCCATAAAATATCCAAGTCATTTGTAGCCAGCATATCTGACTGTAAATGTATTCCGGCCAACATCTCATAAGCATATAGGGCATTGGTTCCAACAACTATCACATTATTGCCTAACAATCTATGTTTTTCAAGCAAACGCAGAATTTCGGCCACCTGTTTAGGTACTCGATTGAGTTTTAATAATTTAGCATACTTAGCGCCCAACAATAATTCTGCTTTTAAAGATTCCAAACGTTCTTTATTGCGTTGCTTGCCCGCATGAAATTGCTCATAAATGATCTCCGTTTCGGCGGAACGAACCCCCAAACTTCTCCCGTATCCTTTATCTCCTCTCCCATGAAACAGATATTCCTTACCATTTGATTTTTTCCAGCGCATTGAGCCTTGGTAATGCAAACTGTGTCGATAGGTTTCCTGATAGGTTTCATAAACTTGAGCCAAGTTGATAAACACTCGCCGCTGTTCTAAAGATAACTCATTCATAATATTAGTTTTTTCCTTTTTTTTTAGAGGGGAGTCATAATAAAGGAAAAACGCTTTTAAAACAAGCAGTAAGAAGTAATCGGGTGCCATTAAATTAAAAGTGATGTTTTGTTGTCTTGTAGGGTGGGTAGGTGCGCTCTTTAACGAATTAAGGTATTGATTCCAAAGGAATTTATTTTAAGATAACGAAATAAGGATTATGACGCATGCGTTAGCAGTTGGCAATTGCTAGGGTGTGAAGCCGTCAGACAATGTACCTACATCTGCTAGTCACAGAGTGGATGAGAGGGCTAATCCTGTTGCACATGATGACGTACAGAAATCGATTCAACCATCGTTACCTACAACAAGCGGAAGTGGCTTATACGCTTAGAGCTAAAAAAGTGAAGTAGCGGGTTCTTGGCGTCATCCCTGACAAGAACGTTATCCCAGAGACGACGAAGTGGATAATCGGCATCTAAATGCGACTAGATACGTACCTTAATTTGGAACTGAGGAACTCCTAAGCGACTTTACCTTTTTTGTTTTAAAGGACACGAAAATGCCAGTGTGTCGAAAGGAGGGCGGAGGCCACGTAGTAGCCAAATGCCAAATTGTAATGATATGGACAAGGTGAAGGATGGCCAGGGGAGATAGTTAATAAACCGATAAAAGGTCTGTTTTTTTTAACAGTGAGTAGATGCGCTTAAACGCAACAATATTTCACGCTCAAGTTCGCTCCGCGAACTTGAGCGTGAAATTGAGATTTATCTCAACCTTTGAAAGAAAACCTATCGAACTGGAAAGCCGTGTGCGGTGAAAGTCGCACGCACGGTTTGGAGGGGGGGAAAGGCTGTAAAGCCCTACCTATCCCTACAGCTTCGCTGCACCCACCATTTGCGACTCAATCGGGCAGAAGCAAAATATGAAACGAAAATCGGGCAGAAGCAAAATCAATTTGGTTTGAAAATCAGGCAGAAGCAAAATCAATTTTGTTCTTAAATCTATCCGCTATATAACCTATCCTATCTATGATGCCGGAAACATCACTGATATAACAACCTTTTCTATCGGCAGTCAATACCGAATTTTCCAGTAAATAAAACTCCCACTCAACACCGTCTGTTATGATGCCGTACACCTTGCTTTGTTCAAATACTTTTAGCGTCGCGTACATTTCAGCCAGACATTGACCGATACCTTTGCCTATTTGTGCCGGTTTCACTTCAACAATTGATATGATAGGGGTTACAAATTTATAAGCATGTAAACTCAAAGCGCAATCATACTTACCGTTTAACTGATGCGGTAAATCTGGTGTTATTGAAAGTTCAAGATTAATCGGTGGCTCGAAAAAAGCACCCACATCTTTTACGACGCAAGTATTTAATAATACCGGCGTTATCAAAAGGTGACTTCTTGTAGCTTCATTAGTGTCCTCATTTAAGGCAAAACGAGACTTGATTTCATCGACAGCTTTTTGAGTTTCAGGGTACGCTTTGTGACTTGGTTTTAAGTTTTCAAACAAGTTGCCCCTAGCCGTTTGCACTTTAAAAATTTTTTCTAACTGATCAGTTGAGTATCCTTTATATTCACTAAAAGACATTGCAAAAACCTCCAAAGTTAAAAAGAAATATGCCCTTGACAAAATCTATTATATCATCAGGTAATCAAATTAAGACTGCAAATCCTAAACTCATGCATTTTGGTGGGCAACACCAAAGCCCACCCTACGTTTGATAATGACGGCATGATTTCTTGTCGGGTGGGTAATGTCTTTTTATTGCCCACTATTCTAATTGTAAGGCATTTTGGCTAATGCTCTTACCACCTATCAGTTTGCAAATTAGCTCAAAAAAATTCTCTGTGGTACTCTGTGTTACTCTGTATTCTCTGTGTTGAAAAAAAGTATCAGGCAAAACTGATAGGTGCTAAGGGCTAATGCTCTTTCATAATGACAATTAACAACGTGGTACCATCGGGTTGCTCAATTTGTTGAATATCGACAAACTCAGTGCGTTCAGGCAAAGTTTGCGTTGCTAATGTCTTTTGCACGGTTGGGAGATTGATTACGATACTTTTTATTAAATCATAAACCGTATTAGTCGTTACCCCTATCGCAATACCACAGAGCAAAGTGAGTGCCTTAGCCGCAGAAGAGTCAAAATCCACCGCTGCACTATCCGTTTGTGCCTCAGCCACCGTTTTATAATCCGCCGAATCATTCCAAGCCGCCACAAAATCAGCGGGATTAATTTCTAAGCGTGGATCAAATCTAATTTGATAATCACTCATAATAGATCATAACCGTTGAGAGTACGTGGTTGGGATTTAATAATAATTGATTATAACGAATTTTTGGGAACCCATAAATGAAAGCGCGATAACAAAGGTTCGCCCCTACAAGATTTTGCGTAGGGCGAGTGTTCGCCTTCCCCAAAATCCGTTATAATCAGAAAAAGTGTTAATCGTGATTTCAATTTTTTATGGATTACTATTTACCAATTACTGAATCATCAACTTGGTATGCGGGAACCTAAAAAAGGCGCATTCCCAAAAAAAGGGTCATTCTCAATCAATCGGGCCTTCGCAAAATAAATTTTGCACTCCAATGGCACCGAAACAAAATAAATTTTGCACTCCAATCGCAAAATAAATTTTGCACTCCAATGGCACCGAAGCAAAATAAATTTTGCACTCCAATGGCACCTTCGCAAAATAAATTTTGCACTCCAATGGCACCGAAGCAAAATAAATTTTGTACTCCAATGCCTTCGCAAAATAAATTTTGTACGAAAATCGGGCCTTCGCATAAATTTTTAACGAAAATCGGGCCTTCGCAAAATAAATTCAGTTTAATTTTAACAAACAGGGTATTTTTGAGAAAAAAACGGGTTGGTTATTCTCAGATTTTTTACAGGATCAACTCGGCGTATCATTGATTATCAAAGTGACGGAAGATTTAAAACAAGGCATGACTCGGACGAAAGAATGCCGTCTTTCATTTGCTGGGCATAATATCAGAATGGTGTTCGATAATGAAAAAAAAGCCCTCTCTTTCAAAGTCAATGCTAAAGTCGATTACGTTTCATGGATAACTCAATAAAACATAACAATCCAGCTAACCTCCTTCGTTGACTCATTTTAACGTTAGGGCAGTAAAACAAAAATTCTAAAAGAGGTTATAAAGTGGTCAATTCAGAAGATTTATACATTATGGGTATAAACGAATTTAATGAGGATTTATTTAGAATGGGTAATGCGTCTTCACCTTCATTCTCTGAAGCTAGGGGGTTGAAAGACTGTTTGGTTGTACTCATTGACGGAATTCAAATTGTACGTGCGAACCGAAACGGATTTTCTGCATTTAACTCAATAACTTCAGTAATGAAGAGAAAGGGAAAAAACGTATGGAAAATAAAGAAAGGAACCACCTTGGAAGATATAATAATAGTAAAAGACACAAGGCTGGGGCATGAGGGACATTATATGCTCGTTCCATCAAAAGATATGCCATTCAAAAAATATCTTGGCATACTAGAAGAGTTTGGTCTTGACAAATCCAAATGTGTAAAATTAACTCCAACGGAGATTGCAAATGGTTGACCCTACAAATTTCAAAGCAACGGTTTCGGAATGGCGTTTGGTTCTTAATGCGTTGAAAAGCTATAAGAGTCTTTTTGAATCAAAAGTAGATGCGATAGAAGATGAAGATTTACAAAATGAAATGTATGATGATCTGGAAAGACTGGAAAGACTCATTCCAGATTTTCAGGCCCAATTCGATAATAAGTATAATATAGATGCTGTCAAAATCATCAAAGACTGTGGTGTTGATAATGACATTACCATCAAAAAGGACATTACAAGTTTGGGCATGATTTGATTTCTTGTAGGGTGGGTAATGTTTTTTTATTGTCCACCATTATTATTGCAAGGCATTTTGGTGGGCAACAAAAACACGTTACCCACCCTACAAGAATGGTGGGCAACAAAAACACGTTACCCACCCTACATAGAAGAGGCCAAAATTTATTGATTTTGATTGACGTTAGCTCGGCAAACACCGTTTTGATAACGGCCTACTGTGCGTACTATATCAGCAGACTTCGGTTCAACACGCTTGCCCGCTAATTCACTGGCTATCACTCGGCTTATGAGCTGATCTAAGCGTGTCACTAGGTAACAGGCAATTTTTGGCTCGCTATGTGAGGAGCCGACACCGGAATCATCTGTCAAAAACAAATAACGGGCCTGGGTTAACACGGCCGCTGAACGCATCATGTATTCGGCTGTATCGGCTACGCCACTGGCGGCCAGTGAATAAACACGTAATCCTTTGTCGCGTGCTAGGCGAACTTGATCTAACATCGGGGCTAAATGCTCATCGTGCGGTGGCGCATCGGCTATCAAAAACACTAACCGTGCGGTGTTGTTATCGTGCCATTGCGCTTCGACTGCGGCCGCTAATGCTTGTTCCATCGCTTCTGGATAGTCTCCACCACCATTCGCTCGCTGTTGGTTTAATTGAATTTGCATCTCATTTAACGATTCTGTGAAGTCGAGATCTCTCACCACGTAAGCGTCGCCTTCATCGCGGTAAAGAATGAGCCCAAAACGCATAAAGACTTGGGGATGATAGTCATTTACGGCACTGATAATATCTCGCAACTCTGTGGTGATATAACGCAATTCGTCAGACATGCTGCCCGTGGTGTCGATGACAAACATGATGTCTAACGCTTTCGGGCGCTTAGAAACAACATGGGGGAGTGTGATCGTTACGGTGCGATCTTGATCCATCTGTTGCAAGTCTAAGCTGGTTTTAAAAGCGGTGCTGGGTGAACTCAATTCATCGTCGGGTGGTGTGATTTCCAGATCAAGCTTTTTGGAAAGGTTCACCTTATCAAACTGAGGAAAGAGGTAGAATCGACCATCGGTGCCAGCAAAAGTATCGAGCCGAGTTGTTCCTGCGGAACTGATACGCACACGAGCGTTGCTGAGTCCTTGATCGACTGCATCTAAAAGCTGTAACGTCACCCTATCCGAGACATCAATTGAGGGCAGTATTTGATAACGATCTGCTTGAACGGCCCTATCAAGATAGCCTTGAAAAGCGGCCAAATTGAGATTGTCGTCAATATCGCCGGCTGTCAAAATACCCGATTGCACTGGAATGTCTTTTCTCTCTTCAGGCGGTGGTGGTGAAGGCCAGATACCTACGCTGTCATCATAATCGCCACCATCAGCGGTTACAGAGCCGGATTCGTCGTCATCATAACCGCCAAAAGCGTCAGCTTCGCCGGCTTCACCACTGTAAGCTTCGCCGCCATCAGCTTCTACAGCCGGGCCACCGTAAGCATCGCTAGCAGCTCCGCCTCCCGTACTGGTGTCTGCCTTGCCTGGGGCACTCGGTGGTGCGCTCGCTGTGGTAGGCGATGAGGGTTTTGGTTTTGCGCTCGCCGGTTCTTCAGCAAAAGCGGCTCCCTCGCCGGTATCGGAGTATGCAGCATCGCCAGACGACGACTCTTCATACCGATCAGAAGGCGAATAATCATCACCCCCTGCTTTGAGTACGACTTCTGCCTTGGCGTTGGCTATCCAATTGCCTGGTTGAGCGACATTTTGACCCACTTTGCATAAGGTCAAATACCATTTGTAAGGCCCTAGGTACAGATCGCGAGGCACGGGGAGG
>Ga0164315_10001259_pt1 | contig 19024 bp, 30 predicted proteins | sample GuaBasSedimGuay6_FD_113737 | JGI IMG/M metagenome (GOLD analysis project Ga0164315, IMG submission 113737) | Subseafloor sediment microbial communities from Guaymas Basin, Gulf of California, Mexico - Guay6, Core 4569-2, 0-3 cm | ecosystem: Environmental > Aquatic > Marine > Hydrothermal vents... | reverse complement strand
CGCTTTGGATGACGGAAACGGCGGGATGGTTCCCGGCTCCGAGTCGGGTTGGCTGACCACTTCGACGGTCCTTATTCCAGAGCAATAATATGGTTGACTTGTTTGGTTGGATTTGATATTGTCTTTACAACAGGCAGTGGTTTTTGCTTTCCATTGTTTGTCTCCATAGGCGGCCGGGCTTTAACACCCGGCCCCTTTTTTTATCTAAAAATATTTGTAACACCGACCCCAATCATCATTACTCCCATCACCAACCAGAGCAGCCGCTCCGCTCCGATGATCCTCGTCTTCCAAATACTCCTCCAGATTAATCCGCCACCGATAAGGATGCAGGCCGTAGCAAAGATCCATATTTCGATATTCATTTCATCGCCTCCTGTTCGCTTGTTTTGAAAAAAGATTTAAGGCAAACACCGGCATCACTCTCCACCTTTCTCTGTGTTTAGGAGTGCCATTGCCTTGACTACTCCAGCCAACATTCGACCAATGGGATCAGGGTCACAGAGATCCTTGGTGATGTGTTCAGTATCTAAAGCCTCCCGAACCTTCCCCACAAGAAGCTCCAGCTCCAGAATCCGTCGGCACTTTTCGCCAAGCTCCGCCCCGTGTTCGGTGATCATCTTGTCGATGTTGGCCTTGGCTATGGAGAGGTCTTCACTTTCGGTGCGCTCGTTCCAATGTTCGGTATCACAGATGGTTGCGAAACACGACTCGCAAAAAACCTCATCACTTGCGTGACATATTTCATCACACCCACAAAACGGGCACGGTTTTAATTCACCCATAACTCTCCCCTTTCTCTGTGGTGTCATTTCGTTGCTCCCTTGGGGCGAGTCATTACTGCGAGGATTCCGAGCAGTGGCAGGGAGATCGGCAGTAAGATAAAAGGAACGATCAGCAGTGAGACCAGCCCGAGGAACACAAAACCGCTTAGGTGCTTATCCATGCTACGGTGCATTTTCGCTTTCTTGCCTGCGGCCAGTTCGTCTCTGCCGTCCTGACTCATCTCCATTTGCCTGACTAATTCTTCCGTGAGCTTTTTCATTTTATTTCCTTCTTCCGGGTTTCGTAAAGTGTCCGCACAACCAAAGCAAGGGCAGGGAGATTGGGAGAATAAGTAGGGGGACAAACAGCAGGGAAACAATTGTAAGGACAACAAACAGCAAAGCATGGAAAAAACCAATCCCCTCCAGCTTGTGATCTTCTGCGCTCGCTTCAAATCGCTCCCGTTGTTCTTGCGTTACCTTATCGCTGAATTTCATTCTTTTTCCTTTCGGGTTTTTGTTATGCCCAGTACCGATTACGGTATGCGGTGGCGAATGTCTTTGCGTCTTGGATGGAATCGAAACTGTAGGACTTTGCTGGGTCGTCGAGAATGCCCGTCAAATCAACAACGTTGACTGATAGTATCGTGCGATGCTTGACCGCAGTAAGTAGGAAGAGGATGGTCTGCTTTGCACTCAACTGGTGCCTGCTGGCCTCCCTCGTAATATCGGGGTAGACCTTTGTTCCGACTTTGTCCCATTTCAACATTACTTTGCCTCCATTTCCAGTTTGGTGATTAACCTTGCAGTGGAGTCGAATTCTTCAAGCAAGTCGGCCATTGCTTTTGCTTCGCAAACGGATGAGATGTTGTGCATTACGGAAGTTGATCGAGCGGGGAACTGGGACTTGCGGAGCACTTCACCGAGAAGCCTTTTGTGGAGTTCGTCAAAACTGCGCTCCGGGTCCATCAGCAACCGGGACCAATTTTTTTTCACCGTCACTGTTGCCGCATCTTGAACGGCCTCGTCGCCCCAAGCAAAGGAGTCGAGTGGATTTGCAACCATCTTCTCTGCAAAGTCGTCGAGTGATTTCTGGGCCCGGTCAATAGCCCAGTCCATTGATTCTACGAGATTAAAAACTGCTTCTTGCTGTGCTTTTGAATTAAACATTGTTTGCCTCCAGTGGCGTTAAAGTAAGTGCGTTGTTTTATGCTACCCATGTATGATAATATAGAAACTCGGTTTGCGCAAGTAAAGATTGGAAAAGAATCAAATCTTTTTTATTGCCCGTATTTTGATTCAGTGTATCCGTTGCGCTTGATTTGGATCGCATCAGCTTTAAGAATTTTCTCGCAATCTGGGCAATGCCGTGTTCGGGTAAACGGCTCCGTCGTTACAAAGCCCTGTTTGCACTTGCGACAGTTGCGCTCGTCATATCCTCTTGTGTTCGTCCCTGTACCTTCGCAACTGGTACAAGGTTCTTTTTTGCCTTTGCTCATCCCTCTGCCAGTGGAAAGACCAAAACTAGAAAATACACGATACCCTTTTCCATCACATTTCTTGCATTTGTGGGCCTTCATCATTTGACTTGCTCCTTGTGAAAGTGTTTGCGTTGGGGCCGTTTCCGGCCCCGTTAATTGTTAGTTGATTTCAGTGAGTCCGAAGTTGTCGTTTGGTTGGGGAACGATTTCAAAAAGTTTGCCGTCGAATTCTACAACGTCCCCGATGGACAAGCGCACCATCAAGTCCCTGCGGAGTGCTTGCATCCGGTTGTAGGCTACGGAGTCGGTAATGGTACAGCCATTAAGGTTAATCCAAAAAAGCTCTTCCCCGTTTTTAATTGCACGGGCCATTCCCTCTTCAGGACACCCGCAGCTTCCGTCTGCATAAAATCCCTTAACCGATCCGAAAGTTGTAGTGCGGCCTTCGATCATTGCTTCTGTTCCGTAAGTGACGATTGCGTTTGCGTTGTTCATTTTAGTTGCTCCTTGTAAAGTGCGTTATTGTTTGCTACCCCTGTATGATAATATACGGAATAGGTTCACGCAAGAAAAGAGTGGAAAAGAATCAAATCTTTTTTAAGTTATAAAAAACGGGCTTGGTCAGGGGAACAAACCCAACCAAGCCCTAGCGTACGGGAAAGGAGCATATCCCTACGCTTTATACCCTAGAAGGGTTCGTCTTGCTCTTGCCCTGCTTTCTCTGCCCTAAGCTCTGCAAGGGACTTGGGCTTGGGTGTCGTGGGTTCCAGCAGCCTTTCATTGATTGTTTTATGCGGCTCCGGTTTTTCGTCCCCGTCCGTTTCATCCTGTTTACTAATACAGTTAATACAGCTTTCGGTATTTAGGTCGAAGTGAGTGGAGCAGAAATAATTGCTGCATTGTTGGCACTGCCGAATGAGCCTGCGCTTGCAACCGTCTTCGGAACACGTTACACCTTTGACCGTAGTAAAATCAGCCTTTGGTGTTTGGTCCTGTTCGGACTCCCCTACTTTCTGTTTCAGCTTTTCAACCAATTCGGAAGTTCCGGTTTCTGTTACGGGAGTCGGGTCCACTTCCTGATACTGGGTGTCCATGTAAATTTTATCATTCTCGTCGTATGCTCCACCCGATCCAAAAGCAATACGAATGGCTTGGATGATGGCCCGGTGCCGTAGCATCCGCCGGGGGTGGGAAGTCCATGGTCCAGTGTCCAGTCTACATTCGGAAAGGTACTCCGTAATTTTAACTGGATGGGAACGGTCTTTCCTCCAGATGGTGCAAGTGCAGGAATGGTCTTCTTCGTTGTCCGTAACATCCATGCCATCAAAAGCAGGATTCTCGTTTGCCCTTCGGAGCCATCCATCGACCCCGACCATCGGCATAATCTTCCCGCCCTTTTTAAAAGCGTAGATTTCGTTCGCCAGCGGATTCAATCCCAAGTTGTGAGCCACTGCAAGGAAGACCATCGTTTCCTCGTTGGAGAATCCTTCGGGCACTACGGTTGACCGCAGGTTGTGCCAAAAGTTTTCCCGTGTCATTAAGTGGGATTCGGCCATCACTGTTACCAATTCATTTTTTGCTTCCATTATTTGTCTCCTTGAATTCGATTTGTTTTAAGCCAGAACATCCGCAACGGTTTTGTTGGGTTGCCCTGCTTGGTGAACTGCAAACTATTATAACTGGACAGCGTATTATAAATCAAGTCCGTGTTCTTTTCATCAACAGCCTTTTTTAAGTTGTCCAACAGAGCAACCGCCTCCTTGCCCTTGAACGTGATGCGGCCTTTCTGCTCCCGGCAGTATGCCCGCAACTGTGAACTACCCGCAGGGGTCAACACAGGCCCGTCAACGGCAGTCCAATTATTGTTCTCCATTTGCAGTTGGACGGCCTTTTTTGCGAGGTCCAAAGTTTCCTTTGCCGACGAATAGGCCTGCTGTGCTTCCAGAAGCCACTGCCCGACCTGATTCCATTCCTCGGAATCGGTTTGCTTTATTTCTCCGTCAGCAACTTTTGGAAGTTTGGGTGCGGCTTTTGCGGGTGGCTCTTCTCCGGATTTTACCAGCCCCCAAAACCAATCCCCTTGGGTAAGGATTAAGTTGAAGATTTCCTTAGTGCCTTCGTCCCGGCGGATAATAAAATCGTAGTCGTCCCAACTGTCGGGATTTTTCATTCGCAGAACCCACCCTGCCAATCCAGTGATGTACAAATAATAAACGGACTGGAGGAGGTAGCCTTGGTCCAAACCTTGGTTGATGTTCCGGTGGTACACTTCCCGGCTTGCCGTCTTAATTTCCAGCCCCCACATTTTTCCGTTTTTGGATTCAAAGACTCTGTCCGGGTGGGCACCCAACCACGGATGGTCGCTTGCAAGTTTTTGGTCTTCTGGAATAAACGTTCGGTTAGGATTGATGACCTTCACTTTTTTGTCTTCGGCAAATTCATCAGCAATAATCGGCTCCAATTTATTTCCCCGTTTGATTACGCCTTTGTCCGAAATGTCATTGTGGAGCAGGCCACGTTTTTCCATCCATAGGGAGTGGGGATCTCCGTACTTAGATATGTAACATTTTAGCGAGGTCGGACCCGCCGATCATCTTGGATCGGACCTTAGGGTCTGCTGCAGGATTGTAATTATCCATTTTTTGTTCCTTTGTTCTGGGTAGGGTAAATTCCCTACTTGTATTAATGATAATATAGAGCAGGCGATAAAGCAAGGGAAAGCATTGCGATAACACAAGTTATCCAAACATGACCGTTCTATATATATATAGTGTAAAAAAGAATTGGAAACTTTCCACATTTTACTTGCGGGATCGTCATCCTTATATTATCATATAGGTACAGTTAAGATAAACAACGCAAACAAGGAGCAACGAAATGAAAACAATCAAATGCGACAACGATATCCGAAAAGGCTCAAATGTATCATACGATTATCAAGGCGGTATTTGGAAGGTGACAGAAAAAAATGAAGGCTCCGCTAATTGCCATATGGGAGTCCGATACATTCAAGTCTACTACACTATCGAAAACGAATCCGGCGAAGTTAGGAGCGGTGTCCGGCGCAAGGACTTGAACAAGAAGACGGACACTTACTTCGCAGAAGCATTGAACGCCTAAATTAAAACGGGGCGGGAAACCGCCCCACACCAAAAACAAGGAGCAAAGAAATGAACAGCTTAAAAAGATTGCAAGTTGAGATGGACGGAAAAACTTTTGAAACGGAATTGACGAGTTGTACGGACGGTTTTGTACTTGGAGTAAAGATTTTGATTTTCGGTTCCGATGGCGGGTTTGTTGATGCTGTCGATTTTTCGGCAATGCAGGCATGGCACTCGTTGGATTTCTGCAAACTGGTATTCGTTGAGCGATGCGAAGTAATCGTAATGGAGGCAAATTTACATTGTAAAGAAACAGCGGAGAAAGAGGAGAAAATATTGTCAATGCTTTCTCATCCCGGAATATCAGTTGTGCAAATATCTTACACTTTGAATGTGTCAGTGGACCTCGTTAATAAAATTAAAAACCAAGGAGCAAAATAATGGGACAGTTCAGTTGGAAATGCAGCGTATGTGACGAGCAAATTTTAAACAACTCAACCCGAAATAATTTCAACAGGGCGATGTTGATAACTCCAGAAAAAAATTACACCGAGGAGGATTATAAAGGCTACGGCGTATTTGGAGGCATGGACGTTTATACTTGGTTAGCCTATCACATTGGTGAAACACCGTTGGTAGATGAATACAGCGAGATAAACGACGATGTGAGGGAGATCGGAGTCGCCATTGCTTGTTCGGATGAGATCGAAATTAAAAACGGTATCCGACTTGTCCACAAAGGTTGCTTTCGGGGCCACACATACGAACAGCTAAAGAACAGCAAAGACGATCCAAGCCAAGGCTGGGACGACGAAGAAGACCTCGACGATGAAGATTATTACGACGATGAATAAAAACTTGCACAATCAAAGATGAACAGTTATCATAATGTGGTAGCAACGATTAAACAACTTGAACAAGGAGACAAACAATGTCAGGAATCATCAACAAGCAAAAACTCGAGTACTTGGAAAACATCGAAGTCGAAGCCCAGAAACTTTATTCCCAAGCCCCGGACGCAGATCCGGGAAACTTGGAGAACGTTCCAAAGGTAGCAATTTGGCACCGGGCACCCGGCGGTGACTTTGAATTCCTTTCCGCACAGGATCCAAAGTTCGCAATTATCCAGAACCGGGATATTTTCCGGGCCATGGACGAGGTTGCATTTGATAAGGGCGTGAAGCTGGAAGTCGATTACGCCGGGTACCACCGGGGCCGGACAATGGTTAACTTTATTATCCCCGATGCGGAGTTCAACGTTCCCGGTGACAGCTCCGCAATCAAGCCCGGTATCCTTACTGGCAACCATTACGGAGGAGGCGGTTCAGTCCAGCACCTCCCATCCAGTGTCCGTGGAGTTTGCAGCAATGGGATGATCCATAAAACGGATTTAGCCGCAGCCACAAAAAGGAAGCACTTCGGGATAATTGATTACAAGGACATTTACGAAATGACTGCCCTTGCTTTGAACAACTTGGAAGATGCCGTTGCGTTGATGAAACTGACAGCGGAAGTATCCGCCCGGACGATGGTTTCCGACGAGCAGGTTATTGCACTGTTGGAGCAGATTGAAAAGGGAGTTGCAAAGAAGTATCACGAAACCCTTACAAGCGTCATAGACGCAAACCTGCAGGAGCTGGGGCATAATGCTTGGGGAATGGTGCAGGGCGTGAGCGAGCTTTATCAGCACCACTTGAAGGGAGACAGCTTTAACGGCGGGAAGCTCCGTTGGAGAGACAATTCGATCGAGAAGGTACTTCGGGAAGCTGGGGTGTCTAGGGAAGTCAAAGTCCTAATCAACCGATAGGGCATAGCATGGGGGTGGCTTCGGCCACCCCGTTCAAGAGAGGTCAAATATGAGCCACCTAAGGGACGAGATTACTCCAGCAAGGGCAGCCCTGATGAAGCAGGCTGTTTACATCGTTGGAGGGCAGGACAAAGTAGGACTAATTTTGCACGTGACACAAGCTACCATCAGCCGATGGTGCAGGGAGTTAGGACCGATTCCGCAGCCCGTAGTTTTATGGGCCAAACAAACCATCACCGATAACGAGCGTCTTATCCAAGAAGCTTAAAACAGGAGACAGCAATGGAAAAGCGAATCAACATTGAGATTATAATTACGGTTCCCGATGAATTAACAAAATCAGTGGACAGCCGAAAACTGGAAATAGATCTTTCTAACGCACTTGTCCCCGAATTACAGTTGGGGCCACAAGCCCGCAGATCAAGCCCGAAGAAGATCAACACCCGTTGCATACTTCGGGACACAGGGCATTGGGTAGCGGGCCGGACGGTACTGTTCCGAGGTTCCCTGCCAACTGGTATCAAGTTTGATGAGCATGATGATCGGTACTGGGCAGAAATATCATCCTACATTGATGCAACCAAAGTCCTCCGCTGGAAGCACGATAACAAGTTTTATTCAGTCAGCCAATTGACCCACAAAATCATGCAGTCCGTTGCTCCAAATGTTCCCGAATATACGGGAAACGCCTACAAGCTTTGGACTGATTTTGGCGGTAATAATCTGCGGGAACTTGCCAAAACAGAGTACGCCAATAATATCAGATGATGCATTGACAAGGTCGTGTCATCCGTACTATTATTCTCCTAACCGCTCAAGCCCATATGCTGTGGGACCACACTTGGCGGGAGGGTTGGGCGGCAGGTTCCTTAGTGCCTGTCGCCCGATAAACTAAGGAGCGGATATTAAATTGCAGTTCTTAAAAATTACCAATTGGCAAAAACATCAGCATATAAAATCAGACCGAAGCCAAGCCCCGTGGATCAAACTTTACAGAAAACTCTTATCAAGTATTAAGTGGGCGCACCTATCGGATGCGGATAAAGGTGCAATTGTTTCGCTTTGGATCATGGCCGCCGAACGTGGGGGGAAAATACCAAACGATGCATTACTGCTAAAAAAGATGGCTGGACTCGAAAATGAACCCAATTTGCAACTCTTTATTTCACTGGGCTTTATGGAGCCTGCCTCCAACCCGGACACAACCCGGACACAAGTTGCCCACAAGTTGCCCCCAAGCTGTGGGCAAAGTGCACCACGAGAGAGAGAGGGGAGAGAGAGAGAGAGAGAGAGAGATAAGAATAAGAATAAATGTCGGGCAGGCCCGACGATGCCTTCCCCAAAAGTGGATTACAAATCCAAGGCAGAAGAGGTGTTGAAATTTATTAATGACACAACGGGCAGAAGGTTTAAAAATGCAAAAAATATAATTGCTTGTTTCAAGCGGGAAAAATGTTCGGTGGAGGATTGCAGGAAAATAATTCGATTCAAGTGGGGTGAGTGGAAAGGGACGGACATGGAAAAGCACGTCAACCCAACCACCCCCTTTCGGGCATCCCACTTCCAGAGCTATCTGGACGAGTCCGGGGCCGGGGTTCCGGGGAAAGTTCACACTGGACCAACAGACGAATTCGGCAGACCAGTTCCAAAATGGAAACTGGAAATGATTGCACAGCACGACGAGGCAGCAAAATTAATGTTGGAGGCAGACGATGGCAGAAAGCAATAACCCGAGGGTGGACGAAGTTGACACGCAATGGGAAACCATTCAGCCGATGCTGAACCGAGGTGACGGGTACGGGGTTCGGGATATTTTACAGCAGCTCCGATTCGAGGACCGAGGATTGTACAATGCCCTGTACTGGCGCACCGACGACTGGCTCAAAACTTTTGCGGGCCGGGCCCCACTGTCGGAGGGCGAATCCAAGATGGGTTTGCACAAGGAAGAAGTTGGGCCAATGCGGCTTCGGATTGCAATTCGGATGCAGACAGATGAAACAATGTGGCCAGTAAAGGGCCTAAATAGACTCCTAACGGACATTGCGGCATTGGCGCACTAACGACGCACCCCGAGTCCAAACGTTCAACACAGGGCACGACAGGCCCGAATAAAGGGACAACAAAAATGAGAAACTTTGACCATGAAGTGATGATGAGAAACATGGCTAACATGTCAATCCTCCAAATAGCGGAATTAAATATCATCAAAAGGGAGATGTGGATTCGGTCCACAGGGGCCTTTTATTTAAGCAAAAAAGCACGACCCCAATCAGGAGTTATTTTCCCCCGAAAGGATAGAAAATGAAAGCTTCAAAAGCTGATCAAACCCACGCCATGATCATTTTAATTCTAGGTTTTTTGTTAGTCGCAACCGTGGCTGTTGGCTTTGCAAAAGCCGAGGTTTTGCCTATTACTTGGCAATGGACTTCACCAACAGAAGGAAGCCCTGTTGAAATTTACGAAGGGCAGGTTCGGTGGTATTTCGAAGATGCTCCGACTGACACGCTTGAATTCGATTGGGCTTCCGAAAATGCAGATACAACTTTCGTTTACCATGATTACAATAGCGGATCTCAAATTAGGATCAGGGTGCGGGGAGTTGACGACATTGGTGGTATTGGTCCATTTAGCGAATGGTCCGAATGGTTTATTTATTTCGGGAAGCCCGGACAAACGGGATCGCCTGCGGTTATTCAAGTCGGGAATCCTCCCGAGAATTAATGTTGGTGCAAGCGACCTCCTGAATGTAAACTTAATTCACGCTTGTGAAGGAATCTTTACTAAGGAGGTCGCATTGTGAGCTTTCAAGAATTGCTGGAAAACCCGAAGGCAACGAAGTTTTTTACAACCGTTCTTGCCTTAACCATTGGGTGGACATATATGTTTTTCGGTCCGAATAAGAGCGCTCCCGGAGTGAATGAAAACGTTGCCGATTTTATGAAAGCTGTTTCAATTGCCTACATTTTGGGCGAAACAGGATTGAGCAGTGCCAAGGCAATTGGTCGCAGCTTTGGAAAGAACGGAAATGGACCGCATTGAAATAACCTTGCCGTGGGGGCCGACCCTCAACACCATGTACTTGAATAGGAAAAAGGGAAAGGGCAAGGGCCGGATACTTACTGAACAGGCCCGGAACTGGAAGCTCGTTGCAACCCTAATCATCAAAAGGTCTGAGGGCTTCTCTGTTGGGCTTTTCCCCAAGGGCACCCCAGTACACGTTCACTACCTGTTTAACGAGCCAGACAAACGGAGAAGGGATGCTGACAACCTTTTCAAGCCCATTAACGACAGCTTAACCAATTCCAAAATTATTGCGGACGACCGCCAGATCCGCGGGGGATCGTTTGAGTTTGGGGAAAGGGTTAAACGTGGTTCAGTTACTATTACAATAAAAAAGATGGCATAGTGGTTCTGGTTGTGATAGGTTCAGCACATGAAAGGAGCCTATTATGCTCAAGCCAAAAGTTTTTTCAGTTACCAAAGTCCTGACAATCTGTGCGGGCCATCAATTAAACCTTCCCTACCCATCCAAATGCTGCAACCAACACGGCCATAATTACAGGGTCGCCGTCACTGTTGACGGACCTTTGAACGAACATGGAATGGTTTGCGACTTCAAATTAATTTCGGGCGTGGTTAAAATCTTGGACCATAAAATGGCAGAGGAATTCATTGTCGGAAATGCCACTGCGGAGAACATCTCACTCTGGATTGCAATTAATGTTGACCTCCAACTCAATACCGATAATTCGGGAATGGGAAATAAAAACGCAAAAACAATGAAGGTTGAAGTCGGGGAGACTGACGGCAACTTGGCGGTGTGGAGCCGATGAAGTATCCCATCTCCGAGATATTCTATTCCATTCAAGGCGAAGGAATGTTTTCTGGAAAGGCCGCTGTCTTTATCCGCTTTGCAGGATGCAATTTTGATTGCAGTTGGTGCGATACTGATTACTCCAAAAAACGATCCTTAAATGTTGATGATATAATTGAAAGCATCAACGACGAAGTAATGGGATTGGAACAAGGTTTCAACATTGTTCTTACGGGCGGTGAGCCTACCCTGAACAATTTAATGCCTTTGGTTGAGGAGTTGGTAAACATTTGGCCCAACGCCCAACTTGAGTTGGAAACAAACGGAACAAATAAACTGCAAATGAAAACTCTTTTGGATGAAGATGTTTTCATTACCTGCTCCCCAAAATTACACGACGGTGCGCCAGCAACTTTTTGGAACGGACCAGCCAGTGCCTTGAAGCTGGTATACGAGGGGCAGGAACTTTCTAACTTCGATTGCTACGGAAAGCGATTGTTCCTGCAGCCTCTATTTATTGAAGGCGATGAACTTGCCACCCGCCACAATCTTGAATTAACCGTTGTCCAAGTTAAGGAGAATCCAGAGTGGATCCTATCAGTGCAAACGCAAAAGGTATTGAATATCAGATAGCCAAGATCCTAACCTTTATCGGTGAGGATCGGAACAGGGAAGGGCTGCAAGATACGCCAGCCCGTGTTGCCCGCTCATACCAAAAACTGTTTGGAGGGTATCAGCAGCATCCTGAACAGATATTGTCCACCATGTTCAAATCTGACGCTGATCAAATGGTTGTACTGCGGGACATTGAATTCTATTCCACTTGCGAACATCACATGATCCCATTCTTCGGGAAAGCAACTATCGGGTATATTCCAAATGGGAGGGTGGTAGGCATATCAAAGCTTGCCCGACTTTTGGAATGCTTCGCACGGCGACTCCAAATCCAAGAACAACTGACGGAGCAGATTGCAGATGCTATCCAAAATCATCTGTCACCGCTTGGGGTTGGGGTCGTCGTCGAAGCCAAGCACCTGTGCATGGTAGCAAGGGGAGTGGAGAAACAAAATTCCGTAATGGTAACCCATGCCCTACGTGGAACAATTCTCAATGACCAGAAAGCAAGACAGGAGTTTATGGAATGTACTCGATGAGTATCATCTGTTCCTTCACCTTTGAGGGGTTCCATAACTGGCCTGCCGCACCACCGAAACATGGATATTTAAAACAACGCCATCGCCACTTGTTTCATGTTACTGCATTGAAGGACGTTACGGACGGCGACAGGGAAATTGAATTTATCCAATTAAAACGTGACATGGTTAAATATGTGGCAACTGAATTTAAATCCGAACTGGGACCGCTTTCATGTGAATTGCTCGCAATTATTCTTTGCAAGGAATTTGATTTGAAATCATGCACAGTTCTCGAGGATGGGGAAAATGGAGCAATTGTTGAATCCGATTCCAGTACCGTTTAAAACGCCCAGCGATTATTTTACAGGCCCAATGCAAGGCAAAGTAGAAAATATCGAACGGTGGCCGCAAATCTGCAAAGAAGTCGGGTGGGATAAATACGACAACGACCTGCACGTTTATCCTTACGTCAAGGCCGTTCCCGGTGTTTTAAGCATGGGTTGTCCGTTGAAATGTTTCTTCTGCCCTACTGCAAAAATATGGGAAGGGAAAACCCATTACGCTGACTATGAGAAAATCATTCCGCAGTATGCAGGGATGAGCGTCCACTGGATGGACGAGAACTTTTTTACCAATCCTGATCTGGATAGGATACTGGAATTGCTCCGGCTTCATAAAGTGAGGTGGCTGGCAATGAGTACAAACAAGGAAACAAGGAAAGCATTTGAAACGTTCTCCGAGGCCACGCTATACAACTCCGGCCTAAGGGTCGTGGAAATGGGATTGGAAAACGTCGCATTGATGATGAAGGTTAAGCGGCCTTTAACAACCAAGTTCGTTTCCATTTACTATTTGAATATGACTTTTATGCCCGGTGAAACAAAAACCACAATTCGGGAAAACGGGTTGTGGATGGAAAGCCGTTCACTCAAAGATCCAATTCATCACAATAACGGCCTTTGGTACGCCCCCGGACAATTCTATTATCCATACGGAGAGGAAAGAACGGACGGGATAAACCTTACACCGCCCGAAGCACGGACAAGGCCAACCTACATTCCCGATTCTTTTCTGGATCAGGATTATCACATCTCAAACTTGCCCGAAGTTAATTTCTATTCCCAACTCGTTTACGGGTACAAGGTTTATAACCCGACCACATTCGGAAGCATTAGGGAATTTATCGGCAATGATTATAAAAAGGCAATGTGGCTCGCTGTTGGATTCAGGATCGGGGCAATACTGTGATCTGGAATATACCGATTGAACCGTATGAAGAGCGATACACGGAGCAATGGATGAGGTGGTGGCCCACAGCGTTCCATAAACTTGGGGTTCCCTTTACGAACGTCAACGGGGTTTCCCTTACTGATTGCGTGGAGCAGGGATCAGTTCTGGATGCACATGGAACCAATTATTGGAAAGCCCGACAAATGGCCCGCATCATTACCAAGCTCTACAGAAAGGAAATTAAGGACGGGGATACCATTTTCTTCCACGACCTTTGGTTTCCCGGCTTGGAAATGCTCGCCTACATTCGGGATATTACGGGAGTCAATTTCCTGATTAAAGGAATATTCCACGCAGGGACTTGGGACTTTTCCGATTTTACTTCCAAAGCGGGAATGACACCTTGGGCAAAGCATATCGAAAAAGGATGGCTTCACCTTGTAGATGAGATTTTTGTCGCTACCAAGTTCCACAAAAGATTAATTCTGACGCAAAGAAACGCAGGGGAACCACAATTCGATCCAGACAAAATCAAGGTTACTGGAATCCCATTTGTCGCCAATGAAGTAAAGCGACCGCAGGCAAAGGAAAACATCGTTGTCTTTCCACACAGGTTGGACATGGAAAAGCAACCAATCCTGTTTGATCGCCTTGCCGAGCTTTTATGCGATAAATACCCGGACTGGGAATTCGTTAAATCAAAAAACGTTTGCAATTCCAAAGAAGAATATTTCCAACTTTTAGGGAAATCTAAAATCGCCGTGTCATTTGCGACACAGGAGACTTTTGGCTACGCAATGATGGAAGCAATGGCAAACGGATGCTGGCCCGTGGTTCCAAATAGGCTCTCCTATGCAACAATGACAATTTACGAAGGACACCGTTGGGACAGTTTCAGCGGTATTCTTATGGCAGTCGCAAGAAGGATCAACAACTGGACTCCTTTCAACAATGACAGCGACCTTGCCGAATATGATACCGATCTGATTGTCAAAAGGATGAAGTTTTGAGAATCTACCTTGCAGCACTGGACTCAATTGATAACCCAATCAAGCAATTGATTACCGAGGGAAAGATCCCACAAGTGTTCTATTCCTTCTTTGGAGTCAAAAACACCGATAAACACGCTGAACAATTCAAGCTGATTCGGAAACACGCTCAAACAATCTTCGTCGATTCCGGGGCCCACAGCTTTTTCAGCCACGGGGACCAAGGGCTGGCAGTTACCAACACCAAGCCAAAAGCAAAAAAGGAAACTGATCCATTTGTTTACTTCAACAATTACATAACATGGTTGAAAGCAAACTGGGACCAGATTGATTACTTCGCTGAACTCGACATTGGGGAGCTGTTGGGACAGGCGCAGGTTATTAAATGGAGGGAGCTGATCACCGCAGAAGGAATGGCAGATAAGATGGTCCCCGTATGGCACCCTGCTGTTACCACAGAGGACGAATTCAGGGCAGTAATAGAACAAGCCCCCTCCCGGTATGTCGCTGTTGAGGGCCTACGCAAGGGCACCCACGCCGTCCCATACGTTCGGACCGCAAAGTTCTGCTACGAGAACAGGTGCCGGGTACACGGTTTCGCAATGGTCCGGAATAAGTTTATGGAATCTGTTCCGTTTTTCAGCGTGGATAGCAATAGTTGGAAAGCCGGAGGAATGTACGGAATTACATACCAATGGCGAAATGGCAAAAGGGAACTCGTTAGGGCTATAAACCCAGCTCACAAATCCAAATACGATGGACAGCTCTCCCCTAAGGTACAATTGGAAAAGGGAGAGAAAGCACGTTACCAGTCATACGGTGCGGCCGCAAATGCAATGGCAAACGCCGCACGACATTATACCAACATATGGAAAGCAAGGGGAGTGGACTGGGATGCAATCGACTAATATTATCGAAATACCAATTGCGGATCTTGTGCCTGCTGAATGGAACTATAAAGCACAGGGCGAGGAAGAAGCTGTAACCAGACTTATCAACAGTATTGAGAAAGATAAGTCAGCAGGTGTCCCGGCAGTAAGGGTTCTCCCAAAAGGGAAATACGAGGTTATTGACGGGAACCATCGCCTTACCGCACTCCAACAATTAGGATGGAAGAATGTCATCTGCGAGAACTTTGGAAAAATATCAAAGGGAACCGCAATTACAATCGCAAGGCGAAGGAACCATAAATGGTTTGAAGATGACACAGCGGCACTAGGCTTACTTTACAGGGACTTCGTTGTTCCAGAATTCGGATTGGATTCGTTAGACTTATTCATGCCCGAAGGAGCTGATGGTATACAAAACATCATCGACGTTACGGAATTGGATTGGGATAAACTTCAAACCGATATTGACGACAATGCAGGACAGGGACAGATGGAAGGAACAAAGCTTGTCATCGCTGTTGACGATGAGCTTATGGCTGAATGGTTATTGTGGAAACAAAAGGTAAGTGATGAATCCGCAGACGATACCAACGAAGAAGCTTTTAGGATAATGCTTTACTACCTACGGGGATTGAACCTGCGAGAAGGTGATGACCAATGACAAAGAAAAACCCCACACATCTGTCGCACCATATTCGGCAACGGAAAGTCGAGGAATTATATCTCAACGGATACAAAGCCGCAGAAATCCATAAACAACTTGCAAACGTCCACCCGGTAACTGCGGCCACAATTCGGAACGACATTTGGGCAGTTCGGAAACGTTGGAAGGAAGCAGTCCTCCCGGAGCGAACCGAGGATGGAAGGGAGCAATACTTTGCATCACTGCATTCAGTCCGAAGGAAGGCCTTATCCGGATGGCAGGAGGATAGTCCAGCAGGGCCAAAGGTCCGTGGAAGGGACTTTAAACTGGTCCACGACATTGACAAAGAGATTGCCCGCATGAACGGAGTTCCTTTAAAGAGCGACATACTGAACATCGACATTACCGTTGAAAAAGCACGGGACTATCTCGACGCAATCATGGGCATTGTGTTTACCCATGTTACCGATAAAGATGCACGGCAATCCATTGTCGATGATTTGGCGAAACTCGATGGACAGCAATAAAGGCATCTTGTTTGAAATTGTGGAGGCAGCAAGAAGGGCGCAGGAAAAGCAAAAGCTCGCAAGCCTATTCAGCGACAAGGAAAAAGTCCTTGCCCGCATGGACTTCAACTATTTTTCCCAACTGTGCTTTCAGGATGACAACGGGAAACCAATTAGGCAAGCTCCCCACCACACCCACCTGCAAGACATTTTCAGCAGCAAACGCAGGGCCGTAATCCTTTACCCTGTCGGGTTCGGTAAAACAACGCAGGTCCAAATGAGGATTGTATGGGAGCTGGGCCTAGATCCCTCCATACGGGTCGTTATTATCGGGGCCAATGGGGACGCACCCCAGAAGGTCGTGCAAGCGGTAGCGAGGGAGATAACCGAGAATCATAGGGTCCAAGCCGTCTTCCCCGAATTAAAGCCAGCAATGGGATCCATCCGGGTCGCTGTTGATACTTGGAAGGGGTCTGCGCTGCGGGTCGAAGGCGCACCATCCAGCCAGAAAGATCCATCCCTTGCCTCATTCGGTATTGATGGAAAGATTTCCGGCTCCCGTGTTGACCTCCTTTTTGCTGACAACGTTATGAATTTCGAGAACACCTCAAGCCAGTACCAGCGGAAAAAAACAATCGAACGGTTTACAAAGGAAGCACTCACTCGACTTATTCCAACCACGGGCCGGGCCTACATTACGGATACTGCATGGACCCACGACGACCTTCCCCACGAAATGATGAAAAAGGATTCGTGGCATTCCGTTGTGTTTGATGCCGAGGTGAATCCATTCGGGGCTGGCGTATTGTGGCCTGAACGGTTCCCAATGGAGGAATTGGTTAAGATTAAAGAAGACCTCGGGCCTCTTGCATATGACCTCACTTATCGGAATATCCCGCTATCGGATTCAATGGGCTATTTCGACGGGGAATTAATTGACAAGCAAATAGGTAAATCCCAATGGCATAATCACTATTCAGGAAACGCAAAGGTTTGCACCGGGATTGATTTAGCTACGGGTGAACACGTAAGCAAGGATTTAACTGTATTCACTACCGTGGTTTACGACGAACCATTTATCAGAGTAATAAACGTTCGGGCGGTGCGGGCGGTTGCGGGAGATATTATCCGCAATATGATCGACCTCCACAAGCGGTTCCACATGAACGCAGGCTTCGCTCGTTTCCTCGTCGAGGACAATGCCCAACAGGTTTATATCGAGCAAATGGCAAAGGACGCTGTGGTGCTGAAAGCACTGGGAGCCAAGTCAAGGCAAATAGCCAAGTTCAATGTCAAGGGCAGGACCACCACGAAGAAGAAAAGGGATCTTGAATTAGGTATTCCCGCCCTTGCTGCCGACATAGAAATGGGAAGATTGGAATTGCCACAGCATCCTGAAATAATTAGTTTGAAACAAGAAATGCTTGCATGGAGTCCTGACTTGGGGCATCATACAGGTGACAGACTAATGTCATTGTGGATCGCCAAGGCCGGAGTCGTAAGGCCGAAACCAAACGTTTATATGGCTTGAGAGGGATTAAATGGGCATCCAGAAAAAATTAAAACAAGCGGTGAAAAGTGTCTCGGGTTTGTTCTCGATTTCCAGCCCGACTGCAATAACCATGATGCCGGGAGCAGGAGGCGTGTCAATCGTATCGGCCTACGATAGGTCGGCTGTGGCGTATTCCTGCATCAAAAGAGTCAGTCAAGATATTTCGGGATCGCCCTTGATCTTCCTGCGTGACCCGCACGACGCAACCTCAATCGTCCCCGATAACAATCCAACGGTTCAACTATTCAGCTCCCCGGCTCCGCATTTAACGACGGAGCAATTCCTGCAATATATCACCACTTGGTTACAACTAAGGGGCGAATATTTTGTACTGTATGACGACCCGACGAATCCAACGATTATGAACCCGGTGGCAGACCCGCTGGCATTTAGGACGTTGGCAGGAGAGGGTGGACTGGCAGGATTCGAGCTGACCATCAAGGGACGGCAACAGACATTCACGCCCGATGAACTGACGCACCACCGTTATATTAATCCGGCCAACCCTTACCGTGGATTGTCTCCGCTGGCCTCCGCTGCATACGCCCTTAACATCGACGTAAGCGGCGACCAGCTTGGTGCCGACATAATGGACCGTGGTGGGGAGACAGGCCTTGTTTACGAGATCGAAGATGAGCTTCTGCCGGAACAGCACGACGAACTGGAATCAAAGCTTAAGGCAAGGCGAGACAGCAAGGGCCGCATCCCGAAGGATATGCTCCTCACAGGCGGGCTAACAATAACCGATCCCAAGTTCACGGCCTTTGACTATGCAGTGTTCGAGCGGATGCCTCCTGCGATGCAAAAAATCACGATGGTTTACGGACTGTCTCCATCGCTGATCGGGCATGACGACGAACCGAACTACGCCACTTTTGAGGGCCGTCTTAAAATCTACTGGCAGCAAACAGTCCTGCCTATAATCATCGGAATGGAAAAGGCATTTGATCCGATCTTTGCCTCTGGATCGGATCCAGTTTATATCCGGTGGGACCGGACCCAGATTAAAGGATTGCAGGCCGACCAGCGGGCGCAGGCCGATACCGCCGGAGTCCTTAAAAGGGCCGGGCTTCCTTGGGCCGTCATAAATTCTCATTTGAAAATGGGATTG
>Ga0164315_10001257_pt1 | contig 19034 bp, 14 predicted proteins | sample GuaBasSedimGuay6_FD_113737 | JGI IMG/M metagenome (GOLD analysis project Ga0164315, IMG submission 113737) | Subseafloor sediment microbial communities from Guaymas Basin, Gulf of California, Mexico - Guay6, Core 4569-2, 0-3 cm | ecosystem: Environmental > Aquatic > Marine > Hydrothermal vents... | reverse complement strand
GGGGGGGGTGGGGGGGGGGGGGGGGGGGGTGGGGTGGGGGGGGGGGGATCATGCACACCCCAACGCGACCATTTCTGCCACATCTCCTGGCTCGCGTAGCGGTCTTCCAAAGGTGGCAATACCGCCATGCCTTCCTTTGCCATTCGATGGACGAATTCATCGACGATTCCGGAAACTGTGATTTCCTTGCCGTTCACCATATCGTCCAGCACCAGCACCATGCCGCCAGACGCCATACCACCGAGGTGGTGATACCGTTCCAGAACGGTTACAGAACAGCCATTGCGAGCTGCGGATACAGCCGCAGTGATCCCGGCTGCGCCGCCGCCGACCACGACGACATCGGACTTCGCCACGACCGGCACATCGCCGACGAAAGTTTTGTCTCTATTATTCTCACTCATACCAGTCCCCTCAGGCGGTTTGACCGCTGCTCAGCATTTGCTCTGTGGCAGGGAATAATCTACGCTCCAGACCACTATTCCACAATAGACATATCTGCATACTAATTATGCCAAATAAGAATATTGGCAACATGCGCCTTATGGAACTACGAGTGTTTCAGGCGATTCTGGAAAGCCGCAGCATAACCGCGGCGGCAGAAACCCTGGGCGTATCACAGTCGAAAGTCAGCAAGCAGCTGAAACTGATGCGCTCCTGGTTTGGTGATGAATTGTTCGTCAGGACCGGTAGCGGGATGGAGGCCACCAGCAAGGCGGAGGCACTTGCGCCCAAGGTAAAGGCGCTCATCCATCAATTCGAACTCCTGGATACCGAGACACAATTCGATCCGCTGGATATCGAGCGGAATCTCGTTATTTCGACGACTGATGAAGTCGAGCACTTCCTGTTGCCGAAGCTGATCGGAAGAATCGCGACAGATTCGCCCCAGTCCAGGATTATATTCAAGGTTCTCGAGCGCGATTATGCTGCGAAACAACTGGAGCTCGGCAATGTCGATCTTGTGATCACGCCGAACTGGCACATTCCGGAGCATCTCAAGCAAAAGCTGGTTTATGCGGATGATTTTGTAGTGCTGTTCCGTAAAGGCCACCCGCTTGAAATGCAGAAGTTAGAGATCGAAAATTATTTGTCGGCACGGCACCTGATGGTCTCACCGTTGGGAACAGTGGTTGGCCCAATAGATGAAGCCCTCGCCTCCATTGACCACAGGCGCACGGTAAGTGTCGCAACACCCTATTTTATGAATGTGACGGATGCGTTGCTCAGCTCCGATTTGCTGCTGACCATTCAACGAAGAGCCGCCACTGAACTCGTTAGTGAACACGCTCTCGTGCAAAAAGAATTGCCAATCAAGGTTCCGCCGGTCAATTATTTCCTTATCTGGCACAAGCGGTATGACAAGGATTCGGTGAACTGCTGGTTACGACAAATAATTCATGAAATATTATGCGCCGAACCGGTCGGATTGTAGCAACCAGTTTTAGGGTTTTAGTTTATGAATGAAAATGATGAAAACAGTGAGTCACCTGTGAATTCCACTGCCGGGAAAGATGCATGGGCTTTTGACCCTTTGTCCAGCGAATTCGCAAAAGATCCCTACGCTTCCTATGAAATGCTCAGGAATCGAAAGCAGCTTTCCTACTTCGCAGATTTCGATATCTGGCTTGTTTCCAGATTCCGCGATGTCACTGACATCATCATGAATCGGCGCATGGTGCGCACACCAGAGTCTTTTCTGTCTGCGGAGCAGGTCACGGCGCAAAAGCGCCGGGAAAATTTTCATGACATGCCCTACCACTCGCGGTTTGTGCAATTCAGTCTGCTCGATAGCGAAGGGGAAGTGCATTTTCGATTGCGGCGGCAGGTATTCAGCATGCTTACAGCGGTTTCGATTGAGGGGCTTCGCTCTTATGTTCAGGAATTTGTCGATAAACAAGTAGATGCACTTATGGATCGCAAAACAATCGACTTCGTGGAGGATTTTGCCGCGGGAATTCCTGGCCATATTATTGGGCGGATTCTGGGCGTACCCGAAGCAGACTGTCCCAGGTTACGCGCCTGGTCTGAGAATATCGTTCAGTATTTCGACATTGACCGCTCGGATGAACGCAAGGCGCTCGCCGAGAGCACTACTGAAGAATTTTATGAATACCTGAAGGTGCTTAGAGCAGAGCGCAGCAAATCACCGCAGGACGATCTTATCTCCCAACTTATCAAGGCGGAGAATGCGGGCAAGTTAAATGAGGACGAGTTCATTTCAACCTGCATGCTCATACTCATGGCCGGGCATGGATCAACTATCGATGCTATGGGCAGCGGTATGCATACCCTGTTGCGTTTTCCGGATCAGATGCTGCGCCTGCGTCGTGATCCGTCGCTCATCAGCACGGCGGTACAGGAGATGTTTCGTTATGAATCTCCGCTGCCATTTATGCATCGTTACGCGACCGAAGATATCGAGATAAACGGGCAGTCTTTCGACAAAGGCACAAGATTTGGTGTGCTGTATGGATCGGCCAACCGGGATCCGGAGCAATTCGAAGACCCTAATAGTTTCGACATCGCCCGACAGCCGAACAAACATCTCGCATTTTCGCGTGGAGCGCATTTTTGTATGGGCAATCATCTTTCGCGCCTGGATATGGAGATTGTTTTTACGACGCTGTTAAAACGCTTTTCGAAAATCCGGCTGATCGGAGATGAACCGGAGTACCGGCGTGGGTTGTCTGTACGCGGGCCAAAGTCACTGCAAATTGAGCTTACACCTGCATAGCGCCGGCAAGCTGGCATTCACATCAGATCGAACGTACGCTGAAAGGCTACTTCACTCTCAGCTTCGGAACTAAAAAAATGTCCTTTTTTCGCCCCATTCTGGCCGCCGCTTTCAGTCTGCTGGTATTCGCCGCATGCGTGCAAGGCAATGCGGAATCCAGTGAGGACAAGGTGGTTACTCTGCTGTTCACCAACGACATCGAAAGCGCCTACGATTCGGTGCCGGCATGGTGGCTCGACGACATGGAACGGATCGGCGGTATCGCAGAACTTTCGACATTGATTCGCGAAGTAAGACAGAGCGAACCCAATGTATTCCTTTTCGACGCCGGCGATATTTTCACCGGGGCGCTATCGCGCCTGACAGATGGCGCGTTGATGTTCGAGTTCATGATCACTATGGGCTATGACGCCATGGGCATTGGTAATCATGAATTCGACTACGGCGAAGAGAAGTTTGCCTGGCAGAAAAACCGTGCGCCTTTTCCGGTGCTCGGTGCGAATCTGTTTTTCAAGGACACTGATCATCCGTTCGCACAGGCACACACGATCATCGAGCGCGCTGGAATTCGCATAGGCGTTATAGGCATCCTGGGTCAGGACGCGGCCGCCACCGCAATTGCGCCGCTTCACATTGACGAGCTGGACGTAACCGACCCGGCAGAAGCAGTCGCCCGCTCCGTCGCCGAATTACGGAATGACGTCGATCTCATCGTCTTGCTTACGCATATGGGACACACCGCACCCATGCAGACAGATGCCGAGGCGGATCCTCGCCTTGCACGGGACATTGATGCGGATATCGCGCTGGCGGGTGCGGTAGAAGGAATCGATGTTTTGTTTGGCGGTCATGCTGATGCGGGTACGCGAGAACCGGTTCGCAACGAGCAAACGGGCACGTTAATCATGCAGACATTTGGCCAGGCAACCTATCTGGGTTACCTGCAGCTGACACTGGACGGCGACAGTGGCGAGATCAAAGACTATGACGGCAAACTTATTCCCGTAAATACAACGACGCTTGAGCCGGACCCGGAAATTGTGCGAAAGAACACTGATTATCAGCGGGCGTTTCCGGAAATCATGGAAGTTGTTGGCCGCAATGAGGAGCGCCTGAATCGAAAGTATTTCGATGAGTCCGACATTGGCAATCTCACTGCCGACATAATGGTCGAAGCCAGTGGTGCGGACATCGGCCTGATGCACCCCGGCGGTATACGTAAGGACCTGCCAGCCGGTGATGTGAGGATAATGGACATCCTCGACACCAACCCGTTCGTCGACAACGTACTTGTCATGCGAGTTACTGGCGCACAATTGAAGCAGGTTCTTGAGCAATCATTCACGCAACTTCGCGGACTGATGTCGGTATCTGGCATCGAAACTGTTTATGACACATCCAGACCCGAGTACCAACGTCTGGTCTCTGTAAAGAGAAACGGCGCGGAAGTTTTAGATGAAGATGAATTCGATGTTGCCGTGTCCGGCATCATCGCGCGAGGCGGCGATCACTTTGATATGTTTCTCGACACCGAATTCGTCCGCGAACTAACGCCGATTGCCGAACTCATGATTGCCTACTATCGCGAGCACGGTAACGTGCCAGTGCCAGCTGGTGGTCGGCAAACTGATGTAGCTGTAATAGATCAGACTTGATCGTACAGACGCTGTAAGGCAATGCCTGAACTAAGCGGCCGGATAGCACCAACGTCATTGCGAGCCCGGAGGGCGTGGCAATCTCCCGACGCTGTCGCACGGCTTCGTTCTGCACTACTGCAACCTGATAGAGATTGCCGCGTCGCTTCGCTCCTCGCAATGACGTCTGTTCTATTCGGTGGTTTCGGTGGCCGCATGTGGGCGACAGCTGACAATCAAGGGTACGGCTTGTTCTGACAGCGTCTGTACGATCAAGTCTGATTTAGCACATGTAACGATGAGCGACGCCATTCGGGCTTCACAATACGCATCCATTGCTGTCTCAGTGACACTTGTGAAATTACTTTGAAACGCATTCGTTACCGAAGCTTGTGGCGACTTTGTTAGAGATATGGATCGAGGTCAGCTGATTGAATTGGCTGCTCGCATAAGCCAGGCATAACGCAATCGCGGCAAGCAGCAACTATTTCGGTCGTAATGGATCGCTTGCAATGTCGGCTAGAAATGCTGCGGCTTCACTGGAGAGTTGTGCCGAGATTTCTTTTTCTTCGTCGATCAGATTAAAAAACTCAAGCGGGTCCTCGGCAAGGTTGTAAAGCTCGCGCGGTTTCTGCTCTCCATCCAGCAACAGCTTCCACGACCCCTTGCGAATCGCAAACTGTAATTCCGAAACCGAATCCAGCGCCCAGAACAGGCTGCGCTGCGGCAATTCGCCGCCGCTGAATATCGGCTGCACGTCGATACCATCGATGGCGCGATCATCAGGCACTTTACCGCCACCAATATTGGCGAGCGTGACAAATAAATCCATGCCGATGACTGGCGCATTGGATTCAGACCCGGGTTCAATCACGTTCGGGTAGCGAATTATTGTCGGCACCCTCAGGCCACCTTCGTAGAGAAAGTGCTTGCGGCCCCGATAACCACCCGTGCTGCCGTAAGCATTGACCTCCCACCAGTTTATCCAGCCCGAGGTGACCGGGCCGTTATCGCTGGAAAACACGACGATAGTGTTTTCCTCAAGATCGTGCTGACCCAGCCAGTCAAACACACGCCCTAACTGCGCATCCATATAAGTGATGTTGGCGTAGTACTCTCCAGGGCCTCGCGGCACCAGCAACGCTTTCGGCGGCACCGGTGATCCGTTGGGTATGGGCACAATTTCGGCGTTGGTGTATTGCGCATACATGTCGTTATATTCCGGCGGATTCTCGATGGTTGTGTGCGGTTCGGCCATGCTCAGGTAAAGAAAGAATGGCTTGTTCTCATCGCGCCGCTCCAACCACTGTATCGCCTCAGACGCATACAGTTCTGCGGTGTAGCCTTCCTGCATCGGCAGCGCCGTCTTGTTGCGAAATATGTTTACCGGATTGTGATTGGTCGGCATCTGAAAGGCGTTGTGACCGTAGAAATAATCGAAGCCCTGGTCGGTTGGTTGCGGTTCGCTGGTGCTGCCAAGATCTGAATTCAGATGCCATTTGCCGATATGTGCGGTGCCGTAGCCTGCCGCTTTGAGTACTTCAGCAAGCGTGACTTCTTCGTCTCTCAGGTAAATACCGCTGTCGTGTGGAATCCAGCTTTTGATCCCGGTCCTGTACGGAAGTCTGCCAGTAAGCAGCGCAGCCCTCGACGGCGAACAAATTGCCGATGGTGCATAGTAGCTCGTCAACTTAAGGCCATCGGCCGCCAGGGCATCGATGTTCGGCGTCTGCAGGACCGGGTGTCCGTAGCTACCGAGATCACCGAAGCCCAGGTCATCGACGTAAATCAGAAGAATGTTGGGTTGTGGCGCCGCCTGTACAGCGCTGACAAGCAAGAGCAGATTGATCAATATTGCCCAGGACTGCAAAACACGAAACCGGGCCTTGCTTGCGCTGGTGTTTTTCGGCTGAAAATCGAAAGTTGTCACGTCATGAATCCTCTGCCCAACATCCACCCAATTAATGCTTAATTCACAGTTACATCGACTACGCTATTTTCGCAACATCTCTCTACGATTCCCGTTGGTGATACGGTAATTTCTTGCCACGGCGATGCAAGTATTCCATGTCGTAAACCGCGACCGATAATTGACTACGTGCCACTGAGCCTAATGACCCATGACTGACTATTGGTTGATGGATAACCAGACAATACGTCATTTTCCTGACAAACAAATCTTACCGTTCGTACAATTTTTACATTACGTGAGCGTTCGGCAGTGACTTCGGAAATGAGACTTCTTGAAACGATTGAGTGGCGATGATACCAGTGATACAGTGCTGGATAAGCTGCCTGAAAAAGCGTTGTGAATTAACAACAACTCGACGACAGGATGCTCGTTACGGCAATAACTTAAGTATCGCGCACAGACTTCGTCAACTGGCAACTGCCTGCAAACAAGAATTAAAAGAACACAAAGTTTTCAAAAAATTAAAACAACTTCACCACCTCGTGAACGCCACTTAGGGGGCTCGAATGAAAATCTTAAGAAATAATTTCGACATCGCACGCAGCATATTGCTGCTGGCAACTGCCATAACAATGGGCGTGTTTGCCACAAATGTAACTGCGCAAGAAATCACGTCATCCATTCAAGGCACCATTTTGACGCCTGACGGACAGGCAGCCACCGGTGTTACTGCGACAGTCACTGACTCCCGTGATGGTCGTAGCCAATCATCTTCATCTGACGATCGCGGCGTGGTTAATTTCAGGTCGGTTAGTCCTGGTGGCCCTTACACAGTGCGTCTTAGTGCGGCAGGTTATGAATCAGTGTTGATCACGGAATTATATACCGACGTCGCTGGCAGATCGGCTTTCACCGTGACTCTCGAAACAGCCTCTGAGGCAATTGAAGAGATTGTCGTTACGGCGGCTCAAATCCAGACGGTCACAACAGCATCCGGGCCAAGCTCAACGTTTTCGTTGCAGCAGCTCACGGACATGCCGTCAACAACACGCCAGATTCGCGATATTATCCGCATGGATCCGCGAGTCAGTATCGGCGAGACGGGCAGCGGAGGCGACCAATCCGGTGCCATCAGCTGTCTCGGCGGATCCAGCCGTACCAACTCGTTCACGATCGATGGTGTTCGCGCTACCGACGCATTCGGCCTGAACCTGTCGGGCAACCTTTCCCGCTTCACGTTCCCGATCCCCTTTGACACGGTTGCGGGAGCCGCGGTTGAATTTGCACCTGTGTCGGTGGAATACGGTCAGTTCAGCGGCTGTAACGTCAACGTCGTGACCAAGTCGGGTGGCAATGAGTTCCACGGCAGTGGCTTCTACCTGTACAACGACGACAGTATGACCAACGATACAATCGACGGCGCAACATTCGAGCAGGGCACGTTTGAGCGCAAAAACTATGGCTTTGAATTCAGCGGCCCGATCCTCAAGGACAAACTGTTTTTCTACGGCTCTTTCGAGCAGTTTGATACAGCGACGGTCAATCAGGTCGGATCGGCGGACGACACGAGCTTCCCGCGCAATGACACGGCCTTCACAACGGCCGAGTTGGACCAGATCAAGAATATATTGATAACCAGGTACGACCGGGACCCGGGTGAAGCCATCAGAAACATGCCGGTTACATCGGAGCGCTATTTCGCCCGCCTGGACTGGAATATCAACGAGGATCACCGTGTTGAGGCTACTTACGCGAGCGTCGAAGAAGCCACCTTGATCGGCGATGATATCGGCGGCGGGCGTGGCGAGTATACATTTTCGGATAACTTCCACGCTCGTGGCTCGGAATCGGAAACCATTGGTCTGAGATTGTATTCTAACTGGACCGACCGCTTGTCTACCGAATTTCGCTACTCCACTCAGGACGTTACCGATCTGCAGAATCCGTTCGGTGGCGGCGAGCAACAGGATGAAGTACCGAGGCCGCGCATAACACTTTGCCAGGGCCTCTGCTTTCTAAACTTCATTAACGAGTTCGCCGGCCAGGAGTTCGTCAGTGGACCAGGCACATTCCGCTCGGCAAACAAGCTGAATACCAACAAAGATCAATTCAAATTAAAGGCTGACTATCAGTTGGGTAATCACCTGATCACGGGCGGCTACGAATACGAGACACTGGATGTATTCAACCTGTTCATCATCAACGCGACCGGCACCGTAACGTTCAACAGCATCGCCGACCTGGACGCGGGTAACGCGAACGCAATTAGACAAGGCGTCTCGTTTACACGAGACCCGAACGATGCGGCGGCAATTTATACACGCGATATCCATTCGCTCTTCCTGCAAGACACGTGGGACATCAATGATTCTTCGCAGCTTATCTTTGGATTGCGTTACGACTGGTACAAATCGGATGACATTCCGACTTTGAACAATAATTACGTGGCCCGTTATGGTATGACGAATCAGGTGGGCTTCGATGGCCTGGAGGCCATTCAGCCGAGGATTGGCTATAACTATACGTTACCCGACAATTTTGGCGACACGCGATTGTCTCTCGGCTTCGGCGTATTCTCGGGCAACGATCCGACGGTCTGGTTTTCGAACGCCTATCAAAACTACGGTGGTGCACTGGGTGTAGGAACGCAAAACTCATGCGTGCCCGCCGACCTGCAAGTGCTGTCTAGTGGTACCTTCCAGGGCATTCCGGAATGTGTCACCGCGGCAGGTCAGGCCGAGGCTCAAGCCGTATTGGGCGCAGTTAATGCGACCGATCCAAATCTGGAGCTGCCGACCGTTCATCGGTACAGCTTCGGTATTGAGCACAACACCGATTTCGGGGGCGGTTTCTTCAGTGACTGGAACCTGCAACTCGACCTTATTTATTCTGACTTGAAGGACCAGGTTGACTTCCTCGACTTATCTCTGCATCAGACAGGAACGTCACCGGACGGCCGGCCGATCTTCTCTCAGGTCGATCCGCTTAACGTGGGCTGTGCCGCGACGTTCAATGGTCCTCGCCAGGGATTCGACAACGTCACCGCAGCATGCCTGGGGAATGCTAACTCGGATATCTTCTTTACCAACAGGCCAGGTGACGGTGGCAATACGTTCACGACGTCAATTCAGGCGAGCAAGGCATTCGCGTGGGGTGATGCCTGGCAGATGCAGGTTACAACTGGTTACGCGTACAACGAATCCGAAGTTGGTAATCCCGGTAACTCATTCACCGCTTCGGGCAACTTCCGATCCGTCGTGAACAGTGACCTTGGCACAGCTCCGATTGGTCCCTCGTACCGAAATACGCCGCACAACTTCGTACTCAGTACGACGATTTCCAACCAGTTCTTCGGCGACAACACGACCAGCTTCTCTGCGTTCTTCCAGCGTCGTAAAGGTAATCCGATCAGCGCCGTGTTCTTTGCCGACCCCTATTCCGGGGCCATCGGCGATACCGCTTCAGAGGCACGTCACCTGCTTTACGTTCCGACAGGTCCTACCGATCCGCTCGTGACCTGGAGCGACGCCTCTGCCGACGCTTTCTTCGCTTGGGCAGACAGTGCAGGACTTGCGCGCGGAGCCGTTGTGCCTAAGGGCTCGCTCGACGAGCCTTGGCAGAGCGATCTGGATATTCGAATCCAGCAGGAGATTCCTTTCTTCGGCAACGCGAAAGGTAAGATCTTCTTCGATATCGAGAATGTCCTTAACCTGATCGACGATTCCAGCGGCACGAAGAGATACATCAATACGACGGATATTCTGTCTGCGGTCGGTATTGTTGAAGCTGACATCGACACGGTTAATAACCAGTACATCTATTCGGGATTCGCGGAGCCGCAAACAATACCGGATTCCTGGGATTCCTTGTACCGCATTCAGCTGGGCATAAGAGTCGACTTCTAAAGGATTTGGCGTAATGAAGATGGCCGAATGAAGGCCAACAAGGGCGCCCCTTACCGGGGGCGCCTTTTTTTTGTCCTGGTTGTGCTGGTTCCGTTATTGAGTCCGGTGCAGTCCGGGAATGCGCAATCCGCGGCGCGCCCCAATATCGTTGTTGTAATGGCGGATGACCATGCGCAATGGGCATTGGGCGCATACGGGCTGAATCAGATCGACACACCGAACATCGACTGGCTGGCGGATCAGGGCGTACTCTTCGAAAACGCCATGTCGCCCGCACCCGTTTGTTCCCCGGCACGCGCCAGTTTTTACACGGGCAAGATGCCGTCTCAGCACGGTGTACATGATTTCCTGGGTGAGAGTTCCGAGTTTGATGCCGATTGGCTTTCCGGCGAAAAATTACTGTCCGAGAGATTGGTCGATGAGGGGTACAGGACAGGCCTGTTTGGCAAATGGCATGCAACGACAGACAGCAAAGCGCCACAGCCGGGATTTAATCGTTGGTTAAGTTACGATTCACTGCGTGCAGGATGGGAGAATCAGTACTTGCACAGCGGCACTGTTAATTTTTCCAGCGACGGTGAGCCGCTTCAATACACTGGCGTACAGGCACGGTTTTTGACAGAGGAGGCGATCCGCTTCATTGACGATCCCTCGCCAAAACCATTCTTCATCAGTCTGAATTTCACCGAGCCACACGCACCGTTCGTCGGCTTACCGGAAAGACTGGTAACCCGGTATCGCCCGATTGCCAATGACATTGTAAAGGCAGGTGGCACATCGGACATGGCAGACCGCGGTTCTGCAACGACAACACCAGCTGATCATGTCGAGCAACTGGCGCAATACCTCGCCGCTGTTTCACTGATCGACGATCAGGTCGGTCGAATGCTGGATGCGCTGCAGGGCCGGCAGCTGCTGGACGATACGCTGCTCGTGTACACGTCAGACCATGGCTTGCTGGTCGGCCAGTACGGTTTATACGGCAAGACCAACGCGACAAACCCGGCAAATTTTTATGAGGAAACAGTCCGCATTCCATTGATCGTCCATGCGCCCGGCGACCGGTTTCGTCCCAGTCAGGCACGCAGTGAACTCGTTGATCTGATGGATCTGCACGCAACGGTAATCGACTATGCAACTGGTGGGAGAGTGTCTGAATCAGAGTACGGACCAGGCCGATCAATTCGAAAATTGCTGGAAGGCGAACGAAACACGGATTGGCGCACCGTACAATTTTCAGAACGTGGCAATGCGCGGATGGTTACAGATGGCAGGTGGAAGCTCGTTCGTAGTTACCCACGAGACCCGCAGGCCAGGCCGACAGACAGGTGGTACGACCTCGCGCATCCATTTGGTGAGCGGCACACCGCAGAGGCCCCAAGACAACCACTGCGTGATCGACTGATCACCGAGTTGGAGCGATTCTTTGCAAAGTATGAAACACCCGGGCATACGGGACGAAGAATCTGGGATCAGCCGCCCCCGAACGCCAGATATCGCCGCGATATGGAATTTACGGAACAACGTAAATGAATTCGACAGGCATAAATCAGGATGTAGTGGACCGTTTTAATGAAGACGGATTCCTGCTGGTGGAAAACTTCTTTGCAGATGAGGAGCTGGATCAGTTCGGCGCTCACGTAGACGCTGCCGTAAAATACCGTACAGCCGATGATCACCGAAGCCATGCCGAGAAAAATCTGTATGAGCAGACCTTCGTGCAATGCAAGGGTTTGTGGGAGGACCATGACGCTGTAAGACCGCTGACATTTCATCCTGAACTCTGCGCTGCTGCCGCAAAATTGTTGCAAACCGACTGTGTACGACTCTGGCACGACCAGGCTTTATATAAGGAAGCCGGAGGCCGCAAGACCGATGCACATCTGGACTACCCATTTTGGCCCGTCGACAAACCTGAACTGGTCTCCGCATGGATTCCTTTCGACGATGTTCAGCACGGCGGCGGCATCATGGGATATGTGCAGGGCTCACACAAAATGGGGATCGAACAGTTCGTCGACATTGGCCAACTGAGAGGCGGTGATCCCTACGATCTGTTACAGGATCCGCAGGTGGCGAGCCGACCTTTTGTCTGGGTAGAAGTACCAAAAGGCGGTGTCGTGTTCCACCATGCACTCACGATACACGCAGCGGAGCCCAACGAGACTAGTTCGACAAGGCGCGTCTTCACCACGGTTTACATGGCAGACGGCAGACATCGTACTGGTGACGGGTCTGCATTCTCCCTGGATCGCGACGGGATCAAAGCAGGCGATCTGATTGCGGGACCGGGATTCCCGATAGCCTGGCCTCGTGTCGGGGATGGCCTGCCAACGCCTCCCAAGGTACCTGGTCCAAAGACCGGATTTGGTTTTAAGCAGTAAAGCTGCGGGCAGTCACTCGACTATTTTTGCTGTTAGTCGTCGAAACAGCGTTCCCGATTGTCCTGCAGAATGGCAAAGCGTGCATTGTCGGGGTCCACTGCAGATCCCACCGTTTCTCCCAGTGACTGCGCACGGATTATTCCGTCCAGAACCAGGTATTTCAATTCTGAGCCCGGGCGGGAAACATCCCGAGCCTTGCTGAAATCATAACCATCTCCGCCACGATAGATGTAGTCGGGTGCAACTACTAAATAGTCCTTTTCCTGTTCGATCTCCTGCCAGCCACCGCCGTCGACAGGAACCAGCATTTGCACAATGCGCTGGCGGTCCGGCCGGTTCCGATCTATACATACGCGAAACCCTGACACCTGCGGGAAATAACCTTTACTTGGGCCGATTCCAAGATACCCGGCCTCAAGCAAAGTGCGGAAATCACCGCCATTCATGGTCATGTAACGCAGGAACGACGAGAAACCGAAAGTACGGCCGACATCTTCGAAAGTAATGTCTTCAGCGATGAAATCGTCAATGCGCAAAGTGCCGCTGTTAACAAATGCGAGATCGGCTGGCGGGTCCCGAAATGCTGTTCTCATCTGGTCGGCAATAAAATTGCCCCAGTTAGTCTCGCCATTCCTGATAGCGACCTCCCTGGCATCAAGCGGCAATGTGGCTTCGCCTATTTTGCTCGGTAAAAATGGAATGAGGGCCAGCAATCTTCCACGCCATTTGTCGGCGATCTTTTGATATTCCCCGTCAAAGGCGATGGACTCGTCGACCGCGATTTCGCTGCCGGAAAGTTGCAATTCGTCACCCGAGAAGTCGACATCGATTCGCCAGATCGTCCTGGCATTGGATGCGCCCTTCATAATAACGGCGTTGTCATCATCGCCCGGCTCGAACTGCACTTCATGTTCATGTCCGCCAACGATAAACATGAATTTTGGATGCCTGGCTTTTAGCTGAGCAATCCGTTTGTCGTCTTGCAGATGCAGGTGCGTCAAACCGAGGATCAGGTCGACCCCGTCAGCTTCAAGTTGCCTGATGACGCTCTCTGCCCGTTCAACGTAACCGGAATCAAATGGAGTGTGGTCACGCAAGTTACCGCCGTGATCAGGATGGACTGTCAACGCAAAGATGCCAATCTTCCTGTCGCCCGACGTAAAGGTGAATGCTGTCTGCATTCTTCCATCGACATCAGCTGCACCGGTCGCGAAGCGAATGTTGTCGCCCAGCCAGTCGAAGTTCGACTCGCGAACTCTGTCGATCAGCGGCTCCGGAGTGCGTGGATCGAATTCGTGATTGCCCGGCACGACATACATTGGCGCCAGCGCATCGAGAAAATTCATCGCCTCGACCATCTGCTCGCCATGCCACAGCTGGCTCTCCAGTGACGGGTACAAAAAATCACCACCATGCAGGATGTGTACATCGCGACCTTCACTCTGCAGCTGTCGAACAACCGTGGCCACCCGGCCAAAACCACCACGACGCCCCTCCTCTACAGCATCTACCCGGTAGGTATCGTTCAGGTGAATGAATGTCAACGTGTTGCTTTGGGCGTTATCAGCAGGAGGACTCGCGATGCTTGCACAGGCAGCAAGAAAGACTATCGACAGAAGAAAGTAACGGCGTTTTGGAAGCATGCTCGGACTCGTGGTTGATGACTCGATTAAGGGGCTCGATTCTGCCTGCTTGTGCTGCGATTTGCGATTGTGGATGCCCCTTATGAAATTGGCGGGCTTGTGGCTACGTTGCCGGATCACGTGATAATCTGCCTGCCGATCCTGTAATTTTGTAGCGAAACAATGACAATAAGAAACACTGCATTACTGCTTTGCCTGACAAGCGTGATCACCGCCTGTTCCACACAGCCTGAGGTAGCAGATGAGCCGGACATGGCGATCGTCTGGGTGCGCGATGCAGCAGAGTATCGAGCCATCTCGCGCCAGGCCTACCGGGCGGCAACGCTCGCCCTGCCCGGGATGATTGCGGACACTGACTGGAGCGCCCTGCCCGACCAAAAGGATGCACAAGAGCTGCCACCTGCGGTGATTTTCGATATCGATGAAACGGCACTGACCAACCCGTATTTTCAACAGTCATTCGAGCCGCCATTTACAGACAAAAAGCTCAATGACTGGAGCATGCAACACGATGCCACCCCGGTTCCGGGCGTGACAGATTTTGTAGCCCTGGCGAGCCAGTCCGGTGTCGAAATATTTTTTGCGACTAACCGACCGTGTGTAGCGAATGACGGTACGGACAATCCTTGCCCGCAAAAAGCAGTCGTAATTCAGGACCTTATTGAAGCCGGACTTCCCGCCACAGAAAGCAATGTCTCACTATCAGGCGAAAGAGAAAACTGGGGCAAGGAGAAGAAAATAAGACGCGACTGGATTGCAGAGAAATACCGCGTGATTATGCTTTTCGGTGACGACTTGAGCGATTTCATTCCCTGCGTCAGACGGCGTAATGTCGCGCCTTGCAACGTGGAACCCGCCACCAAAATCAGCCGTGCAGCATTACTGGAACAATATGATGCTTACTGGGGTGCCGGCTGGTACGTCCTGCCGAACCCGATGCATGGCTCGTGGACATCCTTTAAATAATCGCAATCGCCCGTGCCGGTAGATCGACCATCACGAGTATCCACCAATCGCATCTATCGTACGGCGGGCTCCTACAAGTCCAATTAGCAATGTAGGAGCCCGCCCAGCGGGCGATTGCGATTAAACTGGCTCACAGGCCATCCCAACAGATTCGTGTCTTCGAATACCGGGCTCAAAGCGTCAATCGAAAACGAACGCCCCCTCTACAGTGTGCCAACCCGGAATGTTATGCTTTCGGCATCGCAAGTCAGGAGGGCCGCAAGCCGGCCAGGCAAAAGCAAGATGCCAAGAAACATCATCACACTCTCCATAACCGTTCTGCTTCTCGTCGCCGGCAACCTGTCCGCTGAGAGCCGCCGGGATTACCTGATGATCGTCGGCTCCACCACGATCCAGCCGATGTCTCAGCTCGTGATCAAGCGGATTATGCAGAATTCCGATTTGCGCGCGCCGATGATGCAGCCAACCGGATCCGGCGGTGGGCTAAGCCTGTTCTGTAACGGCAATGACGAGCTGGATCCGGATATCACGTTAGCCTCCAGGCCTATCCGGCAGTCCGAACTGGAAAAGTGCAAGTTGAACGGGGTCAACGAGATTGTGGAGGTCAAGATCGGTTACGACGGCGTTATTTTCGCTCAATCCCGAGATGCCACTCCGATCGAGCTTACGCGTTACGACATCTATCGCGCATTGGCGAAGTGGTTTCCCAATCCGGATGAAGGCGAACCGCTAATCGCAAATCCTCACAGCACCTGGAAGGATGTAAATGCAGACTTTCCCGATATTCCAATCGAAGTCCGGGGTCCGTCTAAAGGGTCAGGTACTCGCTATATCCTGGAGCGGCTTGCCATGGAAGAAGGCTGCCGAATTGCCGAGGGTATGGTCGAACTGGAAGATGAGGATCCATGGCAGTATCGGTTGATATGCCGGACGATTCGCGACGATGCGGCCTATGTGGAAGTCGGTGAAAACGATGAACTGAACCTGGATGCCCTGACAGAGAACGCCAACGCCCTGGTAATCGTGAGTTATGGCGTGTTGGAAGCGCACGAAGATCTCATCCGCCCTCTGACAATCGATGGCATCGCGCCCGATTTCGAGGCTATCCGCAATGGGAGTTATCTGATCTCTCGCCCCCTGTACCTGTATGCGAGAAAATCCAGTGCCAATCTGTATCCGGGGTTCAGGGAGTTCCTTGCGGAGTTCACCAGCGAAGAGGCCTGGTCCAAATCCGGATATCTGCGTCCCATCGGCCTCGTGCCAATGCTGTCGGAAGAGAGAAAAAAGTACGCGGAGGTGGTGAAGGCTCTTACACCGATGGATTTTTAGGCGCCCCCGGTAACGCCATGCCCGGAGAACCGATTTTTTAGGGCAGAATTTCTATCGGCGTGCCAGGATCAATGGCGCTCCAGACCTCGTCCATATTCGCATTGGTCAGTGCAATGCACCCGTCGGTCCAGTTCACTAACTGGGTGAGGAAACCCGCCCACTCCCAACCATTGGCCTGACCGTGGATCATGATGTCTCCGCCCGGATCCACGCCCATTGCCCGCGCATTCTCCTGATCCAGTGCATTGGGATAGGAGATGTGGATTGATCTGTAAAAATCGCTGTTAGAATTTTTGTAAGTGAGGAAGTAGCGGCCCTCGGGAGTTCGCTCGTCACCTTGTTGTTGCTTATGCCCCTTTGGGTCGGCACCAAACTTAACGCGGTAGGACGCGATTACCTCATTCTCCTTCAGCAGATACAGGCGATTCTCGCTCTTAACGACGCGAACCATGTCAGCCTTTTCAGCCGCAAAGAGTCCCTGTGCTGAAAACAGAAACATCAATGCCAGGAGCGTGCCTGTTCTCCAGGCAGTAGCAGCCAAATTTCGCGAACCAGGCAAATTCATCAGATGCCCCTTGGAGCGCCTTCTTCGTCCTGTTCCTCTTCGACAACCACGATTCGGGTGCCCATCGGTGCCCAGCGGAACATTAACTCGGCATTTTCCCGGGTCAGGCCTACACAACCCATGGATCCTACCTCTTCAGTAATATACTCATGCAGGAAAGAACGGACCGTAGCCCAGGTCGTTCCGTGGATGGCCTTCCCGTCTATGGTAAAGAACATGGTAAACGGCATTTCCGACCCATAGGCTTTGCTGGTGTAATCCTCGTACTTGCGAGAAATGGAGAACACACCGGCTTCCGTTTCCTTCCCGGGACGGCCGGTCACCACGTCAAATTCGTACACCAGCTGATTGCCCTCCCAGGCATAGAGCTTCTGGTCATCGGTCACGACATAAATAACTTTCGGCCCGCCGCCGGACGATGCCGCGTCTCCGTCTGCAGCATCGCTCTGACCTGCTGCTGAAAGCGGCGCAGAACAAATCAGCGCCAGGGCGGGTAATAGTTGAAATATCGGTCTCATGGGTTTTGTAAAACCTCGTCTGGAGCCAAAGCCACGTCGCTTGATTCTAATCGATGTAGGTTCCGCCGGCGACCCGTCACGCTGATGGCTTCGCGGTCGATGTCATAATTTCAGAGTGTTTTTGTGAATACAGTTCGTGGGCATCCTTTAGCTAACCACACTCGCCCGTGCCGAAAGACAGACAGCCACGATGGTTCAGCCGGCGTATCTATCGTACGGCGGGCTCCTACAATTCTAATTAGCAATGTAGGAGCCCGCCCAGCGGGCGATCAAGCTCGAACTACCGCAATTGCAGCAGTACTGACTTCATAAGCCATTCATCAGAAAAGCACCTACACCGCTTTCTGCAACTCTTCCCGCAAGATTCTCCGCAGCGTCTTCGCATCCACCGCCGCCGACTTTTTACTTATCGATTGCCGCAAAGTTTCATTGATCAATGTCTGGTAGCCGCGCCCAATGTTATCGCCCTTGCGCCGGTAAGCATCGAGGATATCGTCATCCAGGTAAATCGTGATGCGGGTCTTTCCTTTGTTACTTCTAATCGGTCCTTGCTTACCCTTACTAAAATCGTATTCTTTTTCCATACTCTTTCCGTTCTGATCGGGTTGCACGACGTGCCGAGATAATTCGAAACCCGTTTCGCCGATAGGTATACGACACCACAAGTATGCGTCCCAACGCATCAGTGCCGATTACGGCAAAGCGCTGTTCGCCGGCCAGTCCAATATCAGGTTTCGATATCGCGAACTCGTCATCGAAGATCGTATCCGCGACCGCAAAACTGATTCCATGCTTCGCCAGGTTGGACCTCGCCTTGGCAGGGTCCCACTCAGCTTCCACGGTATGAATGTATGTATAATATATGCATATGTCAAGGAACCAGATACCGTATCCCCGCGGCACAGGTAATAAGGTTCATGTGACACGTTTGTTATCGCCTGGACGAGCGCTATTTATGCGCAATTTGCGAAGTTTCCGCATGCGGGAGAGTCAACCAGGATTATTCGCGGCTAAAGCCGCTCTCACAATGCTATTGAATTCTGTGGGAGCGGATCCTGATCTGCGAATCGGTTATCTGTACTGTCGTGAGTCTTGGTCCGACCTTGGTCAAAGTAGTACTATGCATCAATAGACAAGAACATTAATCGAGGCTTCACCATGTCCAGAGCAGCAATCAGCACACTTCGAATTTCCGTAATCCTTATATTCTTCGCCAGCATGGCCGGATGCTCCTCCGGGCCGTCGATCATTGGCGACTACGATCCAGGTAACAACTTTGGTGCCTACCAAACCTGGGATTTCATCGAAGATGCCGGCCCTGACTACGAGGGCTACGAAAGCCTCTTTTCACAATACATGATGGAAGCGATCGAAATTGAGATGACAAAGCGCGGCTACACGAAATCCGCGAACCCCGACATTTTTCTTAACTTCAATGCAT
>Ga0164315_10001256_pt1 | contig 19037 bp, 19 predicted proteins | sample GuaBasSedimGuay6_FD_113737 | JGI IMG/M metagenome (GOLD analysis project Ga0164315, IMG submission 113737) | Subseafloor sediment microbial communities from Guaymas Basin, Gulf of California, Mexico - Guay6, Core 4569-2, 0-3 cm | ecosystem: Environmental > Aquatic > Marine > Hydrothermal vents... | reverse complement strand
TGAATCGGTAACTACTAGCTGAGACACGCAGTGAACCCATCCATGGGGCTCGCACCCGCATCCTTGCGGGTGACGGTCTCAGAAAGTAGTTAACGACTCATATCTCTAGCTGTTAACGGGACAGCAGTTTAATTATAATTAATTACTAATGCTAAATCATCAGAAACAGGCAGTAAGTATGTTTTGTGAGTCTATGAGTGTCAATCGAAAATCATGAAAATAAGTCAGTTGTGTCAGAATTGAATCATAAAAAATCAGACGTATTACCGGCTACATTGTATCTTGTTGCCACCCCAATAGGTAATTTAGCAGATATTACGCAGCGGGCAATCTCCGTGTTAGAGCAGGTTGATATTATTGCGGCTGAAGATACCCGGCATAGTCAGCGTTTATTATCGTATCTTGGCATCAAGTCTACATTGCTGGCTTACCACGAGCATAATGAGGACAGAATGACAGCTAAGCTACTCGAAAAGCTGGCCTCGGGCAAATCGATAGCACTCATATCGGACGCCGGTACGCCGCTGATAAGCGATCCCGGTTATCGACTGGTTACGCAGGTGCATGACAATAAAGTTAATATCGTGCCGGTACCGGGCGTGTGTGCGGCTATTACGGCATTGAGTGCTGCCGGCCTGGCAACAGACTCATTTACCTTTGAGGGTTTCCCGCCGGCAAAACAGGGCGCGCGCTTACATTTTTTAGAGCAGCGGGCACAGCAGCAGCGGACCATGATCTTTTATATCTCCTGTCATCGAATTGTTGAAACCTTGAAAGATATGCGCACAGTATTCAGTGAAAATAGACGCGCTACCTTTGCCAGGGAGTTAACCAAAACATTTGAGACCATAAAAAGAGCTGAATTATCAGACCTGGTGAGCTGGGTAGAGGCAGATGATAATCAGCGTAAAGGGGAGATTGTGCTGGTGGTCGAAGGTAAAGAAGTACAGGCGACAGATAGTGCGCAGATTGATCATTATCTGTCGATATTGCTCGCCGAACTACCGGTAAAACAATCGGTGAGCCTGCTGGTAAAAATGACAGGTGAGCACAAAAATGATATTTATAAACGGGCGCTGGAGTTAAAAGGGGATTAATCAGGTGTTTTTTTTAAGCAGGATGCAAGCCTGAAAATGGCCAGAAAGAGACGTTATTCGTTTTTCGTTATTCGTAAAAAACACCAAACAGTAGGTGCAACATAATCATTGGTTATTTCGTGTTTTTGCTTTTAACGAACAACGAATAACGAAAAACGGCCAACGTCGCTTTCGACTTAACAGCAGTCAGTCAACTGATTAACTGAAGGTTAGATGTAATGAAAAAATATTATTTATTGTTCCTGTTTTTTGTTTCTGCCACTGTCTATGCAGAAAATGACAAGGCTTTTTTCTGGCAGGTGGATTCTGCTAAGGCAACTGTTTACCTGATGGGATCAATTCATTTTGCGGATAAAAGTTTTTACCCGTTGCGTAAAGAGATAGAAGTAGCCTTTAACAAATCCGAAACGCTGGTTGTGGAACTGGATATCAATAAAATAGACCACAATGCATATAATCGACTGCTGGTTGAAAAAGGAATTTATAAAGACGGTTCAACCATTAAAGATGTAATTTCTGAAAAAACCTGGTTGCAGCTTGAGCAGCAGTTAGCGCAGTTGAATATTTCCTACGAGGATATAAAAAGCTATAAACCGGGCATCCTGGTATTAACCTTAACCGCTATGCAGGTCATGCAAATGGGCTTTGACCCTGAATTGGGTATCGATGCTTATTTTCTGAATAAAGCTGCGCCTGATGTCTCTGCGAAAAAAATAATTGAGCTTGAAACGCTGCAGCAGCAGGTGAATCTATTTTTAGATGTTTCCAATGGTGAACTGTTATTAAAAGAAAGTCTGTATTCACTTGATGAGTCAGAGTCAATGATGAGGGAGATGGTTCGCTACTGGAAAGCGGGTGATGAAGATAAAATGAATACATTGCTGTTTGATGATGTGCTAACTGAGCACCCTGCATTCAGTGCAATCTATGACAGCCTGATTTACCAGAGAAATGACCGGATGGTGTCAAAAATAGATGAAATGTTAAAGCGGCAGGGCAACTACTTTGTTGTAGTCGGCAGTGGGCACATGATTGGTGAACAGGGCATTGTTAATGCACTGCGAGAAAAGGGCTACGAGGTGAAACGACGCTGAACGACGCGGAGCGTCGTTAATGAATAATGAATAGTGAAAAACAGAAACATCTGTTCTGCCCTGGTTGTCATCTCGAACGAATGTGAGAGATCTTGAGCTACCGGTGCATAAGATCTCTCACATTCGTTCGAGATGACAGGAACATGTGGTGATCGGCTTGTTCTTAATTATTCACTATTCATTATTCATTATTCATTGCCTTTAACTTAATTTTTCAAATTAAGTTAAAGGCCCAGTTTCTTCTCAAGATAATGAATATTCGTGCCACCGGCCTGAAAGTTTGCGTCAGCAATGATTTCTTTATGCAGCTCAATATTGGTGTTAATGCCGGTAATGCTGATTTCATCGAGAGCGCCCTGCATGCGTGCCAGCGCGACTTCTCTATTGCAACCATAAGCAATTAACTTGCCGATCATTGAGTCGTAATGCGGTGGTACGGTATAACCACCATAGATATGGGTGTCTATACGAATGCCGGGCCCACCGGGTGCGTGGTAACGTTCAATTTTACCGGGTGAAGGAATAAAGGTTTTATGGTGTTCCGCATTCAGGCGGCATTCAATAGCATGACCCCTGATTTCAATATCAGCCTGCTTGTAACGAAGTTTTTCACCTGAGGCAATGTAGAGCTGCTCCTTGATGATATCGACACCGGTGATCATTTCGGTCACCGGGTGTTCTACCTGTACGCGGGTATTCATTTCGATGAAATAAAATTCACCGTCCTGGTATAAAAATTCAAAGGTGCCTGCGCCGCGATAATTTGTTTTGTTGCAGGCATCAACACAGCGTTGGCCAATCTTTTTGCGTTGTTTGGGGGTGATGCCGGGAGCAGGGGCTTCTTCTACCACTTTCTGGTTACGTCGCTGCATGGAACAATCACGCTCACCAAGATGGATCGCATTTCCCTGGCCATCAGATAAAATCTGTATCTCAACATGGCGTGGTGTTTCAAGGTATTTTTCCATGTAGACCATACTGTTACCAAAGAAAGTGCCGGCTTCCTGTTTGGTCAGTGCCACTGAATTGGATAAGGTTGCGTCAGAATGTACTACGCGCATGCCACGACCACCACCGCCACCAGCGGCTTTAATAATAATCGGATAACCTATTTTATTGGCGAGCTGTATATTGGTGTCGTTATCATCACCCAGTGGGCCATCGGAACCGGGTACGCAGGGAACGCCTGCGCTCTTCATTGCTTTGATGGCTTCGACCTTGTCACCCATGATACGAATAGATTCAGGCCTGGGACCAATAAAAACAAATCCGCTGTCTTCGACGCGTTCTGCAAAATCAGCATTTTCCGATAAAAAGCCGTAACCCGGATGGATAGCAACCGCATCGGTGACTTCAGCCGCACTGATGATGGCAGGAACGTTCAGGTAACTTTGATCAGAAGGTGCCGGGCCAATACAGACTGACTCATCAGCCAGGCGAACATGTTTGAGGTCACGGTCAGCTTCTGAATGCACGGCAACGGTTTTGATGCCAAGTTCACGACATGCGCGCAATATGCGCAATGCAATTTCGCCCCGGTTGGCGATAACAACTTTGGATAACATATTTATTGTGCCTTATTCGATAACAATAAGAGGTTGACCAAACTCAACAGGCTGAGCGTTGTCAACAAGAATGGCTTTAACCACGCCGGACTTATCGGCTTCAATCTGGTTAAGAATCTTCATCGCTTCAATAATGCAAACGGTATCGCCTTCGCTAACACTGTCACCGACTTTACAGAAGTCAGGTGCACCCGGTGAAGCAGCCGTGTAGAAAGTGCCCACCATCGGTGCGTTCACAGAGTGACCGGGGATGGCGCACTCTGCGACGGCTTCCGGCTCGTCAGCTGCGGCAGCGACCGGTGCTGCCGGCATGGCTGCAGCATATGGTTGCATTGGCATGGGCTGCATCGGCATGGCGGGCCCTGAAGTAGGGTAGCGAGAAATACGTACTGATTCTTCACCTTCATTAATTTCAATTTCAGCAATACCGGATTCTTCCAGCAGCTCGATTAATTTTTTTACTTTACGAATATCCATAAGAATATGCCTTTGGGGTTTTACCCCTGTTTTAATTGTAAGATCGCTGCCTGTAACGCCAGTTCATAACCCTGTGCACCAAGGCCTGAGATAACACCAACAGCAATATCAGAAAAATAAGAATGCTCACGAAATGCTTCACGCGCATGAACATTGGATAAATGAATTTCAATAAATGGAATATCAACACCGCTCAGGGCATCACGCAACGCCACGCTGGTGTGGGTAAATGCAGCGGGATTGATAATGATAAAACGTACATTTTCTTTAGCTGCCTGGTGAACGCGCTCAATTAATTCTGCTTCAGCGTTGCTTTGTACGCTTTCCAGGCTGAGACTGTTATCGGTGGCCAGTTGTGACAGCCGGGTATTAATACTGTCGAGCGTATCCGAGCCATAATGTTCAGGCTCACGGCTGCCTAACAGGTTCAGATTGGGACCATTGATAACGAGCAGATCGGGCATTATTTACTTTAAAAATGAAGTTCAGGGTTGTTAATAAGGCAGCTCAGTGCTGCTTTCCAACCAAATATTATTATATGCTAATGATTGTGCATAAAAACTGGTTAAATGTCTACTATTTCGGCGAATTTGTAGCGAAATTCGTGAAATAACTAAAGCTACAGAGTTATCCCGCGTTCTTCCAGTAACTCTTTTGCTCGTTTCTTGCTGAGTTCTCCCATGATCGTGCTGCTAATTTCGCCGTCACGATTGATGATTACTGTGTAGGGAAGGGCGCCAATACCGTTTCCATAACGTTTTGCCAGGCCTACGCCTTCAGACTCAACGGCCATGGTTGGATAGTTTATACCTATTTCAGTGGCATATTCCCGGACAGCCTGTTCATCATCTACAGCAATGCCGATGATTTGAAAACCCTGTTCTCCGTAGTCTTTTTGCAGTTCTATAAAATCAGGGATTTCTTTTTTACAGGGAGGGCACCAGGTCGCCCAGAAATTAAGAAAAATGACTTTACCGTCCCATTCTTTGATGTTGCGTACCTGACCGCTTAAATCGGGGGCGGCAAATTCAGGGCGTTGCTGACCAATCGCAGGGTTATTTTGGCTCTGGGGCTGAACCGGTTTTTGACTAAGGCTTTTTTGCAAAGCAAAACCGCTGCCACCGGCAATGGCTATGGCAGTAATAAAAATTAAGTTGTTTTTCATTTTATATAAGAGTGGGGTATGCTGAAAAAATTCAGTGTATTTTATATGAAAATGATTTGCTGTAGAAATATTGTTGGTCCACAGATGAACGCACTAAAATGTAAGGAACATTTTGCACGCACTTTAGTGCGGCCCGTAGGGCGTAGCGCAGGACTGCGAGAAGTAAATGAAGGCAAATAAAAACGAATGTTCAAATTGTTTGTCATCTTGACGACAGGAAAGATCTTAAGTTCCATGTATTGTCACTGCTGTCTCGTTAACTCGTAGAGACATGAATCGGTAACACCAGTCTGAGACACGCCGTGAACCGACCTACACGGATGTAGGAAATGGGGATATTGCAGGAGCAAATATCCGCCATCCATGGGGGCTCGACACCCGCATCCATGCGGGAGACGGTCTCAGGCTGGTGCCCCCAATCCATGTCTCTACGAGTTAACGAGACAGTGATGTATTGTATATGTAGTGCATCACTATCGGGTGTAAATAACGGACTCTGATAATTGCGTTGGCCGCAAATCAATCGTTGTACCGTCATTAAGATCGGCTTTGTTACCAAAGTAAAGTGTGAATTTATCCTTGATAGCAAAAATATCATAATCGGCTACAGCAAAAGCTATTAACCCTTCTGATGTATTGGTTGTTGTGTCTATTTCTGTCGCTTCAGTGATGTCTGCGACAGATCCATCGACAATAATATTATTGCCCAGGCTGTAGCTAAAGGTATTGGAGTCTTGAATTACGGGTATCGGGTTGGCCTCATTGACGGTACATGTTGTATCGTCTAAATAATAATCAATTGAGGAGGTGCCCGTTCCAGAATTGTATAAAGTGCCACCATCAGAGGTAAGTGCAAGTTTAGGTCTATATGAAGAATTTACATCGTCAACGTCAATAACGCATGCCGATATCCAGCTGACGTTTAAAAAGGCACTAAGTACAATGCGATCAAACTCTTCTGGAGGCTCTTCAGAACATCCGCTTAAACCGGCAAAAACTGTAATTAAAGCAATAGTGTATTTCATTTTTATTCCTGTTTTGACGCTGCAGCAAAATTTGCCGTGATAGCAATGGCCAAGCAATGTCTTTTAAATTTTATGAGAAAGAGTTTATGTGGATATTAAGGTTCTAACTTGACTTATTGCGCCAATGATTTGTCAGGAAGCAATGAGCGGTCTGTTTCATTTGCAAGGAGATATGCTGTTAATTCAATGCCTGTTTAACATGCTGGCTAAATTCATCAGCAGCTTTATAACCCACGATACGATAGTTTTTACGCTCGATGCCGTCAGCACCAAAAAACATTATCGACGGTGGGCCGATAATGCCGAAGTGTTTGTACAGTTCTGTATCTTTGTCATCATTAGGTGTGACATCAGCCTGCAGTAAAACCACGCCTTCTAATGCTTTTTTAACGGCAGGGTCAGCAAAGGTCAGCGCTTCCATTTCTTTGCAGGAAACACACCAGTCAGCATAAAAATCCAGCATCACGGTTTTGCCGGCGGCTTTTGCCTTGTTTAGTTCGGCATTGAAACCATCCACACCTTTAATTTGTATAAAGCTTAAATGTTCTGCCTGCGCAGCCTCGCCAGAAAAACTGCCCGAGCTGACATTCAGGCCTTTTAATGGCTGGAACACATTCCGGTTACCACTTGCCAGGCCTAACAGGATAATGATGCCGTAAATCAGCAGCAATACCCCTAAACCTTTCCATAGTTTTTTCCAGCCGCTACTGCCTTCTTTTAAGCCGTCAATGGCGCCCATGTATATTGCAGAAACAATAATTAACCCTGCCCACAAAGACATGGTAAAGCCAGCCGGTGAGACCCTTTCCAGCAACCAGATGGCAAGGCCGAGTAATAGCACGCCAAATACGGCTTTAACAGCGTCCATCCAGGCACCGGCTTTGGGTAAAAATTTGCCTGCGGATGCACCGATAACTAATAGCGGTGCGCCCATGCCCATGCTCAACGAGAACAGGGCCATACCGCCGAGAACGGCATCGCCGGTTTCAGCGATATATATGAGTGCACCAACCAGAGGGGCGGTAACGCATGGGCCTACGATGAGCGCAGAGAGAAAGCCCATTATGGCAACACCGATGATATTACCGCCTTGCTGGCTGTTGCTCATGCTGGTCAGCTTGCCCTGGATGCTTGCAGGCATCTGTAACTCATAAAAGCCAAACATGGAAAAAGACAAGGCCACAAAGATGATGGCGAAACTGCCGATAATCCACGGGTTCTGGAACCAGGCCTGGATATTTTCACCGGATAAACCGACCAGTATGCCGACGATGGTGTAGGTCATGGCCATTGCCAGTACATAAACCAGTGACAGATAAAAAGCCTTGCGGGTGGTTATGTTTTTACCCTGGCCAACAATGATGCCGGATAAAATAGGGATCATCGGGAATACACAGGGAGTAAAGGCAAGCAGTAAGCCAGCACCAAAAAATATAGCAAGTGTTAATAAGGTGTTGCCACTGCGTAGTGCATTGGTGATTTCATCCTGCTCTGAGACCATGGCTGATGAATCGCCTGATGAGCTGTCAATAGTTGCTGCCTGCGCTTCAGAGATGGGCGATAACCTGACGGTGAATTTTCTGGTTTGCGGCGGATAACAAATACCGGAGATTTCAGAACAGCCCTGATATTTAACCTTGAAAGTGACATCTTTGTCACCATTATCAGAATAGTGGTAAGGCAGAGTAGCATCTGCAAAGTGGTGAAACACATGCAGGGTTTTATTAAATATGGGGTCATCTTTGGCTTCGCCAGCGGGCATTTGCAGTGGTTTTATAATAACGCCAGGGTCGTCGGTTGTGATCTGCATTTTGTCACGGTATAGATAATGTCCATCGGCAATCACCCAGTTAACGACGAATTGCCCGGGTAGCGAGTCATGGCTAACCTGAAAAGCATCATCAACATCAAGGATGCCATCATCAGCGCCACCGAGACTGTCTAACAGGTTAAAGCCTTCTGCAGCGCCAGCAGGTAGACTGATGCTCAGCAAGAGTAAAAATGTAAGAAAGGATTTAAATAGCTTGTTCATGTGGTTTGCTTAATTATGGTTTTGTGATTGCAGTATTGCAGTTTCAGGGTAATAAATTAGACACAGCGAATGGTTTAGGTTCAAATAACAGTATATAAGGTGAGCGTAAGCATAAATTGTCTGCTCCTGTGTCGTAATATTAACAAAAAACACCTTAATAATATCTTAAAAATAGAAATAGCCCCGAAGATCAGAAATATGCCATTATTATTTATTGTTATTCCGCTCATCGAACTGTACTTCATTATTGTTGTGGGTGGGGCTATCGGCGCTTTCTGGACAGTGCTGTTAGTTGTCCTGACAGCGATAGTAGGCGTTCATTTATTACGCACCCAGGGCATGAGCACCTTAACCCGCGCACAGAGAAATATGGCGCAGGGGCAAATTCCAGCCATGGAAATGATGGAAGGTGTTGCCCTGGCAGTCGCTGGTGTGTTGTTAATTACACCGGGTTTTCTCACTGATGCCATCGGTTTCTTATGCCTGATACCTGCCACCAGGCAGGCGATCATTCGTTATATCCTGGCACGCTCCTCAGTACAAACAGGTTTTGGCGGCCAATCTTCATCATGGCAGTCGAAGGAATATTATCAACAAAACCAGAAGAAACCCGGAGACGAGTCGTCGCAGACCAAGACGCCTAAAGTGGGGCGTACCATTGAAGGCGAATATCGCCGCGAGGATTAGCGATAAAAAACAAAAAAACAAAAATAATTGTCCACAGATGAACGCAAATTAACGCAAATAAAAAACATACTACGGGTAATCTGAGGTTGTTTTTAAAGGTGCAGATTTATATCCAGGGTTTACTGCTCTGCGCAGGGCAAACAAAGGCTATAAATATTTTTAATATTTGCGTTCATTTGCGTTCATCTGTGGATAAAATAAGTTTTTTGTAACTAATTTCTATATAACCCCTTGTAATCATCAAAATCACCCATATTAGTCAAATCATCAAACTTTTGGTGCTCAGACCCTTGACTCCACAGGTTTCGTCATTATGATTAGCACTCACACAAAGAGAGTGCTAAACCAATAATTATTTAAGTTTTAATTTAGAGGAAAATATAAAATGAAAATACGTCCATTACACGATCGCGTAGTCGTTAAACGTATGGAAGAAGAACGCACCAGTGCTGGCGGCATCGTCATTCCAGATTCAGCCACAGAGAAACCAGCAGAAGGCGAAGTTGTTGCCGTTGGTAATGGCAAGGTGAACGAAGCAGGCGATGTTCGCGCACTTGACGTAAAAGTCGGTGACAAAGTTTTATTCGGTAAGTATTCAGGCACAGAAATCAAAATTGATGGTAATGAAGTCCTGATTATGCGAGAAGAAGATATCTTAGGCGTAATCGCGGCATAAATAGCTGCTTAAGCTGTTATCACTTCAATTATTAAGAACTAGATTATTAAAATCAGGATTAGAGGAATTTAAATATGTCAGCAAAAGACGTACGTTTTGGCGATGACTCACGTCACCGCATGGTGCAGGGTGTTAATACACTGGCCAACGCAGTAAAAGTAACATTAGGCCCTAAAGGTCGTAACGTAGTATTAGAAAAATCATTCGGTGCGCCAACCATCACTAAAGATGGTGTTTCCGTAGCCAAAGAAATCGAACTGGAAGACAAGTTCGAAAACATGGGCGCGCAAATGGTGAAAGAAGTTGCATCACAGACTTCAGACATCGCCGGTGACGGTACCACAACAGCAACCGTACTGGCTCAGGGTATCGTTCGTGAAGGCATGAAATCTGTTTCAGCCGGCATGAACCCAATGGACCTGAAACGCGGTATTGATAAAGCCGTTATTGCTGCAGTAGCAGCACTGCAAAAATTATCAAAACCTTGTGCTGATACCAGCGCAATTGCGCAGGTGGGTACTATTTCTGCAAACGCTGATATAAGTGTTGGTGAGATCATTGCAGAAGCGATGGACAAAGTCGGTAAAGAAGGTGTTATCACTGTTGAAGAAGGTACCTCACTGGATAACGAACTTGAAATCGTTGAAGGTATGCAGTTTGACCGTGGTTATCTGTCACCGTATTTTGTGAATGATCAGGAGAGCATGAGCGCCGATCTGGAAAGCCCGTTTGTTTTATTGTTCGACAAAAAAATCGCAAACATCCGCGAATTACTGCCAACTTTAGAAGCAGTAGCTAAAGCCAGTCGTCCACTGTTAATCGTTGCAGAAGATGTTGAAGGCGAAGCGCTGGCAACATTGGTGGTAAACAGCATGCGCGGTATCGTGAAAGTCTGTGCAGTTAAAGCACCGGGTTTCGGTGACCGCCGTAAAGCCATGATGCAGGATCTTGCAGTGCTGACCAATGCGACTGTCATCTCTGAAGAAGTTGGCCTGTCACTGGAAAAAGCCACGCTGGAAGATTTAGGTACAGCAAAACGTATTACCATTTCGAAAGAAAACACAGTAATCGTTGACGGTGCTGGTACTGCAAAAGACATTAAAGCACGTGTTGATCAGATTCGTGCACAGATTGAAAATGCAACGTCAGAATACGACATTGAAAAATTACAGGAACGCGTAGCTAAATTAGCTGGCGGTGTTGCGGTAATTAAAGTAGGCGCTGCAACTGAAGTCGAAATGAAAGAGAAGAAAGCACGCGTTGAAGACGCACTGCATTCAACACGCGCAGCGGTTGAAGAAGGTGTTGTACCTGGCGGCGGTGTTGCATTGGTTCGTGCCTGTGCAGCTGTTGACAAAGTGAGTGGTGATAACCATGATCAGGATGTTGGTATCGCAATCGCACGTCGCGCAATGGAAGATCCATTACGTCAGATCGTAGAAAACGCGGGTGAAGAAGCATCAGTAGTGCTTTCTAAAGTTGCAGCTAAGAAAGGTAACTACGGTTACAACGCAGCAAGCGGGGAATACGGCGATATGATCAAAATGGGTATCCTTGACCCAACAAAAGTAACACGGACTGCATTACAAAATGCAGCCTCTGTTGCTGGCCTGTTAATCACAACCGAGTGCATGGTTGCAGAACTTCCTCAGGAAGCTGCTGCACCAATGGGTGGTGGTGATATGGGTGGCATGGGTGGAATGGGCGGCATGATGTAACTCGATTACGGTAGTTAATAACTACAGTCGCGCATTTTATTTAATGCAAAAAAAGCCCCGCCTATGCGGGGCTTTTTTTGCTTTTTACGAAGGGGGCATATTAACAGGACGTGTAAAAAGGATACCCTGTATTCAAGATTGACTGTAGCATCCATGCTACAGACAATCTTGAATACAGGTTATCCTTTTCATGTGTCTCAGTAATATGGCACCTTTTTTTAAGAAATTTTTATAGAAAACGTTTATTCTGTTATATCAGTGATGTTTTTAATATAATGGTTTTGCCTTACTAATATGAAAAATTTATTAATACTAAAATACCTGTTTTTATTATGTTTATTTATAAACAATATTGCTTTTGCCGATGTCCCCGCGAATCAGCTACAAGAAGTCAATCACCTGTTAGCCTTTGTAAAAAACAGCGGCTGTATAATCAATAGAAACGGCACGGAACATACTGCAGAAAAAGGTATTAGCCATATTGAAATGAAATATGATTATTTCAGGGATGATATAAAGAGTACGGAAGAGTTTATTGAATATTCAGCAACAAAAAGTACCATGAGTGGTGATTATTACACGGTGACGTGCCCGGGTAAAAAATCGATTAATACGCAGGACTGGTTAATGAATGAATTAAAACGTTTTCGTACTGAATAAAAATGATGACTTGAATCTATAAGCTCTGATTAAGTACGATCTTTGTCATTCTGAGCGAAGTCGAAGAATCTTTTACCACTGCGCTATCAAATAGTTACGGAGTATAAGATCTTTCGACTTCGCTCAAGATGACGCTTAATCAGAGGTTTCCTGGCAAAATGCAGATGAATAAAATTCTTCCCCTAATTTTAGTTGTACTATCCGTACTCAGTGGTTGTGCTTCATTACCAGATAACAGTAATCGCACAGAGTCCCATGCCTTCACTGACACGCAGGATACAGTGCTGGGAAAAGAGGTAGCAGAGTATAGAAGCCAGGGAAAAGCTGAAGATGGTTTTCTTCTTCTCGGCAGTGGCCTCGATGCGTTCGTGGCCAGGGCGGCACTGGCAGAAACAGCAGAGCGCAGCCTGGATGTGCAGTATTACCTGTACCACAATGATCTTGTCGGCAAACTTTTTACCGGTTTCTTATGGAAGGCAGCGGAACGGGGCGTGCGTGTGCGCTTACTGGTTGATGATATGGGAATGGAAGGTCGCGATGAAGGCATCATAACGCTTGATAGCCATCCAAATATTGAGCTGCGCATCTTCAATCCCTTCGATCGCGATATTGGCAGAGGGGCACAATTCGTTACCGGACTGGGCTCGGTGACACGGCGTATGCATAACAAATCATTTACCGCAGATAATGTAGCGACTATAGTTGGTGGTCGAAATATAGGTAATGAATATTACGATGCAGATCCCACGCTCGAATTTGCAGATCTCGATGTGCTGGTAATAGGTAATGTCGTTAAGGATGTATCAAACAGTTTTGATATGTACTGGGATAGCCCCTTAGCTTACCCGGCAACAACCATTATTAAGCAGCGTCCGTCAGCGGAAAAATTGCTGCAGGAGGAAGAGAGACTGATAGCGTTTATGGAAGAACAGCAGACCTCTAATTACATGACAGCACTGCTTAATTCAGAACTGTCACAGAAAATACGTGATAATGCCATCTCCTATCACTGGGGAGATGCAGTAGTTGTGGTTGATCACCCGGACAAACTTTCCAGTTCGCGTGATGCCAATGAGCTTCACCTGGTGACCCAGCTGGCGCCTTACTTTGAGAAAATCGAAAAGGAATTGATTATCATCTCGCCTTATTTTGTGCCGGGTGATGAAGGTGTCGAATTTTTCAAAAGTCTCACTGATAAAGGTGTGCGGGTAAAGATCCTGACAAATTCACTTGCATCAAATGATGTCGGCATTGTTCATGCGGGTTACTCAAATTATAGAAAAGACCTGTTGCGAAATGGTGTCGAACTGTATGAAATGAACAAGAAGCTAACACGTGCACAACGAAAAGGTAAAAAAGGTGCTGGTGGCTCATCCAAAGCCAGCCTGCACGCCAAAGTATTTGTGCTGGACCGTAAATATGTCTTTATCGGTTCGCTCAATCTTGATCCAAGATCGTTTTATGAAAACTCCGAAATCGGCCTGGTGTTAAATTCAAGCGAAATTGCACAGGGCATGGCTAAAGAGTTTGATGCCGACATTGAAAAACATAGCTTTCGTCTGGAATTACAGGAAGATGAAGAGGGTGATGAAAACCTGTTATGGCATGGATATGAGTATGGAAAGCCGGTAACCTTTGATGTTGATCCATACACCAGTTTCTGGCGTCGTTTTGGTGTCGGTTTTATGGGCTTGCTGCCGATTGAGTCGCAATTATAATAATTTAATTGTGTAAAGTGCTGGTTTGTAGTTAAGTGTAAAAATAAATTAGAGGTGTTTTGTTATGTTAAAGCTGTTACGTTCATTATTGCTGGTTTCATTAAGTCTATTGTCTATTGCCTGTGCCACTACGGTTGACGAAAAAAGTAATATAAATGAACCCGGCGCATTAGATCTGATTTTATGCGAAGAACCCAGGCCGCAAATCTGCACCCGCGAATACAATCCGGTCTGTGGAACATTGCAGGATGGTAGTACTAAAACCGGCTCTACTGGCTGTACTTCCTGTTCTGATTCTGACGTAGTGGGTTATAAGTTGGGTGTTTGTGTAAAAGAAGTTGTTAGTAATTAGAAAAGATAAGTTGCAGACGTCAGTTTGCAGTTTTCAGTAAAAACTTTTGAAAAGAGCATGTGGTTTTATAGAATGAACTGCCAACTGCCAACATTACTGTCATTGCGGCATGTTTCGTTTTTGTCATACCGGCATGATTTCAGCCGGTACGCAATCCAGATTCAGGTTAATTTCACACACACATAGATTGAAGTCGACAATCGCGTTAATGACCGTGCAGTTTTTCCTGTAGCCATACTTTAATCAAAGATTGATAGGGAACATCACGAGCATGTGCAGCAGATTTTATTGAATCCAGGAGGTGCTGAGGAAGGCGAAGTGAAATTGTTTTTGTAGTCGGCTTCAGGTTAGGTAATACCACATTATTCGCTTTGTTCCAGTCAAGGTAGTCTGAAGAATCATTCTGCTCCCAAAAGAGCCGCTCTTCTTCCTCGTTAGCAAAATGCGGTATATTTTTAAGTTGCTTTTTCATAGCTTACTCGCTCTTTTTTATGCATGTCTCTCGCTGAAATTATGTGTATTTTTTCACCAGCATTTTTTTCACCAACTTGTCGAAGTGTAAATGTGATGTGCAATTTTCGGCTTTCATCCGTTTTACCTAATGCGTGAAAACGAGGTTCCTGATAACTGTGTTTAGAATCCTCTAATAACAATAGTGGTGCATTAAAAAATACCTGTTCCGCTTCGGCAGTAGAAACATTATGTTTCTCGTTTTTTCGGGCGTTTCCATCGTCCCATTCAAACCCGATTATATCCGTTAAATCCGTCATTAATGTATATTATAGTAATATACATATAAAAAGCAATAAGCAACATCATCGTCATTGCGGCATGTTTCGTTTTTGTCATACCGGCATGATTTCAGCCGGTACGCAATCTACGTATAAGTAATAAATTGGATACTGGCTAAATACATGCCGGTATGACGGGCAAAAGTTCTAACCCGCTTTTTTCCGAAACGCAGTAGGCGAAACCCCGCTCCAACGATGAAACGCCCGCGTAAAATGTGCAGCATCTGAATAACCTAAAGACTCAGCTATCTCTGTTATAGGCGTTTGACTGTCTCGCAACATCTCCTTTGCATGTTCATACTTAGCCTGACTGAGCAACTCATTAAACTTCAAACCATTATCCGTTAACCGTCGTTGTAATGTACGAACAGACATATCTGCTATACCTGCGGTTTCTTCGATGCTGATAATTTTTGTTTGTGAGTAGGTATTAATTATGTTGCGTATGGAACTGGCAAAATCAGCATTTTGATCAGCACGATTGTTATTGTCTGTGTCTGTTTTTCTAGTACTCTTTAATTTAACAGGCAACTGAAGGAAATCATTCTGTATAGAAATTGCTGAGTCTTTTTGTGAAAAAGCAATCTTACTTTTAGTCAACAATAGACTGGCATCGACTGCTTTGTTTTGCGGCATGATTAAGCGAATAGACTCTGGTCGCCACTCGTCACCGGTTGCCAGATGAATCAACTGTATCATGCTGGTGATTCTATACAGCTCCATTTGAATATCACCTTTGTATATAGGCACATCTGAGTAACTAAAGCAGTAATGTGAATCTTCATCAATTAGAGAGAATTTAACAAGAGAGCTCTGAGAGCTAGCAACTTCACAGAACGTTTCGAGTAGTTGCTTAAGGTTTTTGCTGTTCTCTATTAGCGGTCCTAAAGATAAAACTTCATGCCAGGGCGTAGTCTGTGCGACCAAAGAGCCGAAGTCCGGTATGTTTTCATTGATGGAGACAATATTTATTAAATGGAAAAAGGGTTTTAGCGGTAGCAGGCTTTCTGGGTCGATAGTCTCAGCAGGTAAGTTAACTTTCTTGAAATAATCATTAGCTGAGAGCCCACAGTTTTCCATCGCTGTTTTAAATTGCATATGAAAAGCTGCTTTAACCATATCTATATTATTAGATTTCATTATTATAATTATCTTATTTTTCTGAATATATTGAACATGCATCCAATCCAATTTGTCGTGAAATGGCAAGTGCTATGTTATTGATTTATTTTCTTTGTAGGAAGATAATCAATGCTTGCTTGACGAAAAAATAAAAGATAAATCGTCTTTGTTTATGTGGTTATTTATCAAAAGATAGGTGGCTAAGAATAAAAAGCACAACAGAAATAAGGGATACAAATACTATGAGAATAAGTAAAAAATTATTAATGCCTGTTCTGGCGCTAACCATGTCAATGGCACTTTTCGGATCTACATTAGTTAATGCAGCGGCAAAAGAAGCACCGACGCAGATATTAATCACCAATGTAGATGTCTGGGACGGTACCAGTAGCAGCCTAAAATCAAAAACAGATGTTTTGATCGAAGGCAACAAGATCAAGAAAGTTGCTAAAGGCATCAAAGCGGAAGGTGCAAACGTTATCGATGGTAAGGGTTACACGGTAACGCCGGGTCTTATCGACATGCATCAACATCTAACACTAAATGGTGGTACAGCAGCAGGTAATAAGTGGGATGCCTATGTACAGGGTGCACATGCATCTCGTGCAGCTGAATATTTACTGAGAAGCGGCTTTACCACGATTCGCGATATCGCCGGCAATACACTTGGCCTTAAAAAAGCGATTAATGAAGGGCAACTGCCTGGACCACGTATGTATACCTCAGGGCCTGCACTAGGCCCAACAGGTGGGCATAGTGACTGGAGTCCGCGCACAGCAGAGCCCGGTCATAAAGACTATCAGCAGAAAGTGGGTAATACACACGTTGTTGATGGTCGAGCTGAATGGTTGAAAGCTGCTCGTTGGAACCTGCGTAATGGTGCAGACTTCCTCAAAGTCATGGCAGGTGGTGGCGTCGCCAGTGAGTTTGATCCATTACATCTGCAATCTCCTTCACCTGAAGAGATGGAGGCTGCAGTACAGGTAGCGAAAGAGTACGGTACTTACGTTGCTATCCATGCTTATACAGATGATGCGTATATCAAGTCTGTCAAGGCAGGCGTTAGAAGTTTTGAGCATGGTTTTCTAGCAACAGATAAATCAATTAAGATGCTGAAAGAGGCTGATGCCTGGTGGTCATTCCAGCCATATGGTGGGTATGCACTTTTATGTGGTGCTTATCCTGACTGGTACACTGATGTAATGATCAAGAAAGGCAAGATGGTTTGTGCAGGTGTAGTAAATGCCATTAAGACAATGAAAAAGTACAAGATCAAGACCATTAACGGTTCGGATATGTTCGGTTGGGATAACTGGCATAATGCGATTGTTAATGCCGCTGCACCAACGACTCTTCTGCCAGAAGATCTGCGATACACTTCTTTAGAAACCATGAAAATGTCTACCTCGTCACCTGGTCAGTTCTTACGGGAAGAAGTTGGTCAAAGTCGCAATGATTTTATTGCCGCTAAGTTAGGTGTGGTTGAAGAGGGTGCCTGGGCAGATGTCCTGATTTGGAAAGGTAACCCAATCAAAGATGTTTCCCTGATTCTGGAAGAGAAAAATCTGCAGTTGATTATTAAAGATGGTACGGTTTACAAAAACCTGCTGGTTGATGCAGAGCATGAAACATACCGCGCTGCTCCACAACCTGCTGGTCATTCATTCAATATGTAAGATTACTTGAAGGTTTAAGCACAAAATAAAACAGGGCGCTTCGGCGCCCTGTTTTATTTACAGTTTCCCGTCATTGCGAGGAACGAAGCACTATTTTTTCCAGGAGAAAAATTGAATGCGTTTTTTGAAGCCCGCAGGGTGAATTACATGGAAGTAATTCATAATCTCGTTTAGTGGCAGTATACAATTAATGAGGTCGGTGACACATTAGAAGTATTCGCAAATGTCACCGACCCCTTTAATACAAGCCTTAAAGTCCCATCTGCTTTCGGTATTCCTGTGGTGTAATGCCGCTCATCCGTTTGAAAGCACGGGTGAAATTAGCATGGTGCTCATAGCCAAGTTCACGGGCGATAGTATGAATGGGGGTTGCCGAACTTTTTAGTTTCGTCTGCGCTAACTCAAACCGTAGTTCCTCGGCTATCCCTGAGTAGCTGGTGTTATCTTGTAGTAGCTTTCGCTGGAGTGTTTTCGGACTAATGCCGGTTTGCTGTGCAGCATTTTCAATGCCTAACGATTTGGTCAGTATCTGGGTTCTAACCAGCTCGGTAAAATTCAGAGCAGTGCAGGGTGCAGAGCCTGTTGTTTTTTTATAGTCTGATGTTTTTTTTGTTGCCTGTTTTTCAACGGGTAATGCCAGTATCTTTTCTGGAATTTTTATATCAGTGGTATCACTTCCCCAAACAAACCTGATGCTTTTCCATTCATCTGGAAAAGGCAGTGCTTTATGTGATGAGCTAATCTTGACTTCGGGTGGTAACCACTTAGGACCAGCACACAAGCGGATGACCTGGATGATGATGGTTATTATGTATTGCTCGGTCTGCCAGTTCTTCCACTTTTCACCAAACATCAGCTCGCGAACAAAATATATTCCATCAGTGTCTGGCTTTAGCGAATAGGGACATCCGGTCGATTCGGCCTGTACATCCTCGATGAAATGCTCGAGCAGTTCTTTCAGCGTCGTTGCAGTGCGCGTACGTATACCACCTACCCCCTCAACAGAGTTAACTGGATATTGTTTGGCAACATCATAACCGAGTAAATCAAGTTGTTGGTGTTTAGCAGCGAGGTCGATAAAGCGCCACACACAGTATTCGCCGATCACACCCTTGCCGGCATAGACCGCATCAATTGGCATGCCGACACGCTCACTCAGTTTTCGCACAGGAGCACCTGCCT
>Ga0164315_10001252_pt1 | contig 19069 bp, 21 predicted proteins | sample GuaBasSedimGuay6_FD_113737 | JGI IMG/M metagenome (GOLD analysis project Ga0164315, IMG submission 113737) | Subseafloor sediment microbial communities from Guaymas Basin, Gulf of California, Mexico - Guay6, Core 4569-2, 0-3 cm | ecosystem: Environmental > Aquatic > Marine > Hydrothermal vents... | reverse complement strand
GCCCACATTATAACCACCAAGGGTCAAAGCTCATTGTTCGCCGACTTCACTACACAGAAATTGGACGTCGTTTACGACCCAGCGACCAATTCCTTCAAGACTCTCAAGTCTACCGGTGGTCAAATTGCCCTGGAACATCAGTGGACAGATAGTGGCCTGAGTACGACCATTGGCGGTGGCTTCATAGACCAGAAACTCGCGAATTTCCAGAAAGAGCAGGAATACGGTGACGGTTATAAAGCGCTGGTAAATTTGCTGTATAAGCCGAAAGGCAAGTTTGATGGCATGACCCTCGGCGTAGAATTCACAGGGGGTTGGCGTTCGAATGCTGACGGCACCGACAATAACACGCAGCGTGCAGTTACCGCTATCTGGTTCGATTTCTGACAAGGACGGTATATCATCACGGTTACTAAGACCCCAGGCCATGCCATTTTGTATGTTGTACAGATTTGGGTGGCTTCAGTGCGCAGTTGTTTCAAGCCCGGTACCAACGTGCGGGCTGGCACCTCCGGGTGACTCAAGTTGGCCAGAACTGCCAGCGAATCGAAAAATTACACAACTTCCAGATCAATCAATGCTTGTGCAAGAGAATCAGCCAGGCTGATCCGGTTTGTCGGGTGAGTAATACTGTCACATCTCCAAATCTCGCGCGCACCAGCGATCGATATTCGCTCCAGTGCATCGCCAACAAAGAGCGAGTGCGTCACCATGACAGTGATGCTTGCGGGCTGATAGGGTATGAGTTCCCTGCATGCGGCCTCAAGGGTGTGGCCGGTGCTGGCGACATCATCTACCAGAACGACATGCCGCCCTCGATAATCGGCGACAGGCAAAGATACCCTGACCTCATTGTCTCCAAAACGTAGTTTCCCCGCCACATGAAATTCCAGGTGATTGCGCTGTGCAATAGCCGCGACCCACTGCTCTGATTCTTCGTCTGGTCCTACCAGTACAGGATTCTTCAGCCTGCTATCCAGATAGGCAGACATGGCGTCGGTGGCTCCCAGTGCCAATGCCTGCGCAACGGGTATCGCATCGGCCAGCCGATGTACGCGATGCAGGTGAGGATCGACGGTGATCACTGCATCGAACCAGGTCGCGAGCAGATTTCCCACAATACGCTGACTGATTGCCTCACCGGGATGAAATGCCTTGTCCTGCCGCATGTAGCATAGATAAGGTGCGACCAGGGCAACTTTTCTTGCGCCAAGTTCTCTTGCGGTGGATGCCGCTAAACCGAGTTCTACCAATTTCTCGTTGGGCTGGTTCAGACTCCGACAGATAAATACGTGTTGCGGAATATGTTTCGGCAGGCGTATACGACTCTCCCCATCGGGGAAATAATGTACATCGATCTCAGCAAAATCCAGGCCTGCGGCCGTTGCCAGATTCCGGGCGGGGCCGCTGTATTCAGGAAAACCGAGTAACAAGCCTTCTCTGCTACTGGAACGCATCAGGCTGCTTCACCGAAGTGTACTGCCAGTACTCCTTCCATGTGTAGCTCAGGGTCTCTCATCGTCATATTTTTCACCGATACTAAAGCCGGAATTCTGCTCAGCTGACTCTTTGGCAAATTCAAAATCAGCCGGAAATTCAGCATAAATAGAGTATAGGGACTCACCAACATTGACAGAATCACCAAGTTTCTTGTGCAAATCGACACCGGCGCCTTTGTCCATGGGGGCGCCGGCCAAACGGGCGATATGCGCCATCTGCAGGTTATTGATGGCAGTAACATATCCGGTGTAGCTGGCAAGCACATCCTGGCGCAAGCGACCGATTTGGGGAGGGTCTGGATTTCTCCCCTGCGCATCAATGATCGCCTGCATCTTCGCCAGTGCTCTTCCAGATTCGAGGATATCGCGGGCAATCGCATAACCCTGCCCCCCTCGTATATCAGGGTCAAATTCAAGTATTCTGCCGGCCAGGTGCAGGCTCTTTTCCCGCAGGTCAACCGGAGCCCGCGGGTCGTTTTTCAACACCTGCATGATATCACGCGATTCCAGGACGGGTCCGATGCCCCGGCCAACAGGTTGCCGGCCATCTGTCAGAATGACTTCAAGGTTCAGCCCGAGATGATCACCGACGTACTCGAACAGCTTGCGCAGCACCAGCGCACTATTGCGATTGCTTACCTTGGCTGTTTCTCCAATGGGAATATCAATGATCAAATGAGTAGCACCTGCCGCAACTTTTTTTGCCAGGATCGATGCAACCAATTGACCAGGCGAATCCATTAACAACGGGCGTTCAACGGATATCAGGATATCATCCACCGGTGCGAGCCCTGCTGTACCTCCCCATCCCAGGCATGCCCGTTGACTGCGCACAATCTTATGCAGTTCATGCGGGGAAAGCTCTACCCGGGCCAGTACCTCCATGGTATCGGCTGTACCGGCCGGTGAGGTGATGGCACGACTGGAGGTCTTGGGTATCAACATGCCGTGCGCAGCCACAATAGGCACGATAAGCATGGTAGTGCGATTCCCCGGAATCCCGCCAATACAATGTTTATCAACGACCAGAGGTTCACCCCAATTGAGGCGCCTGCCAGTCTCTATCATGGCCTTTGTCAGGTACAACACTTCATCACGCTCGAGACCGATTTCAGCGCATGCTACCAGGAAGGCGGCTATTTCTATCTTCGAGTAGCGGTTGGCGACAATATCCCGGGCAATACCTCGATAAGCGTCAAAATCCAGACGATCCCCGGCGATTTTTCTGTGTACGGCCTTGATGGAATCAGGTATCGGGGCGTGGGCAATTCGTACTGCCACGCCTTCTTTTTCTCCAAATTGATCAAAAGCCTGTTCACATAACCCGAGTTCATCGGGTGCAGTGATAGAGTCATCGTCGACGACATTTAGTATGGCAATGATCGATTGCCCGCTTTCACGGTGGTGAATTTCGATCTTGTTCAGTGCCTGAAAACCTTCACTGCGGTACAGTTTGCACTCCCGATGCAGGTAGGCGACGTTCTCTTTATAAGTATCTATTGCAACTTGGCGAAGGAGTAGGGTGCTCATTATGAATCCTGTCCACCAGAAATATAGCAAGTCATTTGAGCACAGGGAGCTAAACCCGTAAAGACGTGGAAACATCATTGCCAACAAGAGCCAGTACTATGGGCGCGCGTCAGCGGTTGCGGCGTCTACGTCGTCGTCTTCCAGCCGTTCACGCAACTCGGCGAGCAGTTCGACTGCAGGCGTGGGTTCGCCCGCGAAAGGATCGGCTAATCCAGTCGCTGGCAGGCTCGCTCCAGCCTGTTGCTGCAATTCGTTCAGGATGAGATTTAGCTGTGTCTCCAGTTCGCGCAAAACACCCGCCAGGTCACCTTCACCGTCGTTTAATACGGCCTCGATTCTGGCGGCAGCCTGTTGCAAATTGGTGGCATCGATATTTCCGGCCAGACCCCAACCAGTCATACAGACGTAGGTTAGGCATCCAGGTTGGCATGCCTCCCACCTTCGGACTCTGGTTTCGTGTACCGCGTGCTGGTTCCTGGCACAGATGAGTTACTACACGCAAGCTCAGATGCTGGGTCCGCTGATGTCGCAACATGATCTCGGCGAGATCGACGTTGGCTTAATGTTCACCCAGGAACTGACTGTCTACGCGCAAGTATAGGAAGGATAAAAGGACTACGGTGAATAGATTACCTGGTGGGATCCACATACCAGGCCTGACGATTATGCAAACAGTTGGTCTATCTCCCTGAAATCTTGCCTGCGTCGGTGAAGAATCCATTCATATCCGTCCATTCCTGAACGAGAGCATGCAGTGGTTCGGGCCGGGAGGTTTTCAGCGGCGTCCTGGCTGATCGAATTGTGGAAAATCGGGTTCCTTCCCGGCGAAAAGAGGCGATGTGCCAGAACACCATGATAGCGGGTGAGGTTGACCCGGTGCTTAGGCACCAGAGCCGCCAACCGTGCAATGAAATCTAACGGATCGAGGGCAACCTGTGTGGTGCCATCCCGGTAGGGCGTCTTCAGGGTGTAGACCACCTTGCCGGTGGAACTGAGTGACAGTCGGGGAACGGCCACCGGTGGAAAATTCCAGATTACGTGTGGAGGGAAGCAGCGCCATTGCATCTTGATATCTCCCGCCGCGTACCTCAAATATCTTTTCGTTGCGGTTTGGTATAAGCGGCTCGTTAGTGTTACTACAGAAACACCCCTCGAAGACGGAACAAAAACTCAGGGCACCTACCCACCATGCTATTTTCTACCATGTTAACATCAACGCCGAATGAGTCGAATTGTGGTTCCAAAGTGCGCTACACACCTAACATGACACTAAGTTGAGTTTTGACATAGATGAAAATACTTTGGGCGAGCCCAAATACCCTGCTGGATACCGCCAATGGTGCGGCCCTGGCGGTGAGGGAAATTCTTAAGCAACTACAGAAAAGGGGTTGTGACATCCGGATTCTGGGAGGCACTATTTTCGTCAACCCCAATGGGACCACGTACTTCAAGGATAATTTACCAAAACTCAATAATCATGAGGGTAAGTTTATTGAACTCAGGGATGGGAACCTGATTCATACAACGCTGGTCACCAAAAGATCACAACGTCGTTTGATGCTCTCCTATGAAGAAAAGCTCTGGTTCGATAAATATTGTCAAATACTGGATAGCTTCAATCCTGACCTGGTGCTGTTTTTTGACAATTCCCTTATCACGTTGCTCACTGCCAATGAAGCCCGCCACAGGGGGGTGGCGGTGGGGGTATACATGGCGCACCCTTTTAACCGGGGAACCCGGTGGTGTAGAGATGTGGACTTTATGTTCACCGACTCACATGCCACCAGGGAACTTTACAGGAAAAGAGAGAATTATGAGTTGATTCCTATCGGGAAATTTATTGATCCTGCGCAATACCGGGTGGAGCAAGGCACCCGATCAAATGTCCTGTTCATCAATCCTTCACTGCAAAAGGGCGCGGTATTTGTCATTCAACTGGCATTATTAATGGAACACAAATATCCCAATATTCAGTTTGAAGTCGTTGAATCCCGAAGTCATTGGGAAGGAACACTCAAGCTGGTTACCAGCAGGCTGGGACGGGAGAGAACATCCCTGAAAAACGTCATTCTTACGCCGAACACGAGCGATATGCGCCCGGTATACTCACGTGCAAGAGTACTTTTGGTACCCAGTGTATGGTGGGACAGTGGGCCACGAGTCATTGTTGAGGCAATGCTGAACGGTATTCCGGTGGTAGGCAGCAGCTCCGGCGGTATTCCAGAATCAATAGGCAAAGGTGGCATGGTACTAAATTTTTCATCAGAATATTTTTCACCGCCTTTCGAAAAGCTATTTGATACGGCAATTCTGCAGACTGCCAGAGACCTGATCGTCAAGTTATACGATGACCAGGAGTTTTACGATGCATGCGTAGAAAATGCCTACCGAGCGCACGCAGAAAATCATAACATTGAAAAAAATGCCGATGAGTTATTGCAATTACTAGATGGGAAATTGGTTCGCTTCCGGGACAAGGCAGCAAAGCATGAACATCAGTGATGTACTAGAATGGCAGGCCGATCTGCTAAAGGATGTACCCTGCATTCATTTCCCCGGTGGTTACTGGAGCTTTGATTATCTAAATCGAAGTGTTTGGCAGATTGCCAATATGTTGCATCGCAAAGGCGTCGCGAAAGGGGATATCGTCGCTCTCACGTTTCACAGCGAGTTGCTATTATTGGTCACCATGATGGCGACCGCCAGAATAGGAGCGACGGTATTCAGTGTCCCGTTGAAAAACCCCCTTGTACAAACAAGCGAAATGTTGAATCAGGTCAATGCAAGTTATGTGGCGACAGATTTGGCCGATTTGCAGTACGCGGATCTTGAATCAATTCAAATCGGACTGGAAGCGCTTAACCGGCCCGAGAGCGATATAGAAAAGAGTTGTAAGGACGATAGACCCGCTGCTCCCTGGATCCTCGTAGCGGGTTCCGGTTCAACGGGCGTCCCGAAATTAATGCCGATCCCCCATCACCAACAATTGTTCAGGATGACGTCGGGGTTGGAGTGGTTGCCGTATTCTTCTGATGACATTCTTTTTTCAATGATTGACCTTGATTTTTATGGTTCGAAGCAGAGATATCTCGAAGCATTTACCAAAGGCTCCAGTATTGCCCTGGTCGATCGCAGCCGTGTGGAAATTGGCAACGCGGCTAAAAACAAAAAAATAACGGTCGTCTATGCCACGGTATTTCATATTGAGCACATACTCCAATCCCTACCAACAGACAGCAGGGGCCGCCTGGAGTCGCTAACTGCGTTGATGATAGGTGGATCCTCCGTATCGAGTAATCTAAGAAATGCTATTGGCGACAAACTGTGCTCCAACTTGTACGTCTTGTATGGTGCCAATGAATGTCATACCACTTGTTGTACCAGGGTGTCCGAGGTTTATGAGGTTCAGGGAAGCGTGGGGCGTCCCCATAAGGGGTTCGAGTTGCAGATCGTGGATGAGGGTGGCTCTCCTCTGTCGGCTTCCCGGGTTGGCCAGGTCCGTATCCGTGGTGAAGCAATGATTGACGGCTATTTTAAGGACAAAGCGGCAACAGCCACTGCTTTCAGGCATGGCTGGTTCTATCCAGGTGATCTGGGCAAGCTGACCCCGGATGGGCAGTTGATCCATATGGGGCGTATTGATGACATGATGATTATGAATGGCATCAATATCTATCCTGCGGAAATCGAGCAGACTATGTACTCGCATCCTGATGTCATGGATGCTGTGGCCCTGCCACTGAAGCACAGAGTCCACCAGGATATACCCGTTTGTGCGGTAACCTTGAAAGAAGAAGCGCAGGTTTCTGAACAGGATTTGCTTGCTTTTGCCCGGCAGCGCCTGGCCGCACATTCACCAAAAAGGCTTGTTGTTCTGAACAAGATACCCCGTAACCAACAGGGAAAGCCCATTCGCAAGGAACTCAATACATTGATAGTCTCAAAGTTGAAAACGGACACTGGGCGAGTAAATACAACGGGCGATGGAGCGAGGGTTGATGCGTTGAGACAAGCAGGGCAACAATTGACCCGGAAGATCACATTTTCTTGTGTCATACCGGAGCATTCAAATCTTTCAATGCTCGACAATTGGCTTGCCCAATTGCTGCCAAGTCATTCCGGTGAGGATAGTGAAAAAATTTACCCGGGATACGATGAAGTACCGATTATGACCCGGCGATGGTTACGGCGCTGCCTTCAGTTATCCAGGTTTATTTTACAGGCTGCCCGTGTACCGATATTTGATGCCCCTCAGGTCATCGCTTGTAGATCGGAAAGTCAAAATACTCAAAAATGGCATATCACTGTTGCGCTTGCCTGGATAGAGGGCTTTCCCAGGGAGGTTTATAGCGCTGCTATAGACACATCTTTCATGCTCGCGGAGTGGTTTCTGACGCGAGAACCCACTACTGCCAATCTGGAATATTTTTTCGAGACTGTCCAGAATCGTATATTTTCCCCCTATTCGCGAGTGTTGCCACGCGGGAAATCAACCTTGGAGGTATTGAAGGTAGCCTATCGTAAGGGGATACCATTTAGGCATCTCGGCGACGGCGTATATCAATTGGGCTGGGGCGCCAGGGCTCACCGAATCGAGCGTAGTACTACCGAACTCGATTCAGTCACGGGCGTCAAATTGTCGCAAAACAAACAGCTGACGGTTAAATTGTTGCATTCTGCAGGATTGCCCTCCGCCATACACCAGGCTGTTTCAAATTCGGATGACGCTCTGGCACTGGCACAGCATATTGGGTGGCCGGTGGTCGTAAAGCCGTCGGATCGCGAGGGTGGGGCTGGTGTCACTGTTACCGTAACCGATCAGGTAGAGTTAAAAACTGCTTTCGATTTGGCCAGCAGACTTTCCCGTTCAAAGCAGGTCATTGTCGAGCGACAGGTAGAGGGGGTCTGTCACCGTTTGTTTATCAGTAACAGCACGTTGCTTTATGGGGTAAAGCGCCTGCCAATGTCGGTGACCGGTAATGGGAAGCAGACCGTGTCGGAACTTGTAGCCAGTGAAGCGGAGGCGCAGCGGCGTGTGGCGCCCTGGAAACGATCAAAAATTATTACTTTAGACCCTGCAGCACTTGCCGCTATCAGTGCGGCGGGATTCTCTGAGTCTTCCGTCCCCAATAAAGGTACTCAGGTTCCTCTAAGAAACATAGAGTCGACCCAATGGGGCGGTATCGATGAAGACGTAACGAATTATATTCACCCTGAAAACATCAGGATAGCGCTTGCGGCTTCGTCACTATTTCGTCTGAATGTAGCCGGTATAGACATTATCAGCCAGGACATCGGCAAGCCATGGTATGAGAATGGCGCAATCATCAATGAAGTAAATTTCGCGCCCTTGTTAGGGGGGGGCGAGATATCCAGGCGGCACATTCCACAGTTTCTTGAACACTATATCGTCGGTGATGGCCGGATACCTGTGGAAGTTTTTGTAGGAGGGGAGTCAGCGTGGCAAGCGGCTTCAGAGAGGTGGCGGGCTTTTCTGGACCAAGGTGTGAATTGCTACATGACCAGTGGAACTCAAACTCTGGACCCTTCAGGAAAGAAGTTTCATATGCCATCTACAGGCCTTTTTCAAGGAGCACGCGCCCTTGTACTGTTCTCGGAAGTGGAAGCCATCGTGTTAGTAGTTCAGACAGATGAGTTCCTCGACACAGGCTTACCGCTGGAACTCGTTGACGTTATCACCCATGTTGACGACCACCTGGTGTCATTGAAGCCGAAAGAAGGCCTGCTGTCTCCAAATCGGACTAAGCTCCTGGTCCGTTTACTGGAAGAGTGGAAATCGATATAAGTGAGGTTTAATGATGCATGTACTCGTTACCGGGGCTAACGGTTATCTGGGTAGAAGAGGGCCCTGTCGCTCCTGTCACTATCTATGGCATGGTAAAACTTGCCGCGGAATTCATGGTAAAAGGCGCTTCACTAGCGGTACCATCAATCAGAACGAGCTCATTGCGGATGTCCATGGGAGAGGTCGAAAAATGGTGGGCCCAGAAGGGTTTTAACCCTCTGATTCTCGATTTTCCATTCGCCACCCACAGGCAGAATTACGCCAGTTGTTGGTGACCGCCGGAGACATGGTTTACATCATCGGCCCGGTTGAGCAACTCCTCCGCAATTTGGAAATTAAAACGCACTGCATCGGCTCGCCCTGCCAGCAGGTCCTCCAACCGTTGCCCGGAGACAGGGTGGCTAAACTGGGTATTACGCATCAAAATGCGTGATTTCATTTGTTCCACCGTGTATTGGATTAGTGTATCCCAGTCTGAATCAGTCAATTCCGCATCATCGGTTTCAATGATCCCGAGGAGCATGTGATTGAACTCATCCTCATAGATCCGGCGGCATACTTCCGCGATAGCGTCCTCTGTCATTCCGCCGCCGCGCAGTGCCATGCCCTCGGTAAAGAGTGCACAGTACCCGCCCTCGGTGAATCGGTGCGCCCGGAGTCCCAGCTTGGGCGACTCTTCTTTATGGCGCTGCCGCATTGCCATTAAATCATCATTTTCAGCCCAGGAACCCTGCTCCTTCAGCTCAGCGGGCGTCAAGGCGTAGTCGGAATCTTCCAACTTGTGGTAGAGATCTGCAAATAATGCAAAATGTTCGACCTCTTCATACAGCACTTCGGCCATTGTGAGGAGGCTGTCGCGACCCTTTTTTACGCTTGCCTGAGGCAGGAATTGCCTGAACAACTCCAGAGGAGGCAGAATGCCGTCCCAGTATTCCTTGTAGATCTGGTGAATAAGCCATTTCCGGTCAGTCTCAGGAGTTCTCACCGGTGATTTCCAGTAGCTGCGAATAACCTCGGCTTCGCCGCCCCAGAAAGGTTCGTTGGCTTGAATCAGCCGCTGCAGGCCGTCGCTGTGTAATGTGATTTTGTTTTTCATGAAGATTATTCCCTGCCCGCTACGATGAAGCCATACTCCCCGCCCGACGGTACAGACGGGCCTGCAAGATTAAACGATTTTGCCAGCGATTTGTATTCCAGATGCCGGAAAGTCAAATTAGCATCGAGGAATAACTGCTCCAGTGCCGCTTTGGAGGTGATGGCATGACTCATGAAATGCTGTGTAAACGCCGTCGCTGCGGCTTCAACCCTGGCCAGATCTCCCGGCTGTGGTTCATCGACCTGCGCTGCCGCCTCTAGAGAGGCGCTGATGAAATTCCTGGACTGGTCGGCAGAAAACCGGACCACTGGAGAAGAATCCACAGGCCTGACCCGCTGCGCTGTCACCACGCTACCCTCTTCGCTGAGCATCGAGGCCCATTTTCGCACCAGCTGTGCACGACCCGCTTCGTCAAAGTTGCCCATGAACGCGTGGGTGAAAATGATGTCATAGCTCTTCTCGGGGCAGTACTCGAGAATGTCTGCCCGGGTCGACGAAAACCTGAGCTTGTTTTCACGCGCATATTGGCTCATGAGTTCCAGGGGCGTGGCACATATATCAACGGCCGTGATGTCCGCCTGGTGGCCGCCGTCCTTGCAGATGGACGCCAGTATTTGCAGCAACGTAGCGTCCGTCGAACCGCTGAGCAGGATTCTCGGGGTAGAATTTCTGTCAAGCAGGGCGAGTTTCAGCAGGGCACCCAGTTCTCTGGCGTGGACACCGGAGGTGGATACCATCCCCAGTGAGTTGAGGAGTTCCCAGTTGCCGTGGTACCAGCGGCAATCCAAATCGCCCCGATTGCAAAGCTGCTCAGCCAGCCTTCGAGTAAAATCAGAATTCCTCAAGTCCATTTCACAGCTCTTTATCAACGATTAAAGAGGCTTAAGTATATGACAAATGAATGGGGTTTCGTGAGCAGGTTTCCTTCTCCAGTCCTATCGCCACCATCTCTGGCGGGTGTCCCTACCAAAAACCTCGTACATTTTGATTTTGTTGACTTTAGTGGCGTTGGACCTGTCTATGGCGAAATCCTACAGTTTCTTCGCGATGCGGGAGAGGGTGGGGCTCCCGATCACCATCACGCGGATGCCATTGCTGCGCACACAAAAATATCCCCAAAGCACGTTGAAATGGTATACAGGAAAAGTGTAGAGATTCACTCTGACTCGCAAGTCGAGAATAGCTGGCGTGCCAACTGTCTAATATTATTGAGAAATTAACAATTCGCCAGGGACATCCTTTGAAATTGATCACAATTTGTCCAAGTGTTGAAATTTCGAGCATAGGAGTATAGCTTGGCAAGTCAGCAATGCCGGTTTCGCGACAGAACCCACTCTGAAGCATACCGGATCGATTCGAACAGATTATCTTGAGTAGGTAGCGGCAAAATTGACAGCTAAAACCTTTATCTTGTGCATTGGTGCACCAAAAGCCGGAACAACCTGGCTTTATCATTATCTGAAATCATTTCAACAGGTAAACCTTGGCTTTAAAAAGGAATACCACGTATTCGATGCTGTAAACATTGATAGTTGCCGATTTTACGCAGAAAGCGGAAAATCGGATGCAAAACCGGGCTTAACTGCATTTCATCAAAAAAGCGCAAAGAATCATCAATTGCTGTCTGATTTTCGTGAGAATCACGAACTATATTTCGATTACTTCGAGTCACTGTATAGTGAAAGTATCTTACTAACCGCCGACATTACGCCCACATACCTGAATTTACCTAAAAGTGTGTTCAGGCAAATAAAATCTGGCTTCGAAAACAGGAACATCCGAATAAAAATTGTTCTGCTTTTGAGAGACCCCGTGGATCGCCTGGTTTCATCCGCCAGAATGGCAAAACGATTTGGCGGGGTTGCGGGCGTTACGGTCAGCAAAACATCCAACTTAAACCAAATACTGGAGATTTTTTACAAAACCCCGCATATTGTGAGCAACGGTGATTACAGCAAGGCTCTGGAGTCGGTACGCTCCTGCTATACAGACTATGACCTTTATATTGGCTTTTACGAAAATATGTTTGGGGATAGCGAAATTCTACGCCTGTCAAACTTCTTCGACCTGGAGCCAAATTATGACATGGCTAAGCGCAAATTTAACGTGTCCAGCAATAAGGATGACACGGCCATTGATACGGAGTTACTGGCGAGAATCAGGAAAATATACGATAAGCAATACGAGTTTTTTAGACATGCATTTCCTGAGGAATACAGTGGCGGACTTTGGCGTTACTACTAACGAGAAACTAAACAGATCAGTTGGATGGTATGAAGGACGAATTTAGAACTGCATATCTTCCCATAGCCAAGGAAATTATTACCTCCAGAGCATTTTCCAATTTTTCAATGGCAGAGAAATACCGTGAAATTCAAAATCGAACTGACATTGATTTTACTGCATCAATCCGCGTTCTCGAACGTTTGCCCGTGTTTTTGAACGGTGAGACGCACAAAAAAGTACGTAAAGCTATGGCCAGTCGCGTAGCCGTAACCAAGCAGAAGCAGATGGAGGTGGTAGTCGACACTGTTGACAGACTCATTCCCCAGCATTTTATGACCCCAGGGCAATTCGACTTAGTCTCAGATATTTCCAAGCCTATTTGGAGAGCAATTTCGCAGCAAATCGTGGGAGAAAACGTCTGCGCCCCAGGTCTGATTGATGAAATACCACAACTCTTTGATCCAACACTATCGATCAGGCGACGCCTTGAAATTGATTCTGCCATCGCATCAGTGATTCAAAATATTGATGATGAGAAATTGACCACTATCGCTCTATCGGTTCTTGGTGCTAAGCCTTTTCAGGGCAGTCTATCCTTGTCAATCTATTATGCCGCCAAGCATCATCAGGGCAAGCCACTTCGGGATTACGATTGGGGAGGAGGTTATCAGCGAAGTTCGCTGGAGTATGTTGATCGTATCTGCACGCGCGATAGCACTGTTGCTCACCAAAATATTCGTCGAAATGAAAGGGTGCGATGTATTACGCATAGTGATAAATATTCTGCGGAAGACAATCTTAACGGTATGTTTGGTTACGGTGGACACCTTTGCCTTGGTCGTGCAATCTCTCAGTTTAGCTTTGACTACCTGACTAAAAGCCTAAAAGGTCTTGACTGCCACTTGAAACCCGTTTCCCTGACGATGGCCAGCCATTGTCAGCCTTTCAAATTTCCAGCGTCAGCCATTATTTTTGTTGAGCTAAAAGTATGAGGTTCCAATCACCGTATCAGCACAGCGAAGAGCAACTTAAGTTTCTTAAGAAACTCTATCTTCGGCAGGATGATAGAAGTCGACAGGAGGACTTTCTTCTAATCTCAGCCGCTGCCAGCCAGGGACTTCCAATATTTCCCGAGGTCTATTCTTGCGCAAAGAAAAAGTATCCTCAGAAACCTGTTCGTATGGCAATGAGTAGTCTAGCCCTACAATGGAAAGCTATTCGCAGAATCGGTTGTCTTCAGGACAATTTCGATAACGAGAAGTTGGTCAGTGAGATGTACAGCTTGGATAAGGCGTATTTCGAACGCGGGGAAATCCATCCGAAAAAATTGCTGGTGGTCTTCACGACCATGTATAACAATTTTTATGTCTCCAACCTCGTGTTACTTAGTATGCTGCAGGAATTAGGGGTTTCCGTTCTGATCTTGAAAGACGCATCCGTATTCAATTACTTGCGTGGTACTAGCGATTTTGGGGACGATCTGGAAGCGACTGCAATTCGAATTCAGGAGTTACAAACAGCTCAAGAAATAAACGAGGTTTATGTGACTGGTTTTTCGTCCGGTGGCTATGCATCACTATTTATTTCATCTCTAATTAACTGTAGTGGGTACCTGGGCTTTTCCATTCGTTCAGATCTATCCCCACAATCGACGTTGCACAGCGGAAAGTTTTTTACAGAAGATGTAAGGCGAAAAATTTCTCCAAGGTGGCTAACAGATTTACGAAAGACGTTACTTGAAAAAGATGGTGGCGTATCGCGTAAATTGTTCTTCGGGGCAGGTTCGAATCTTGACGCCGGGCATGCCAAACATCTTATAGGGGTAAAGGGTCTCTCGATTTATGGAATAGAAAACTGTGGTCATGTCACGCCGGCGCCGCTACTTATTAAAAATCTTTTTCAAGAAGAGTTCAGGCGCCTAATTTTTTAGGGTACACAAGTAGTCAAGAAATTCGCTAATTGTTGCATCCTGAGGAAACTCGGAAATCTCCAGTTCTATCTTCATTATCTCTTCCAGACGCATGGCAAATTCAAGCGTATCAAGGCTGTCCAGCATAAGATCTTCAAAAGTTGTCTTTGTGATATCCATAACAAAAAGGTCAATTTCGTGGTTGGTATCAAATTTCTCTAGCTCTTTTACAACAATCTCCAAAATTTCTTTATTTAGCATCATTATTTCCCTGGAGTCTTCCTACGGAATGTTTCTACGCAGCCATAGAAGCTGTCGATCTAAATCGAGTGAGGACATTGTATTAGATGTTTTTCTGAAGCTTACCACCTTTCATAATTAGGAGGAACAAGTCGCAGGCTGTCCCAGGCGATACTCAGCGCCTGCAGGCGGCCGCGTGACAACGGCAACAAATGGGTCTACACCGAACACGTAACTCACCGGGAAGTCGGTCAGTGCGCCGTACTCCCCGTCGGTACGCACCATGAACTTGTCACCGTCACGGAAAAAGCGGGTGGTGATATTGTTGTAGGTGAAGCTGGCGTGATCGAAATCACCCAGCACGGTATCGGGCGTGGGTAACTGCATGGCCAGGTCGTGATGTGAGCCCTGCCACAAGCCGTATTTACTGGCGTGGCAGTTTTTACAGGTGTCGGAGCCGGTAAAAGTATGACCTGCGGCGCTATAAGTCAGCAGCGCGGCCAACAGAAATTTGAGAAACAACACGCTGGAATAACCTTATAGATTCAGGAGGGCTCAACTTGCCCTATCCACCAAAAATTCAAAACCTTGCCAGGAAAAATCGTGGTTGCGTTTACGCACCCACGTCGCAGAAATAAAGGGAGCGCACCGCGCACCAAAACCCCTTAGTATTCCGGAGACAAAACAGTGCTACTCGGGAAACAGAAAAATCGCTGTCAATTGAAAATCCCACTGGGCGCCAAACTCCGGTTTTTCCACATTGTAGTAGTAGGCCATCCTGCCGTTGATCGCCTGCTTGCCGTTGTTGGGACCGAACTCGCCGTTGAAGTTGTACTCAAAGGGTACACTGATCAACTTCGCCACCGGGTTCTGGGACTTCTTGGCCAGGGCTTCTACATTTGAGCCCGTTATAGCGGCCATCGATGGCATCGCCAGTACCGCGGCGACGTGCCGTTTATTTCAGACTCTTTTTGATGCAGCCTTGTACACGGCGTTTCTTTCTCGCTTTCCCACCGCAACGACGGACACGACCAGTTCGTCGTCGCGCACCTGGTACACAAGACGATAACCGATGCTGCGTAACTTGATTTTGTAGCAATCCTGCATCCCGCTGAGCCGCGAGCTTTCAATACGGGGCTCTTCGAGACGCTCCGCCAGCTTTTTCTTAAACTGGGCTTTTATCGAAGCGTTGAGTTTATCCCACTCTTTCTTAGCTTGTGCTCTAAAGAGCAGCCTATAGCTCATCCAGCGAGACCTCGATCTCTGGTTCGTCCAGGCGAGCCCTCACAATGGCCGCCAACTCGATGTCTTCCAACTTGTCGACCAGAGCCTCGTAAGCCGCAGCCGGTACGGCATAAAACACCGGCTGATTGCGATTCAGGATTGCCACGGGCGCGCCTTCTCCCTGCTCGATAACAGCCATGGGGTTTTTTTTCAGCTCAGATATACCAGCACTGATATCTGCCAAAATAGGGTGTGTAATACTCACAGAAACCACCTCTTTAAGAGATCTATTAATAGGTCTAATAATAGGTCTTTTGTGCCTAAAGTCAAGATTAAGCAACACCCGTGCTGTAAATTTGGGTACCATTCAACCCCTATGACCAAACACCCAACATATTCTTACAATTTGGGAGTTTGAATCCCAAAATACGTAAATGCTACAACGACTCTTAGAAGATAAGATTATTCAGGCGCTGACGACTGGGCCATGATACTGAGGCGATAAATATCAGTGCTTTCTTCGCGCAATTAGCTTGACGGCTAATTTATGAACGCAGCAATACGGCTGCCCCTGCTAATTTAATGCCTTGCCCACCTACGGCAATTGTGAAGCCGTGGTATCCCTGGACATTGACAAGGGCCACTTCGGAGAAGTCAGTCTCGATGGCCCCCCAAGTATTGATGAAAAATTAGACACGACAACTACCCTGCCACGGGGAGATACCAGGCCCGAACCGACCGCAACATCCCCGTGTTCTGCTGCGAGCCGCTATCGCCTGGCCCCATGGATAAATAAGACCTCCTCTCCCCCCAGTTTATTTTTTCATTCTTTTGGGGCAGAATCACATCACTCGAAAAAAGAGGACCTGACATGGATCTGATGGAAATATCTGAAAAGCGCAAAATGGGGCGTGAAGAGGCCGCGAAGTTGTTGCACCAGCTCGCCGACTCACTGGCACGCCACAACGAGGTGGAATTCACCCGAGAGGGGATAGGTTTCCACATCGCCGTAGCGAACCAGGTCATGGTGGAAGTCGAGATTGAGGTCGAGAGCGATGAGTCCAGTATCGAGATTGAAATCAGCTGGTGACCCCTGGTGGGGGTACTGACAGGTAGAGAAAATTGAACACTTTATGCGCAAGTACGCGCTATGTTTTGATTGCCTGGTTGTCGCTAGTCAATGTTGGCATGGCATATTCAGGCATTGGGACAAGTGTGCCAGTCTCAGCGGAGTTAGCCACTAATATCGCGGGCAATCTCTTTCCAGTAACGATCCAGGTGAACGAAGGGAATCTATTTCTTACTGAACCGACCGTGCTATTCATTGACGACAAACGGATCGGCATACAGGTGCGCCTCCAGGCTTACGAGCACCGCCCGGCGAAGGGCATCGCCATCAGTGAAATGGGGCGGGCCCGGATTTCCGGGGAGCTGGATTACGATCCGGGTACGCACCAGGTTCTCTTATACGATCCTAACATAGACAAACTTGAATTCGACCGGGATAGCGAGGCGACTCAGCGCTTTTTGACCGAGTTAAAAGCGGCCTGGACGGTGCAAGTGAGCAACCCGATTCGGTCGGACATACCACCACATCCTTACTTACTCCCGTTTAAAGAAAACATACAGGATCTGTCATACGACGGGGCAAACATTAACCTGGAAATTTTCTACGAATAAACAGCAAGCCAGCGCAACGCCTTAAGGGTTGTCGGTCGATATCCGGGTAAAAAGCAAGCTGTATGGGCTACCATCCTCTTTTTGCCCATTCAGGGCCAGGCTGCCCGCGTGGAAACTGAAATCGGTGACCCGTGACAGCGCATCGAGGTATTGCCGATCAATTTTCATTAATTTATCCGGGCACGCCATCATCGTACCCATTGACTGACCTATCTGTATGCTGCCTGCCCGGTCGCCTTCTTTAATGCCAGCGGAGTAACGATTACATGCACTTTTGCCTGCTATCCGCTCGCCAGCAAAGGCCAGTGTCACCTCGACACCCTCGCCAATTGCCTGCCCCCGGTCAAGGTGGGTTAAAACCCATTCACTGCCATCCAGCACGGACAAAGAAAGCTTACCGGTCACTTCAATTTCCCCTTCTTCCAGTTGACTATCGCGCAACGACCATGTGCGTGTGGCAAGCATGGTGGGGCAGCACATGGCATCATTTTCGCCGGCCTGAAGAACCTCAATGATGATATGCCCATCGGCGATTTTTCCGCTCCTGAGTTTGACCCGGTCACCGATCAAAGCGGTACCAATGTTCCTGACTTCATCGTTTTGCCTGGCCATCACCACCACATAGGTGTTGCTACCGGTACCACCTGAGTTCCGCCACAAAATCACCACAGCTTCCTGCGTTGTATACGCCACTCCAAAAGCCATTCCGTTATCTCAGCTTGTGGTCTTATAGATTTGCACCTACTCAGTGCATAGCGAGTTCCGGTGGCTGGGTTTCTGCACCTGACCTGTAAACCGGCGCCGAAGGTGGGTCAACGAGCTAAAGGGGACGCTACCCTTTAGCTAACAACCTTGGAAAAACGAGCTAAAGGGTAGCGTCCCCTTTTCCAAAAGGGTAGCGTCCCCTTTTCCAGGGGGGCTTGCCGGGAAAAAGGGTAGCGTCCCCTTTTCACTTTTCAGGTTGAAGGGTAGCGTCCCCTTTTCCACCTATTCAGGTCAAGGCTGCGTTCGTCCGGCCAGCACCCGCTGTGGCAGCGTATTGGTCAATTCCAAATTTTTGGCCTGATACAACTTTGTGGTTGCAACGCCTAAGGCTGGTAATCTCCAAGGTCTGGAGGTGTCTTTTTGTAACTGGGTCGAACACCGTCAAATCGTATTGGCAGACCTAACAAAGGAATGCTTCCATCAGGATGCTGTTGCAACATGCCCAGTGCCTTGAACTGCGGATGATCATGAATTTCCTGAATATCCTGAATTGATGCATTAGGGATACTGTATTGCTCAAAAATCTCCGCCCACTGTGCACGGGTTTTGACAGGCAGCTTATCATTGATGTCCTGCGCCAGCTGATCAGCATGAACCACGCGCTGGTGATTAGTACTGTAACGAGGCTCCTCTGCCCACTGTGGCGCGCCAACTAAACGTGAAAACGTAGCAAACATCACATCCGTTCCTATGGCCATCATCAGATCTCCATCGGAAGTGGTGTAAGCGCCGTTGGGACAGATCACCGGACCACTGGCACCGGTTCGCTGCGGGGTCTCTCCAGTTTTCAGAAATTTGGCAATTGCCAGTTTTTCCCAGGCCAATGCCGTTTCAAGCAATGAAGTGGATATGGCAGCGCCAACCCCGGTGCGATTTCGAGCATGCAAAGCACCCAACACACCCAAAGCCGACCACATTCCGGTTCCAAGATCAATAATCGGAACAGGCACTCGAACTGGTGGACGATCAGGCTCGCCCGTCATACTCATAATGCCGGCAAACGCCTGGGCCAGCGGATCATATCCCGAGCAATATTTCATAGGCCCTTCATCACCGTAAGCGCCAATGGTGCAGTACACCAACCTGGGGAAACG
>Ga0164315_10001251_pt1 | contig 19101 bp, 14 predicted proteins | sample GuaBasSedimGuay6_FD_113737 | JGI IMG/M metagenome (GOLD analysis project Ga0164315, IMG submission 113737) | Subseafloor sediment microbial communities from Guaymas Basin, Gulf of California, Mexico - Guay6, Core 4569-2, 0-3 cm | ecosystem: Environmental > Aquatic > Marine > Hydrothermal vents... | reverse complement strand
TCCTGCAGCAACTGATACTGCTGGCTCAAAAGTCGGAGAGCGCATCATTGCCTCGCCGCTGGCACGGCGTATGGCCAAAGAGCATGACCTGGATCTGGCAAAGATACCCGGAACCGGGCCGGGAGGACGGATTGTCGAGGCTGATATCCAACAGGCACTGGCAGCACCAGCACCAGCGCAAGCTGCACCCGCACCTACATCCAAAGCCCCGGCGCCTGAAGAATCCGAGTTTACGTTGACCGTGGTTGAAGAAATTCCCATTCAGGGGATAAGGAAAGTCATTTTTCAAAATATGCACTTAAGTTTGAACACCCAGGCCCAGTTGACGCTGCAAACCGAAGTATCTGCCAAAGGGATGCAGGATTTTCGCAATCGCATTAATAATATTCTCGATCCGGATGAAACAAAGATCTCTTACAATGCCATAATAATCAAAGCCGTGGCATTGGCCTTGCGTCAACACCCCAGGGTCAATTCATCTGTGGATGGGGAAATGATAAAGGTCTGGAAGCAGATCCATGTCGGCGCGGCAATGGATGTGGGCAAGGGGCTGATTGTTCCAAAAATTCGAAATGCAGATACAAAATCCATCATGACCATTGCAAAAGAAATGGGTCAACTGGTGGATAAGGCAAAGCAAAACACCTTGTCTTTGGATGAACTCCAGGGCGGCACGTTTACGATTACCAATCTGGGTGCCTGGGGAATCGATCATTTTACGCCCATTGTCAATTTTCCGGAAAGTGCTATTCTGGGATTGGGTAGAATTGTGGAAAAGCCTTGGGTAAAAAACAGTGAAGTGGTTGTGGAACCCCGTATTGCTTTGAGCTTGACCTTTGATCACCGCATCATTGATGGTGCGCCGGGTGCCATGTTCCTGAAAACTTTAACACGAATGATCGAAGAACCGCTCCTGATGCTGTAATGAGACGTATTCAAATCTTTAATGTGAATGAGGTAATTTATGTATGATGTGATCATAATCGGCGGTGGTCCCGGTGGATACGCCGCTGCAATCCGGTCGGCGCAACTGGATGCCGGTGTGGCATTGGTGGAGACGGATATCATTGGGGGCACCTGTGTCAACCGGGGCTGCATTCCTATCAAGGTATGGCTGCGCGCGGCCGATACCCTGAGAAGGATTCAAGGTGCAGGTGATTTTGGTATCCGGGCAAAGGTTGAGGGTATTGATTTTCAAACCATTGTGGAACGTAAAAACGGGGTCAGCAGCGATATTCGCATGGGCATGGAAGCCCTGTTAGGCAATTATGGCGTAGAGGTGCTCAAAGGCCGGGGAGTTTTTAAAAGCCCGGGCGAGATTGATATAAACGGTGCTGTTTATCAGGCCAAAAAATATATTATTGCCACGGGCAGCCGCATGGCAGTGCCGGACATCCCGGGCCTGAAAGATGCCTTGCTCACAACGGACCAGGCTTTAGATCTGCAAAAGCTGCCCGCATCAATTCTAATCTATGGTGCTGGACCGATTGAGGTCGAGATGGCAACAATTTTTTGCCGTTTTGGAAGTAAAGTATCCCTTGCAGCGCAAACTCGTCGACTTTTACCCCGCGAGGACCAGGATTCAAGTCAGCGACTGGCCCAGGCATTGAGGGATGAAGGCGTGACGCTTTTTCTGGGTCAAAAACTGGAATCTGTAAAGCCTGTGGGCAATGAATTCATTTGCAGTCTGTCCGGATCAAAAAATCCAACGATAACAGTGGAAAAAGTACTTTGTGCACCAAGACTGCCAAACACCCAGAATCTGGGACTTGAAAATGCCGGGATACTTCTTGATGAGGACGGGAACGTTCGGGCAGATGATTTTCTTCAGACCAGTGTAGAGGGGATTTATGCTATTGGAGATGTGGTCGGCCACACCATGCAGAGTCATGCTGCTTCGGCCATGGCAATCACTGCCGCTGAAAATGCCATGGGTCAGTCCAAACTATTTTCTTTCAATTTAGTCCCAAGGGGGGCCTGGAGTTTTCCAGAGGTGGCCTCCGTGGGACTGACCGAAGAAGAGGCGGAAAATCAGGATCTGGACATCACCGTTGGAGAATTTCCTTATGCCATCAATGGATTGGCCATGTCAGTCAATGAAATGAAAGGTTCTGTTAAGGTGGTATTTGATGAACGTTATGGTAAGATTCTGGGTGTTCATATTGTGGGGCCAAACGCCAATGAATTGATCGGGGAGGCTGTGGTTGCCATGCAGTTTGAGTATACCGTCGCGGAACTGGCAGCCGGGATCCGGGTACACCCGACATTTTCAGAAAACGTGGTGGATGCCGCCAGAGATGCTTTAGGGTGGGCACTGTATTTACCAAAACGATAGATATGCTTGTTGAGTATGGAAAAAATGAAATCAGAAAAATCATTAGAGGTTCAGGATTGGGGACAAATAGAGTATGGTGCTGCCTGTGACCTGCAAAAGCAATGCGTTGAAGAGCGCCTGACCCCAAAAAGCAATGATCGACTGATTTTAGTGGAACACCCGCCCGTGGTAACCATTGGCCGAAGCGGGGATTTCAGTGACCTTTGTATTTCAAAAGTGTTGTTACGCAATCTGGGCATGGCTTTGTTTGAAAGTGACCGCGGGGGCAAGGCCACTTTTCATGGCCCGGGCCAAATGGTTGCATACCCCATCATCAAGCTTTATGACCTGGATCTTCACTGGTATGTTCAGACTTTGTTAACGGCCGTGGCTGACGTGTTGACGGAATACGGACTTAACCCCACGTTCAAAGAGGGTCAACCCGGTATCTGGGTTGCTGGAAAAAAAATTGTCAGTATAGGGATTGCCATTAAGAAAAATATTACCTCCCATGGGGTGGCTTTGAATGTCAATAATGACTTGAGCGCATTTCAATGGATCATCCCCTGCGGTCACCCGGGCGAAGTCATGACTTCAATGGAAAAAGAACTGGGATATCCCGTGAATCTGGAAGTGATTAAAAAGAAGTTTGTTTTAAATTTTCATAAATGTTTTGGTTATCATATCAATCCAATTTCACCTCATCCTGACTGGCTGCGGCTGCCCATCCACCATTCCCCGGAAGGTGCAAAGGTCGAGGGCCTGATGCACGATCTGCATCTGGGAACTGTCTGTCAGAGCGCCCATTGCCCTAATCTTATTGAATGTTTCAACCGGGGTACGGCTGCATTTATGATTCTGGGTGAAAACTGCACCCGAAACTGCAGATTCTGTGCCGTCTCCAAAGGTCGACCAGAGCCGTTAGACATAGGGGAACCAGGTCGGCTTGCCGAGGCTGTCAAACGGATGGGGCTTTCTTATGTTGTTATTACTTCAGTGACCCGGGATGATTTGCCGGATGGTGGAGCGGGTCAGTTTGTCCGAACCCTGGCCGAGATTCGCAGTGTTGTTCCAAAAACGCGGATTGAAATTCTTGTTCCGGATTTTAAGGGATCAACGACTGCACTGGAGCAGATATGTGCAAGCCGGCCGGATATGTTTAACCATAATATAGAAACGGTGCCAGGGTTGTATGAGTCTGTACGTCCCCAGGCACTGTTTCAGCGATCCCTGGATGTGCTGTCCTTTGCGGCTGAGAAGGGCCTTTCAGTGAAATCAGGATTAATGCTTGGCCTGGGTGAACGTCGGGATGAGGTTAAAGCAACCCTTGTAGAAATTAAAAAAACCGGTTGCGATTGTTTGACACTGGGCCAGTATCTTGCACCTTCCAAAGATCACGTTCCAGTGGAACGTTATATCCCGCCGTCTGAATTTGATCAATGGGCATCCACGGCAAGGGCCCTGGGATTCAGGGAAGTCGCTGCCGGACCCTTGGTGCGAAGTTCATATCGGGCAGATGAATTTTATCGATGTGTCAAGACCGAAGACTGCACTGATGTGGTGCCGAAATTGCGAAATCCACTGAGGACAGATGCCCAATGATAAAAATTGGGAGAGGCATAGGGCCTATTACCTTGAGCATCTTTTTTTTATTTGCGTTTGTCGTAAACGGCTATGCCTCAGTCCAGTGCGTGGAATGCCATGAGGAAATGGGGGCTGATCATGCAGCATCCATTCACAAAGAGATTCAGTGCCTGGAATGTCATGCACAGGCGGCAGAGGAAGATCATGAACAATTTGTCTTTGCACAGGTTGATTGCCGTCAATGTCATGATCCCCATGATGAAAAGCTAATTCATGATGCCCACAGCCGGGTTTCCTGCAATGCCTGTCATATTAAAGGGGGCATTCCCGCGGTGGATCCTGAATCAAAAAGAATTATTTTCAGTCGTATGTTCCGGCCCGGCATGACATTACCGCCCCATCAGGCAATACAGTCCAAAATAGATGAATTATGCGGGAACTGTCATTTTCAGAGGAATACACTGGGTGCATCATCCATGGTGCTGCCCCCTAAAAGTATATTGTGCATGCCCTGCCATGTGGCAACTTTTTCTGTGAATGACAAAACAACGCTTGTCTTCTTATTTATATTTCTGGTGGGCATGGTGGGACTTGGCATGGTCTGGTTTTCAGGATCAATGGATAAAAGAGTACTCTGGACAAACGAAAAAACAGAACCTGAAACCCGATTTAGATCCGATGCCCTTTCCCCTTTCAAATTATTCCAGGCCTTGAAAATGATTTTTATAGAGGTGTTTTTATTGAAACGACTTTTTCAGCAGTCAAAGGCCCGCTGGATCATCCACTCCCTGATTTTTTTCCCGTTTCTTTTCAGGTTCGCTTTTGGTCTGACAGCACTTTTATGTTCTTTATTTCTGCCGGACGGATCAGTATCTGCCGTCATGTTGGATAAAAATTATGCCTTGCGTGCGTTGTTTTTTGATATAACGGGTTTAATGATCCTTACAGGTTCATTATTGGCTTTTGTCCGCAAGAAAAAGAATTCAGAAGGAATAATTGCCTCGCTGCCCGAACCGGGACGGGGGATGTCAGCAATGATAGGCCTGATCGTTTTCGTGGGATTTATCCTGGAGGGGCTGCGTATTGCCATGACCGGATGGCCAGGTGGAGCAGAATGGGCGTTTTTGGGATATGGCATCAGTCTGCTGTTTAGAGACATGACCGGGTTGACAGATATCTATGGCTTCTTCTGGTATGCCCATGCAATTCTGACAGGCATTTTTATAGCCCTGATTCCTTTTACGCGCATGTCTCATATTATCACAGCTCCCATCATTCTGATCATGAAGGAGCCATGAGTGGGGTCAGGCTTTTTTTATTGTCTTTTTTGACTGTTTAATAAAAGATTGTTGATAAAAAATACAATAAAGAAAGCCTGACCCCGGGTAAAAAACTTAAGTCCGAAAGTTGAGTTAAAATGCTTGTCATTATAAAAGGAGACGGATATGGAAATTCATGGGTATCAAATGCCTGAAAATTTATACTACGAGAAAAATCACTATTGGGTTCGTATCGAAGGAGACATTCTGGTCATGGGCATGGATGATTTTGCCCAAAAGATGGCTGGTGATATTGTCTTTGTAAAAATTCCTTTTGTGGGGAAAAAATTACAAACCGGTAAGAAATTTGCCCAGGTTGAATCAGGCAAATGGCTGGGCAAGGTCTATGCACCGGTTAACGGCGAGCTCATAGAGGGCAATGAGGCTCTTGAAGCTGATCCCGAGTTTATTAACCAGGATTGCTATGGGACAGGCTGGATGTATAAGATCAAACCCGTCGACATGGGAGAGGTGGAGAATCTGATCCATGGAACCGATGCAATTGATAAGTGGCTTTTGGCTGATATCGAAAAATACAAAGAACATTAAAAATGGCCCAGACAGATTATACGATCTTTGAAATTTTGCAGATGGATGCCTGCGCCGGTTGCAGCCTGTGCGTGGATGTATGCCCTGCAGTTTCGGCTGCAGAGGATGGGAAGCTGTCGGCCGTGTATCGAATCAATGAACTGCGCAGGATCATGCGTTCCCGTACAGGGTTTTTGCAAAAGTTTTTTGGTAAAAAAGCCCTTGGCCAGGAACTATTAAAACCATTTAGTGATACTGTATTTGCCTGCACCCTCTGCGGCGGATGCCAGCAGGTCTGCCCCTCGGGTATCCACATAAAAGATCTGTGGCTGTCCCTTCGTCAGGACATGGTTCATAGTAAGGCCTATCCAAAAAAAGTAGATATGATTGGTGAAAATCTGGCTGGAAGTCATAATGTTTTTGATGAAGATAACCAGGAGCGTGCAGAATGGGTGGAGGATCTGCCCGATGCCCCGGATCATGGGTTTATTAAAGATCAGGCAGACGTGGTTTATTTTACCGGTTGTGTCTCTTCCTATTTTCCCATGGTTCAGAAAATTCCACTGGCGCTGGTGGAAATTTTTGAATCAGCCCGGGTGGACTTCACCCTGCTGGGTGAAGAAGAGTGGTGCTGCGGGTTTCCCCTGCTAGGTGCCGGGCTCAGGGATCAGACCAAAGATTTGATTGACCACAATCTTGAAGCAGTTCGGGCCAAAGGAGCCCGAAAAATAATTTTTTCCTGTCCCTCCTGTTATCAAATGTGGCGCGAGAATTACCCTGAAGAATTTGAAATTTACCATATTACTCAGTTTTTAAACCAGTTAATGGCTTCAGGGCAAATTATGTTTAATGAACTTCCCTTGACAGTGACCTATCATGACCCCTGTGATCTGGGCCGGGGAAGCGGAGAATATAACGCCCCTCGACAGATCATCCGTTCTATCCCGGGTGTTGAGCTTGTGGAGATGGCCCATAATCGTGAAAATTGTCTGTGCTGCGGAGGCGGAGGCAACCTTGAGATGATCGACGCGGGACTTTCTTCGGATATTGCAAAGGCTAAAATTGATGAGGCCCTGCAAACCGGTGCCCAGACTATTGTTACTGCCTGTCAGCAATGTGTGCGTACCATGACCACTTATGCCATAAGACATAAGGTTGCCATTGAAGTTATGGATATTACCCAATTGGTGCAAAAGGCGCTTACCGGTAAAAAACGTCCAGGCAGCGGTTAAATAGTGTCTGACCTGAAACTTAAAACCTAAAATTTAAAACCGTGCCTGAATGAGGTTTTCGTTCAGGCACTAACTATATTTAGAATCAAAGTGAATGAGATCGTTTTTAAAAGGAAATAAAAATGAAATTGTACAATCTCGGCAAAGTGCCCTGGCAAGAATCCCAGTTGATTTATCACGCTTTGGCCCTATGCGGTGAGGAAGCCCTGTGTTTGTTATCACCTGCCGGTCCTTATGTCTGCATTGGGTTTCATCAAGATGTGACCCAGGAGGTTGACCTTGTGTATTGCCGACAGAACCATATTCCGGTATTTCGCCGTGAGGTGGGGGGAGGAGCAGTTTTTCTTGACGGCAGACAATTATTTTTTCAGCTGATTCTCCATCGAAATTCTCCTCATGCACCAAAGAGAATTGATGCTTTTTATCGTAAATTTTTACAGCCCATTATAAACGTTCATCATAAGATCGGAGTACCAGCTAGCTTTAAGCCGGTCAATGACCTAATGGTCGGGCAGCGCAAAATTTCAGGAACCGGCGTTGGCGAGATAGGGGACAGCATCGCATTTGTTGGGAATCTGATCCTGGATTTTGATTATGAAACCATGTCCAGAGTTTTGAAAATTCCAGATGAAAAATTTCGTGATAAAGTTAAAAAAACAATAGAAGAAAATCTGACCACCATTAGCAGGGAATTGGGGCGGGAGAGCCTGAACCGATGGGATGAAAAAACGTTGAATGATCTGATGAGCAAAGAATTTGAAAAAATTCTGGGTCCGTTTACCTTCGGCCGGATGGATGCCGTGCTGATCGATAAGATTCAAGAATTGAAAACAACCATGCTTGATGACAGATGGATTTATAAAAAAGCCGGACAGCTGACCGGTCGTGTTGTGAAGGTGCGCGCTGGTCTTGAAATGGTTCAGCGTATGCACAAAGCTTCCGGTGGCTTGATCAAAACAAATTTTGAAATCAGGGAAGGTAAATTGGCCAATATAAATATCAGTGGCGATTTTTTTTGTTTTCCACATACACTTGTTAAGGATATGGCAAAACATCTTGAGGGCGCTGCATTGGGAGATATCCGGGAAATCCTTATGGCAGTTTATGATGACCCGATGAATCAAATTCCGGGTGTTACAATAGAAGACTGGATGATGACAATTAAAAAATAATATTAAATTATTATAAAGTAAGTTTACTATTGCGCAAAAAATTGCTTGACGTAATACTTATTTTACAGCATATATAGTACATTGATTTTTTATCTGAATCAGTATAAATGGAGATACAATGTTAAGAGGCTTAATGGGCTGAAACTGTTTTAATAAGTGGGTCCTTCTGAGTTTTACCAGGAAAAATCATGATTGAAAAAAAAATTGCCGATAAAATCAAATTCATCAGAAAACGCAAGGGAATGACCCTGGCACAGCTTGGTGATGAGACCAATCTTTCAAAAGGTCTGCTTTCCCGTGTTGAAAACAACCTGGTTTCACCGCCTATTGCAACCCTTTCCAAAATTGCCCAGGGGCTGGAAGTGCCCATAGGTATTTTTTTTGAAGATGTTGACACTGACCAGAGTAAGTTTGCAGTAACTCATAAAGATGATCGGTGCCAGGTTGTTCGAGCCGGCAGGAAAATGGGATTTGTTTACTATTCTCTGACCCAGTTAAAATCCCGTCATATCATTAATCCTTTTATTGTTAAGTATCCGATTATCAAAAAAGAGCCTGATTTTTTTTATGATCACCCCGGTGAAGAATTTTTCATGGTCTTAAAGGGAGAGGTCATGTTTATTTATGGCAAAGAGAAGATACATCTTAAAGAAGGGGATACCATCCATTTTGATCCCAGCATTCCCCACAGAGGGCAGAATATCGGGGACGCAGAAAGCGAATGCCTGGTTATCGTTGTTGGGGAACATGATTAAATGACCAGTTTATCTGAAACAATATCACTTATCAACATCAAAGGAATTTTCCATGGCGCTACCTTTACGCAGTAATCAAACAACACAGGGCCGGTTGATGGCTGGTGCCAGAAGCCTATGGCGGGCCAATGGCATGAAAGAAGAGCACTTTGGCAGGCCAATCATTGCCATTGCAAATTCATTTACCCAGTTGGTTCCCGGCCATGTTCATCTTCATGAAATCGGGCAGCATATTAAAAAAGAAATTGAGGCACTTGGATATTTTGCTGCTGAATTTAATACCATTGCAATTGATGATGGCATTGCCATGGGACATGACGGTATGCTCTATTCCCTGCCGTCAAGGGAGATCATTGCCGATAGTGTCGAATACATGTGTAACGCACACAAAGTTGATGCCCTGGTCTGCATTCCCAATTGCGATAAAATTGTTCCTGGCATGCTTATGGCAGCCATGCGCTTGAATATTCCAACTGTGTTTATTTCAGGTGGCCCAATGGAAGCCGGGAAAATTAAAGATAAAAAATATGATCTCATTGATGCAATGGTCATGGCAGGCGATAATTCTGTTTCCGACGAGGTTTTAAATGAAGTTGAACGTTCTGCCTGCCCGACCTGCGGCAGCTGTTCAGGTATGTTTACTGCAAACTCAATGAACTGCCTGACCGAGGCCCTCGGTCTTGGTCTGCCAGGTCAGGGAACAATTGTAGCAACCCATGTCCAACGTAAAAAACTCTTTACAGATGCAGCCGGACTGATTGTTAACATAACGGAAAAATACTATGGTCAGGGAGATGATTCCATCCTGCCGCGATCCATTGCCACCCGTGAAGCTTTTATGAATGCCATGGCCCTTGACATTGCAATGGGCGGTTCGACCAATACTGTTCTCCACCTCCTTGCCATTGCCCAGTCTGCAGATGTCAACTTCACCATGAAAGACATTGATATGCTCTCAAGAAAAGTCCCCTGTCTTGCCAAGGTGTCCCCCAGTTCCCATTACCATCTGGAGGACGTCAACCGTGCCGGCGGCATCATGGGGCTATTTGGTGAGCTTGACAGGGCAGGCCTGATAGATACTTCAGTAAAAAGAATTGATGCGGTTTCCTTAAAGGAAATTCTTGATCGGTTTGATATCATGAATAAGACTGTTGTCAAAGAAGCTATCGACATATATTCTGCTGCGCCCTGCGGATATAAAAATTTTGTCCTGGGTTCCCAGGACACAAGGTTCAAGCAATTAGATCAAGACAGGAAGACAGGCTGCATACGCAGTTTGGAAAATGCTTACTACAAGGATGGAGGTCTGGTTGTTCTTTTTGGGAATATTGCTGAAAATGGATGTATTGTCAAAACTGCCGGGGTTGACAAATCAATTTTCGATTTCAAGGGAACGGCAAAGGTCTTTGATTCTCAGGATGATGCCTGCACCGGCATTCTGGGGGGAAAAGTCAATCCCGGTGATATTGTCGTCATCCGGTATGAAGGTCCTAAAGGCGGACCCGGTATGCAGGAGATGCTCTATCCAACTTCTTATATCAAATCAATACACCTGGAAACTAAATGTGCATTGATCACGGATGGCAGGTTTTCCGGCGGCTCGTCAGGTCTGTCTGTTGGTCATGTTTCACCTGAGGCCGCTTCAAAAGGTGCGATTGCTTTGATCATGGATGGTGATGAAATTGAAATCAGTATTCCTGAAAGGAAAATCAACCTGTGTATTTCAGATGAGACATTGTCGGAACGCCGCAAGATTGAGGAGTCCAAAGGTTCAAATGCCTATAGACCTGACAGGGTTCGCCATGTACCCGCATCACTCAAGGCCTATGCATATTTTGCAAGTTCAGCGGATAAAGGTGCAGTCAGGGTTCTTCCCGATTTTGAAAATTGATTAATAATTGGAAGCAAAAAAAATCTGTCAGTGAATTGCATTCTCGAGCATGGTTTCCCGTTTACCAAATTTTTTATTTATTAGATGTAAAATTCCAAGCATGATAAATACAATCGCAATAATACATGTACACATGGCATTTGCACTGGCTGTCCAGCCATCGTTATCAAGCATTATTATTTCTATTGCTGCAAGGTGTACACTCGCTGAAACCAGGAAAATTACAGCACTGATGGTTGTCATGGAGCGCATGAAAAAATAAGTGAAATTTTGAATAAAAGCCACCCTTGACAGGGGAAAAATAATTTTAAAAAATGTACTTAATGTGTCTCCTCCAAGGCTTATGGAGGCTTCTTCAATGGATGGATCAATATTTTTTAAATTGGAAATACTGGAGAGTATTCCCAGGGTAAAGTTACAAATAACAATATTAATTATAATTATCCACGGGGTTCCGTAGAACCAGTAATATGGTTTGTTAAACGCCAGTATATATCCAAGTCCCATTACAAGACCGGGTATTGCCGCAGGCATAACTGAAAAAAAGTACATCACCTGTTTGAAATACGGTTTCCTGGTCTCCATGGCATAAGCTGCAACAAGGGTGATGAATGAACCCACAATACCAACTATCAGAGATATCCATACACTTGTCCAGATTGCAGAATATCCTCCAATGGATGGAAATGTATAATGTGAAAGGGTTAATGTCCAGTCATATGGCCATACCTTGACAAATGACCCGAGTATTACTGTTACAAATATCAGTATAATCAAAGAAGCTATAAGATAACAATAAGATGAATAGAAAAATTTCTTCCAGGGCCTTGTTTCCGGGATAAACGGCCTGGCAGCTCCGCTTATCATGGAAAAACTTTTACGTGAAACATAATAGTTGAGCATAAATGCCATGAGTGATGGAACAAGCAGAATAATGCTTATGGTGGCACCGAGATCAAAACGATAGAGGTTGGTGACCTGTGAATATATTTCAGTTGCCAGGACACTGTAATTGCCACCAATGACAACGGGATTGCCAAAATCCGTTATAGTAAGATTAAAGGTAAGTGCAGCCGCACTGAATATACCATATTTAGCCGATGGAAGAGTAACCTTGGTAAAAACTTGAAATGGAGAGGCTCCAAGGCTTTCTGCTGCCTCATCAAGCCGGATATCAACTGCGGAAAGTGTTGTAAATAGAATTACAAAGGCATGGGGCAGGCAATACAATACTTCAGATATAATGATCCCTGTAGCACCATAGATATTCCAGTCAATCTGGATAAAATGGGAGGTAATAAGCCCATTACGGCCAAAGAGATAAATTAATGCCAGGGCTTGTATGATTGAAGGAGCAACCAGGGGAAGCATGATAATATTTCGGAAAAAAGTCTTACCGGCAATGGTTGTTCTTGTCATTGCATAGGCAAAAAAGAAGATTAAAATTGTCACTATGACAGTTGTTGCAGCAGAGACATAAAGGCTGTGCCAAAGTGATTTTATTGTATAGGCTGTTGTAAAGTACTGAATAAAATTATTAAGGGTAAAATTTGTCAGGGCAAATTCTCCCCCTTTAAAAAAACTCAGTTTCAGAATTGCCCACAAAGGGAACAGCATAAAAAAGAACAAAAGAATAAAAATAAATATGGTAACCGTGGGTACAATAAATTTATCAAATTCCATCTTTGTGGATGAAACGGTATAATTTTTAAGGGCAGTTTCTTCTCTTAGTTTCTTTAGCTTCATATTATATATGTTCCTAAGTTTTTCTTTACATCAGTTTTTTGAACATATCCGAATAAATATGAAAAGCATCCGGCGGAAAATAGAGTTTAAGATTATCATTGGGTTTAATTCTCTGTTTTTCAAATGTTTTCTGGGGAATATTTATAATCATCTCTTTTCCTTCAAGAAGGACAATAATACTTACAACGGGACCAAGAAAAGTCACTAATTGTGTTGAAACTTCAACAATATTTGAGGCAGTACAATGGTCTGAGTCAATAGTCAGACCGACAATTTCAATATCTTCCGGACGAATGGCAAGATAGACTTTTTTTGAATCTGCCTCATAGGTTTCAGATACTTTAAAAGCATATTTTTCAAATTGAATATGGTCTTTCCTGGATACTCCTTCAATAAAATTGGAGGTGCCAACAAATTCTGCTATGAAACTTGTTTTTGGTTTTTTATATATTTCCCAGGGCGATCCAACCTGCCTGAACTCTCCATTCCGCATGATGACAATACGATCTGCCATACTCAAAGCCTCCTCCTGATCATGGGTTACATAAATCAGGGTGATTCCAAGATCCTGCTGCAATTTTTTTATTACTATGCGCAACCGCAGTCTAATCTTTGCATCCAGGGCACTTAAAGGTTCATCTAACAGCAGTACATTGGGTTTTATGGCAATAGCACGTCCCAGAGCAACACGCTGCTGCTGACCTCCGCTCAACTGGGCAGGATAATGAGTTTTCCATTTTCCAAGCCCCATTAACTGCAGTATCTCCTCTACTCTTTTTTCAATTAGATTTGCTGGTATTTTACGCATTTTTAACCCAAAAGCAATATTCTGGGCAACTGTCATATTGGGAAACAGGGCATAGGACTGGAATACTATTCCAAAATCTCTCTTTTGAGGAATTACATTGTTTAGATTTTTTCCACTAAATAAAATATCCCCTGAAGTTTGATGCTCAAATCCTGTAATGATTCTTAAAAGGGTTGTTTTCCCACAACCACTTGGTCCTAGAAAGCAGACAAATTCTCCCGGGGCTATATTAAGATTTGCATTGTCAACTGCAACTAGAGATCCAAAGGTTTTTGTGATATTTTCTAAAACAAGGTTATCTGACATTGTCTTTTATATGTCCTCTTTTTTATATGAAAGCAGTGAGGTATGAGATATAAACTGTCGGTTCTGCCGTCCTAATACCTCACTACTCATAACTTTCATAATTTATTATTCCTACCAGGGCATGGAGAAATATTAAAAAACAATTTCCATGGCAATGTTGAATCAATAAAAAAGAGTATCCTGTTTAAATTTTATGGCGGGTTCAGGTTTTTATTATTGAGGTTATCGAATAGAAAAAGTAAACGATAAGGCTGATAACGAAAGCCCATGTATTTTAAACAGGATACAAGAAAGCCATGGAATTATTTTAGAAAAAGATTTGACCATGTTTCAAGAATCTTTGCACGATTCTTTGACTGCCATGGGAAATCCATAGGGGCAAGTTTAATAGATTCCAGAACCGGCATATCCTTAGGGCCTGCGATGCCGGGATAACTTACTCCAAGTTTAAATTTAGCATAACCTGTCATGGCACTCTTTGAAAGAGCCCAGTCTAAAAATTTCTTTGCACTGTCTTCATTTCTGGCCCCTTCAAGGAGCGCATTTGCTTCAAGCTCAAATCCAGCACCTTCTTCAGGCAGGACCATCTTTACCGGGAAACCTTTTCTCTTTAATGAAGAATAAACAAAAGCAAAGGAACAACCAACGGCATATTCTCCTGCAGCAGTTAACTTAGCAGGTTTTGATCCGCTTTTAATATATTGACCCATGTTGGCATCAAGTTTCTTTAGAAAATCCCACGCTTTATTATCTTCCACAGGTTTAGTTTTATAATCAGGGTCCATCATTTCCAGAAGACTTGCAACCTGTAAAAAACCTGTGCCTGAGCTTGCAGGGTTGGGCATAATCAATTGATCTTTATATGCCGGATTCAAAAGGTCATTCCAGCCTTTGGGTATGGGAAGCTTTTTATTTTCTATAACCTTTTCGTTGATAATAAAAGCTGCAGCATATAAATCAATCGCAGTCCAGAACCCATTCGGATCTTTAAAATTTGTCGGTATCTTATCCCATCCGGTTGGTTTATAGGCTTTGATCATGCCTTTTGGGATAAACTCTTCCATGTTTGTCACTGCCCATCCCCAGATACAGTCTGCCTGAGGATTTTCCTTTTCAGCCAGCATCCTTGCGCCAAGCTCTCCTGTGGAAAGGCGAATTGCCTGGATTTCAAGGTCGGGCAGTTCTTCTTTAGCTTGTTTCAGATATTCCACCACCTCTTCATTTTCAAGGGAAGTGTAAATAACTACTTTACTCTTAGCAAGAGCAGATCCGGTAATAAAAAAAAGTGTGGCAAAAACAAGGACAAATAATAAACTAAATTTTTTCATAAGATTTTCCTCCAATGTTTGTTGAACCTTTGTTTAATTCAATGTAATAAACAATGTCACTTATCCATGCATGTATCCTTGACATGCATGGACCCCTGAAGCGTAATAAACCGTGTAACAAAAAACTGATATTATTGTCAATAAAAATCAAGACGGATTAGTCTTTGGTTTTTTTGAAACACCTTCTTTTACTGTTGCAACCCTGCTAAAAATCAGTTGACAGGTTGTTACAGCCAGTCGAACTGCAACCGTATTTCCTATAGTTATTTTCCGAAATACTCGTGAATGAATTCAATGAATCTCTCATTCTCCTCGTCAAGCCCGGGTGTGACTCGAAAATAACAGTTATTACCATGGATTTCACCAATGCGTTTGAGATAGATATTTTTTTCAAGAGCAGCAGTAAGAATCTGTGCAGTGGTTTTTCCGGTAATGGCAGCATCGACCAGCATGTAGTTACCGTTTGCAGGATAAGGATGCAGCCCCAGTTCCTTGAGTTCTTTGGTAAAAATTTTCATCCACTTGTTGTTGTGGGCAACTTTGGCCTGAACTTCTTCCGGGTTATCCAAAATAGCCTCGGCAGCCGCAGCAGCCATCAGACCGACATTCCAGGGCAGCAGCATAGCCTTAAAAGCCTGGGCCATCTCTTCTGTTCCAAGCATGAATCCGAACCGGATTCCGGCAAAGCCGAAGGCTTTGGAAAAAGTAGATGCCAGGAATACATGGGGATATTTTTTAATCAAATAGGCCTTGGTTTTATAATCCGGGCAGTAGTCAAGATAGGCCTCATCCACACAAAGCGGAATTCCCAATTCACAAAATCTCTCAAGATCAGCATCATCAATAAACACGCCGGTTGGATTGTTGGGACTGATAATCAGAATCAATTTAGTTTTTTCGTTAACAGATGCCAGCATCTTTTCAACATCGTATTGCATAGTGTCTTTCATAACCGGAACTTGAACCACCTTGGCGCCGCATAACTCGGCCCGGGGAGGATAGAGTCCGAATGTGGGATTGGACATGATAATTTCATCCCCTGGTTTCAGAAACAGACGCATCATGGAATCTATTATTTCGGATGATCCGTTGCAAAGCTCTATATTCTCAGGTCCCATATCGTATTTTGCGGCAATCTTTGTCCTCAGCCTCAGATAACTGTCCGGATAACGGTTTCCTTTACGGACCGCATCTGCAACCGCCTGGACAACTTTCTCCGAAGGAGGAAGTGGATTTTCATTGAGCATCAGCCTGGCATTTTCAGGATGGCCCCAGGCATGATCAAGAATGCTGTAGTTGTATTCCCTGGCTGTAGCCAACCATGGTACGAACATGTCTTTAAGTTTTGTCATTTTTTATTTTTCCTTAATTTAAGTGTTTCCCAGAACCGCCTTTTTGTAACCCTTGTCGGCGATCAGCATACTAATCTTCAATAATTTTTTATATAGTGCCTGACCGAAAACCCCTTGTTTGGGTGAGTTTTCGTTCAAACACTATATAAATGCCTTAACCCTTAAGACATTTTTCTGCAAAAGCAACCATCTCACCGGTTGCCTTTGAAAATTGATCTGCAGTCCTTACCAGAGCAGGGTGACTGTTGAACTCCGCCGGTGTATATCCGTCTTCAGCATAGCCCTTCACAAAATAGGGGATTTTCATAAGCTTGTCCATCACCTCTTTTGGGATTTCTCTTTCAATGGTGTTTTTTTCAAAAATAATGTTTTTCTGGTTTTCGAAATTTATAATCTGATCAATAAATGATGGCGGACAGGTAACCACTATGCCGGCACCTACCTTTTCCTCCAGATGCCACACACGTGTCTCCCCATTAATTGTAGGGCCGAGCCGCAGGGAGCAGGAAAGCATTTTGTTTGGATAGTTGTTGTCCTTTAAAAATTTACAGGCTTTTTTGAAAATTGCCAGCTCAGCCCAGCGGGTATCTGCCTCGGAAACTTCAATACCAACCTCTTTTCCGAAATCACGCAGGCCCCCGAGATCACCGTATCTTGACTCCATATGAGTTATGACCGATCTCCATTTAGACAGATCCACGTTGTTTGCCCTTGCCTTGTCCAGACCCCTTTTCACCGCCTCTGCGCACTCTACGAACTGGGACATCACAAACGAGAGTGTGTTGTTGGTGGGGATACCCTTTGAAGTCAGCTCTTCTATAACCTCATACCCCTCTTTGGTGCCCGGTACCTTTATCATCACGTTGGGGTTGATGGTAGCAATATCATAGGCCTGTTTGAGCATTGCTTCTTTGTCAAAAACGCTCCTGGGATCGACCTGCCCGGAGAGATACCCCTCTTTATATCCTGTCTTTTCAAAAAGAGTCAGATATGCTTCAGACCCCAGTCTGACAACCTCTTTGTAGAGCATCCAGAAGAGACTTTCAGTATCGATTCCGGGATGTTGGGCGATAATCTCACAGGCTTTCTTTTCCCATCTTGGAATGTCGTCCTTTATAGCCTGAAGAGAAAGGGGCGGATTAGTGGTTACGCCCCGGAATAGCTGATTTTCAGGATCTGCCGGATTAAACATCCGTCCAATTTGTTGTTTGAGAATGTCCGTATCTGCTTTGTCTGCCCTTGCAAGCAGCTTATTGTACCAGTTTTCAAAAATCACAGGTGACGAATCCCACCAGATTTCCATTCCAGGGCTTAATTCAACTAGCTTTTCAAATAAATTTCTCTCTTCCATTTTTCCTCCCTATTTTTTAAAACACAAGGTTATAATTTTTCATTCTGTTACAATTTCCCACACTATAAATGTGCATAATGAATTATGACTGATAAGTAATATAGTTTGCCCGAACAGTCAATACAAAATTAATTTTATTTTATAAATCAGCATAAATAATGTTCACCTTGGCCTCTAATAAAGCAGCATTTATTTCATCTGGTGGCTGCCGGTCACACACAAGATTAGTCACTTGATCCAAATCGCAAACCTTGAATGATGCGATACTGTTAAATTTTGAACAATCAGTAATTATAGTAAGAGAATTGGCCTGAGCAATCATGGCCTGGGCAAGCTGAGCTTCTTCAATGTTAAAATCCATAACTCCTGTTATTGCATCCAATGCTCCAACAGCCAAAATTGTATGGTGTGCCCGGAATAACTGAACTTGAGAAATTGCAAAATTGCCAACGGTTCGCAAATTATCACAATTGAACTGACCGCCAAGTAGAAAAACTTCGGATTGTTTATGGGAATGACTCATGATTCTGGCGATTTCTGATGAGTTAGTAATAACAGTCAGATCAGTAAGTTCAGCAAGTTTTTCTGCAAAAAAAACTGTAGTTGATCCAGTATTAATTAAAACAGTTTCACCCGGAAAAATAAGTTTTACAGCACGGGCTGCAATTTTAACCTTTGCTGCTACATTTTCACTCATTCGATCCCTAAGGGAGCCCTCTCCAATTGTTGCGGGTAATGATGCTCCCCCATGAAATTTCTGGACCTTGCCGTTTTGTGCTAACTCGGACAGATCCCGGCGTATGGTTTCCCGGGAGATATTGAAAAGTTTTGCCAATTCATTTACTGTAACAATGTTGTGCTGTCGAATAATATTTTCAATTTTAGACTGTCTATTACCTGGAGTCATGTCTAAAATCTTTCCATTTTGCCGATCTGTTTACTTTATCTTTAAATTTTTCAAAAAATTTGCTTTCATTACGATCTTGAGAGTTCATACATATTCAGTAACAAATCATGCCCGAACAGTCAATGCAAAATTTTAAAGATAATGCTTGTATTTTTATCATTTTTGTATCAATATTTTTTGATTATGAAGGATGTTAAGCTTGGATGTAGTGATTCGAAAGGAAAAAACAATATGAAAGGTAAAGTAGAAGTTGTTATCATTGGAGGGGGTATTATAGGGTGCAGCACAGCTTATCATCTGGCAAAACTTGGTTGGAAAGATGTACTTGTACTGGAGAGAGGAGAGCTGACCTGCGGTTCAACATGGCATGCCGCCGGCCTTGTGGGGCAACTCCGGGCCGAACGAAACATCACAAGAATGCTCCAGTACAGTGTTGATCTTTATAAAACGCTTGAAGCTGAAACCGGTTTAACAACCAGTTGGAAGCAAAGTGGATGTCTCCATATTG
>Ga0164315_10001250_pt1 | contig 19102 bp, 15 predicted proteins | sample GuaBasSedimGuay6_FD_113737 | JGI IMG/M metagenome (GOLD analysis project Ga0164315, IMG submission 113737) | Subseafloor sediment microbial communities from Guaymas Basin, Gulf of California, Mexico - Guay6, Core 4569-2, 0-3 cm | ecosystem: Environmental > Aquatic > Marine > Hydrothermal vents... | reverse complement strand
AATGTCAACCAGTCTGTAGAAATACTTGAAATTGTTTCCGGCTATGATTCACCTTTACGTAGACTGTTAGAGGCTGTTGAGAGGGAAACCTCTTTGACCCGGGTTGCTTCACTCAATGAAGGTAATGCTCTGGATAAGCTGAAAGAGGGCGCTAAATCAATTAATGTCAGCTCAAGAATGCAGAAGTTATTGAATACTGCCAAGAGTGTTGGCGGCGATACTCTGGTCGTAGATAGAACAGGAAAAGCGGTTGAGAAACATTTTTCAAGATTAAATGAGCAGGTCAGGAAAAGCAGTGCGGGTGGTGCGCCCATAGATCAAATTATTGCTGATTTAAGTACCTTATACGGAACCATGGCTGATTTGGGTAGCACTTCTGATGGCGGCGCTGCGGCCGTGGATTTAGTGAAGCAAAGCTCGGGTGGCGGAGAAGTCATTGCAAAAATGCAACGTCAATCCGCACGATTGCCGGAACCCATGAAAACATTGCTTAAAGAATTGGCTACAGGTAATCAGGGGCTGATTATGGGAGGTGTCAGAAATCAGCTTAACAGATCCTTACAGACCGATGTCAGTGCGCTGTGTAAATCCAGTATTGAAGGGCGCTATCCCATATCAAAAAACGCTCGTATTGGTATTACATTGCAGGATTTTGGACGTTTTTTCTCTCAAGGCGGTGTTATGGATCAGTTTTTTAAGACCCATCTTGAAACATTTGTCGATACCAGTCGACGGCAATGGCGGGTTATTTCGCAAAATAAACTGACGGTTGGTATTTCAGGATCGACTTTAAAACAGTTTCAGAATGCAGCAAAAATCAGAGATATTTTTTTCCAGGGAGGAGGACCGTTGCCCAAGGTTCAGTTTCAACTAAAACCCGTTTTTCTGGATGCCAAAGCATCAAAATTCTGGTTGAATCTTGAAGGTCAGCAGACCAATTACCGTCATGGCCCTACTCGATCTACACGTTTTTCCTGGCCAGGTGTAAGTCCTGGCTTAGTTCGGTTTGGTTTTGAAAGTTTGGCAGGCAAACAAATGAGCAGTTCTGAAGAAGGGGCCTGGGCCTGGTTTAAGTTGTTAGATAAGATGACTATGAGACATTCAACAGGGAATACACATATCATTACTTTTGGATTGAGTGGTTTTACGGCGAAATATGAATTACGTGCAAATAGTGTTTTAAATCCTTTTTCATTTAATGAATTAACAGATTTTAAATGTCCGAGCAGAATTTAACTAAAGCAGTTAATTTAACCCTGGGGTTTTATGGGAAACTCCCCTCGCTGGGTGACTTTGTTTCTCGACGTTTACCACAGGAGTTTATTTCATCCTGGGATAGTTGGTTACAAAGTTCACTGGCTGCAAGTCATGAAATATTGGGAGAGCAATGGTTGCAGAGTTATTTGACCTGTCCTATCTGGCGTTTTGCTTTATCACCGGGTTTATGTGGTAAAGATGCATGGTTAGGCATAGTCATGCCGAGTGTTGATAGAGTGGGGCGCTATTTTCCATTAACGATTGCATGTAAAGTAACAACACATGCACCTCTAATTAATGTGTTTTCAGAATCTTGCGATTGGTTTGAAGAATTGGAGTCAGTTGCATTAACAGCATTGGAAAATGATTTAGCTGTCGAAGAATTCGATGAGATGGTTAAGGGTATCGCAGCCTTCAATATTAATGAGGAAGAAAATACGGTTTTAAACCAGGCTAAAGCTCAATCAGTAGAGAATCATGCCTTTTACCTGGCGTTTGAAAGTCTGGATATAAAGACTGAAAGGATATTTCCTAGTTTAACGTCGCTATTAATAAATACCTATATATCCGTACACAGTCTCTGGTGTACCGTTGGTTCGGAAAATATAAAACCTGGGTTTTTAGTGGCAGATGGATTGCCTCCTTTTACTGCTTATGCTGGGATGATAACTGGTCAGTTTCAGCAAACAGGTTGGGAATTGCATCAACAACAGGTAGTATCCCGGCCAATTATACAAACTCAGAATAAGGCGCTGGAAAAAGCGTGTTTAACGCTTGACATTGTCAACAGCAATAATATTTCTTCGACACCTGAGCAGCGCGCATCGGAAAATGCCTGGCATTCATTTTCCAGAACTGATACCGGGAAGGTCAGACAACATAATGAGGATGCAATTCTGGATCGACCCGACCTGGGATTGTGGGTTGTTGCAGATGGAATGGGCGGGCATCTGGCAGGTGATGTGGCTAGCAAAAAAATAATTCATACGTTGAATGAACTGGACTTGTCATCATCACTGGATTTAACCATTACACAAGTGAAAGCTGCATTGCAAGGGGTTAATCAAGAGTTAAATGAATTGGCAGCTAAGACCAGTGGCCATCAGGTTGTTGGTAGCACTGTAGTTGTATTAATGGCCAGGAAAACACATTTTGCCTGTTTATGGGCCGGTGATAGTCGTTTATATCGCTTAAGAGATAATAAATTATTGCAATTAACGATTGATCATTGCAGTGAACAGGAAGATATTACAGATGTGTTAAATATCGGATCAAACGCTGGGTTGAAACAAAACAATGTGATTACCCGGGCAGTAGGGGGCTATGAGGAACTGGAACTGGATTGTCAGATTATTGATATACAGTCGGGGGATTTATTGATGTTAAGTAGTGATGGTTTAGATAAAGAAGTAAGTTTCCAGGAAATAGAACAGGTGTTAGTCGAGAATGATTATAGCGATAGTGTAGAAATTTTGCTTGAACGGGTTTTGAACAGAGGTAGCAGGGATAATGTTAGTGTTATCGTTGTTGAGGTGAATAAAGGTATTTCCAGGATTAAAAGTTTATGCTGAATTATTTTATTTTTCTTTATAAAGGAGTGAGTCATTGTGGCAATTGATGCAGAGAGTTATTTAACGGAAATAGCCCCTGATAATGTCTGTGGAGAAGACCTGGAATATGATGCTGAATTTATAGAGTTTGAGCAGGAGATTCAAGGTAAGGAAGAACAAACTATGGGGGATTCTGTTATCGAAGCAGAACCCCCTAACTGGCGTGAAGTGATTAAACAGGCTGAGAAGTTACTTGTTAGAACCCGTGATATGCGTGTTTTTGTTAATTATCTTAGAGCATTAACTGAAACACAGGGTTTCCTAGGATTAGCAGATGGCATGCATTTATTAAGGTGTGTTACAGAAAAATACTGGGAGAATATCCATCCGCAACTGGATCCAGATGATGATAATGACCCAACCGAGCGTATTAATATTTTAATGGCATTGTGTGATTTTGAAAGTTTCTTGACCCCATTATATAAAATAGCTTTAGTCGAATCTAAGGCTTTTGGTAAATTCAATTTTAGAGATATTCAAATCGCCAATGGCAACATTAGCGTTGCAGAATCAGATGATGATGCTGAACTACCGACTGTATCAGCGATAGATGGTGCATTTCAGGAATGTGAAGCTGAAAATCTTAAAGCAACAGCAAATGCAGTGTCGGAGACCTTACAAAATCTTGATCTGCTGGAGTCATTTATCACCGAGCAAGTTAGTGTTAATGATGCCGCCAGCTTTTCTGAATTAAGGGCATTATTAAAAGAAATTAATACATTACTTGTAGGGCAGCTTGAAAATAGAGGTTTAGACCAAACCACGGAAGAGGATGGAGAAAGTGAAAATGCTGGAGAGGCTAGCGCAGAGCAACCAGGAGCAGAAAAACCAGTCAAAACAGCAGGACCAGTAGAAATAAACAATAATCAGGATGTGATAAAAGCCTTAAATTTAATTTGTGATTATTATAAAAAGAATGAGCCATCAAGCCCAATTCCTTTGTTGCTTGAACGGGTCAATCGGTTGGTAGGGAAGAATTTTATGGAAGTTATGTATGATTTGGCGCCTAATGGTGTTGAACAAGTTGAGTTTTTGAGTGGCGTAACAAATAATGAAGATGAGTAGTTGTAAATAATCAATCAATCAATCAATCTGAAGAGGAGAATACAATGGCGGAAAGTAGTCAGAAGTTTATAGCACGAAACCGTGCCCCCAGGGTTCAAATCGAATACGATGTTGAACTGTATGGTGCTGAAAAAAAAGTTCAATTACCCTTTGTAATGGGCGTTATGGCTGATTTATCAGGGAAACCAGTTGAGGCTCTAGGGCCTGTATCTGAGCGTAAAATGCTGGAAATTGATGTGGATAATTTTGATGAGCGATTAAAGGCGATGAAACCAAGGGCAGCATTTAATGTACCCAATACCATTACCGGTGAGGGAAATTTAAGCGTCGATATTTCTTTTGACAGTATGGATGACTTTTCACCAGCTGCTGTTGCCAGTAAAGTGGATGGACTAAAACAATTACTGGATGCCAGAACTCAGTTGGCTAACTTAATGACTTATATGGATGGTAAAACAGGTGCAGAAGAATTAATTGCAAATGCAATTAGTGACCCAGCCTTATTACAATCATTGGCATCTGCACCGAAACCTGAAGATGAAGCCCCTGCAGATAAAAAGGATGGAGGAGAATAAAAATGGCAGAACAAGAAAGTGCAGAAGTTCAAGAAGAAGCTCAAGTTGCTGAAACGAGTGATTTTTCATCTCTTTTAAATAAGGAATTTAAACCTAAATCTGAAAGAGCGAAGGAAGAGGTTGAAAATGCAGTTGCAACGCTGGCAGAATTTGTCTTAAAAGATGCAACAATAGTCTCAGATGATGCGCTAGATTCAATTCAGGCAGTGATTGCCAAAATTGATGAAAAGTTGAGCGAACAAGTTAACCTGGTAATGCATCATGCAGATTTCCAACAATTGGAAGGCGCATGGCGTGGCCTACATCATTTGGTAAATAATACCGAAACTGATGAAATGCTTAAAATCAGGGTGATGAATATTTCCAAAAAAGAAGTAGGCAAAACCCTGAAAAAATTTAAAGGGACATCCTGGGATCAAAGTCCGCTTTTTAAAAAATTATATGAAGAGGAATATGGTACCTTTGGTGGCGAACCTTTTGGTTGCCTGGTTGGAGATTTTCATTTTGACCATTCACCACAAGATGTTGAGTTATTGACTCAAATTTCAAAAATCTCAGCGGCTTCTCATTCACCGTTTATTACAGGGCTGGCACCTACGACTTTACAAATGGATTCCTGGAGCGAGCTTGCTAATCCTCGTGATTTAACTAAAATATTTTCAACACCCGACTATGCAGGATGGCGTTCTTTAAGAGAGTCTGATGATTCAAGATATTTAGGTTTGGCGATGCCACGTTTTCTTTCACGTTTGCCTTATGGTGCGGCAACCGACCCGGTGGAAGAATTTGATTTTGAAGAAGATACTGAAGCGGCAGATAGTAGTAAATACACCTGGTCTAATGCGGCCTATGCAATGGCAACCAATATCAACCGTTCTTTTAAATTGTATGGTTGGTGTTCCCGAATTCGTGGAATTGAATCCGGTGGTGCAGTTGAAGGATTGCCGGTACATACTTTTCCTACCGATGACGGCGGCGTGGACATGAAATGTCCTACTGAAATTGCCATCACCGATCGTCGTGAAGCCGAATTGGCGAAGGCTGGATTTATGCCTTTATTGCATAAAAAGAATTCAGATTTTGCTGCATTTATTGGTGCACAGTCGTTACATAAACCAGCAGAATATGATGATCCGGATGCAACTGCGAATGCCAATCTGGCTGCACGCTTGCCTTATTTGTTTGCAACCTGCCGTTTTGCGCATTATTTAAAGTGTATAGTGCGTGACAAAGTGGGCTCATTCAAAGAGCGTGAGGATATGGAAAGTTGGCTGAACAGCTGGATTAGTAATTATGTCTTAACTAACCCTGCATTAGCGACAGAAGAAGATAAAGCCATTCGTCCTTTGTCGGCTGCTGAAGTGGTGGTAGAAGAAGTGGAAGGCAATCCTGGCTACTATGCGTCTAAATTCTTTTTAAGACCGCATTATCAACTGGAAGGCTTGACTGTGTCCTTACGATTAACCGCCAAATTGCCTTCACAAAAAGGCGACTAAGGTTTGTTGACTTGTTGTTTTAGTTGCTCGCATAAGAGGGTGTCTCTCAGTTAAATGGAAACTTAAATGTAATGTTTACGATTCTTAGTTACTCAAGAGAAATTAATGGGTAAATGCTTGTTTAGATTTGCCTTTGTAGTAGTGTTTATGTCTATTAATATTTACGGAGTACAAAAATGATTTTATTAAAATTTGAACCAGAAATAAAAGGTGATTCTAAAGTTGCGAAACATGATGGCTGGATAACTATAGATTCAATTCAGTATGGTGTAGGACGTGCTATCACCTCTAGCGGTACCGGTGCTGAACGCGACACCAGCAATCCTTCTTTTTCTGAAATTACTTGCAGCCATAGCATGGACGTTGCCTCTGCCCAAATAATGCTGGAAGCAGCCTGTGGAAAAGCTCTTACAAAAGCAACATTTCATTTTATTCAAACAGGAGGAAAGGATGCGGAGGGGCAGGAATTTGTTGAAATTATTCTGGAAAAACCCATACTCAGTAGCTATAGCATGAGTAGCGGTGGTGAGAGACCGCAAGAATCCTTTTCCATAAACTATATCGCCTTAACAGAGCAGTTTAACCAATTTGAAGAAGGCGGTACGGTTAAGAAAGGTGAACCTAAAGGTTATGACTTAAAGACCAATAAGCCAAAAAATAAAATTTAGTAGCCATCTCACTCCGAATGGGCGGTTAAACTCTGCATGGTCATGTTTGCGGGAATTATGGTCGAATCATTTTATTCGAGAGCCAGGCGCGTTAACAATATCAGGCGCATAGCAAACTATGTTACTGTATGAGCAAAGCTTCCGCTCCTGCTTACGCCCCTTACCTACATCCATGTAGGTAACGTCGCTATTGGATAAAAGAGCCGATCAGAAAATCGAAAATATGGCCGCGTGGAGAATATGCGCAGACCATGTTTTCTAATAGCTGTATGAACTCACTCTAGCTGAGGAAGAGTAATGTTGAATAGTGAACAAGCCTTAAAAGACGGTAATCTTGAGCAAGCGTTAGTTGATATTCAACAATCTGTGAGAAAGGAACCCGCTAACGTCAAGCATAGAATTTACCTGTTTCAGCTATACTCGGTTCTTGGGCAATGGGATAAAGCCTTGAATCAGCTTAATGTTTTAGCTGAAATAGATGCCGGCACACTCGCAATGGTTCAAACTTATCGTGAAGCACTGCGTTGTGAAGTGCTACGCAAAGAAATTTTCGCTGGAATAAAAACACCATTGATTTTTGGCCAACCTTCGCAATGGATTGCGTTATTACTACAAGCGCTCAAACTCACGGTACAACAAAAATTCCAGGAAGCAAAAAATTTGCGCGAGCAAGCCTTTGAGCTCGCTCCTCCTTCGAGCGGTATTATTAACGGCGATAACTTTGACTGGCTGGCAGATGCTGATGTTCGGATCGGGCCCATGCTCGAAGCCATCATCAATGGACAGTATTACTGGGTACCATTCCAGCATATTAAAGCGCTTCAAATTGAAGAACCCGCCGACTTACGCGATGTAGTCTGGATGCCCGCACATTTTGTTTGGCAAAATGGCGGTGATACGGTGGGGTTGATACCTACACGTTACCCAAATTCAGAAATTCAGCAAGACTCGGCTCTAAAACTGGCGCGTAGCACCGAATGGCAAGAGCCGGATGAAGGATTATTTGTTGGATTAGGACAACGCTTACTCAGCACTAATAACAACGATTATGCCTTGATGGACATACGTGAAATTACTTTTGCTGACATAGGCCACTAAAAGACATGGCAGAATTAACCCAAAAAGAACGCCTGCAACCCTCCTTACTCGATCGACTGACTGATGACGATCCGCATACTCAAGTTGAAGCTAGGGATAAGAGGGTGCTATCCATGCATAAACTGAGGCGGTCAGTACTGCGCGATGTTTCCTGGTTATTCAATTCCGATTCGTTCGAGTCTGTGACTGATTTAACAGATTATCCGGAAGTAGCTAAGTCGGTTTTGAATTACGGAATGAAAGATTTAGCCGGTATTACGATGTCTGGGGCTAACTTGCCTGAAATAGAAAAAAGACTAAAACAAGCCTTAATTAACTTTGAGCCCCGTATTTTGCCTAACACTTTAAATATACGGGTTTTCTCATCAGAATTGATGAATAATCAGGCGTTGAACTTTGATATAGAAGCCAATTTATGGGCGCAACCATTACCGGAGCATCTTTATTTACGTACTGAAATTAATAAGATAACAGGTGATGTGAATTTACGTGATATGGGCGGTTGAGCCATGGATCCAAGATTACTGAGATATTACAATACGGAATTACACCATTTACGGGAAATGGGTGGGGAATTCGCTGCCGAATTCCCTAAAATTGCTGCGCGCTTGGGTATGGATGGCTTTGAATGTGCTGATCCGTACGTAGAACGGTTACTTGAAGGTTTTGCATTTTTAGCCGCCAGGGTACAGTTAAAAGTAGATGGCGAGTTCCCGAGGTTTACTCAACATTTGCTGGATATGATTTATCCAAATTATAACGAACCGATTCCATCAATGACCGTGGTTCAGTTTCAGGCGGATTTAGCAGAAGGTTCTCTAGCTGAGGGGTTTCAGATAGAGAGAAACACAGCTTTGCGTAGCCAGATGAGAAAAGGTGAACAAACTGCTTGTGAGTATAGAACGGCGCATAATGTTGAATTATGGCCACTAGAAATAACAGAGGCTGAATATTTGCCTAGTCTGGGTGCTGTTGCCAATCTGGGCGTACCCAGTTTACCCGATTTGAAAGCAGGGATACGTTTACGTTTTAAATCAACAGCCGGACTAAAATTTAATGAACTCAGCCTGGATTCACTTCCCTTGTATTTACGGGGCGTTGGTGAACTACCCATGCATTTATATGAGCAATTAATAGGTAATTCATTTGCAATGTGTGTGCAAGCAACTGAAAAACCAATCGCCTGGCAACATATTATTAGAGACGATCCAGTTAGGCGTTTTGGCTTTTTAGATGAGCAGGCTTTGTTGGCCTATTCCCCCCGTTCTTTCCAAGGTTATCGTTTATTACAAGAGTATTTTGCTTTTCCTGAGCGTTTTATGTTTACTGAGTTTACCGGACTTAAGCGAGCATTAAAAGATTGTGATACTGATGAAGTGGATATCATTATCATGCTTAATCGGAGTAATGCAAAACTCATTAATGCGGTAGAAACATCACAATTCGCCTTGTTTTGTACACCGGCAATCAATTTGTTTCCTAAACGGGTCGATCGTGTTCATATCAATCAAAAATTATCCGAATTTCATGTGGTTCCAGATCGCTCCAGACCTATGGACTACGAAGTATGCCAAATAACGGAAGTCACGGGTATCGGTCGAGATGAGAATAAAGACGAAGAGCAACCCTTTTTGCCTTTTTATCATTTTAACGATAGCAGAGATTATTCAACTCAAATGGCATATTATGCCTTGCATCGCCAACAGCGGATGCTGTCTTCCAAACAAAAAAGAATAGGGCCGCGATCCAGTTATATTGGAAATGAAGTATTTATCTCTCTGGTCGATGCCTCTGAGGCTCCTTATAGTCAGAATTTAAGGCAATTAAGCATTAAGACACTATGCAGTAATCGCGACCTTCCTTTACAAATGCCTGTAGGTGGAGGAAAAACTGATTTCTCTATGCAGAAAGGAGCGCCCGTTTTAAGTATTCGGAGTATTGCCGGCCCTACCAAACCAAGGCCCTCGAATGCAAATGCAGGCACTGCCTGGCATTTAATCAGTCATTTATCACTAAATTATTTAACAATAGTTGATAACAATGAAAAAGAGGGAGCAGCTGCATTAAGAAGTTTATTAAAACTCTATGGTGAATACAGTGATGCATCCATTGCCAAACAAATTGAGGGTTTTCTATCAGTCACATCTAAATCGATAGTCAGAAGGATAAATACGGAAGGGCCTATCGTATTTGGTCGTGGACTTGAAATAACATTAAATTTCGAAGAAGCTGCATTTGAAGGCAGTGGTGTATTTTTATTAGGTGCGGTAATGGAGCAGTTTTTAGCCCGTTATGTGTCAATTAATTCATTTACTGAAACAGTTATTAGCTCAACTGATAGAGGGGAAATTATAAGATGGCCGGCGAGAGTAGGGAAAAGAGAAACAATTTAGCAGTTAAATTGCGTGAACAACCGTATAAATTCGGTTTTTTTCATGCATTGCGCTTAATTGAATGTGCCTATTCTGATAAGCCTTTGATTGGTCAATCAAAACGTCCGTCTGATGATCCGGTGCGTTTTGCACAGGAAATCACTCTGGCATTCGAGCCTTCAACAATTAGTCAGTATATTCCGGCTAAAGCAGGAAAAGCAGCCCGCTTGACCGAGTATTTCTTTGGTTTGTTCGGACCAAATGGTCCTATGCCCTTACACATTACGGAATATGTACGAGGCAGGATACATAATAATCATGACTATACTCTGGCACACTTCGCTGATATTTTTCATCATCGTATGATCAGCCTGTTTTATCGGGCCAGAGCAAATACCGAACCGACTTTTAATTTTGACCGGCCCGGAAATGACCGGTTTTCAAATTATACCGGTTCATTATTAGGCATAGGCGACAGCACTTTATTACAAAGAGATGCTATGCCTGACTTGGCTAAATTACATTATGCAGGACATTTAGCTCATCACTCTAAAAATGCAGATGGGCTAAAAGCGATTATTACAGACTTTTTTAAATTGCCGGTTAATTTAAAACAATTTGTAGGTGAATGGCTGGAAATTCAAAACTCGGATTTAACTCGGTTAGGGGCTTCCCCAAGAACCAGTACATTAGGACACTCTACAGTGCTAGGTAGCCGGGTCTGGGGATGTCAAAATAAATTCAGATTGGTATTTGGGCCATTAACACTAGAGCAGTATGAAAGCTTATTACCTTCTGGAAAAAGATTGGAGAAATTAATTGCTATAGTACAAAACTATATTGGCAATGAATTTGTGTGGGATATTAATCTGATTCTCAAATCAGAAGAAATTAAAGGTGTAAGGTTAGGGGGTACTGAGCGCCTTGGCTGGTCGAGTTGGTTAGGTTTGCGAACATCAATAAAGGATGCAGATCCGTTAATATTAAACCCATTAAAAAATACTTAAAAAAACTGTAGAGCGGACTTCAGTCCGTCCTATATTAGGACATTTGCTTCATAGCGGACTGAAGTCCGCTCAAAAATATAATCGTCATTATCATTATAAAACTGATGGAGTGCTAGCTCTTAATTCGTAACCGCTCACTTCCCCCTTTTAAAAAGGGGGATTGAGGGGGATTTATCTAATAAAATTTCCCCTAGCCCCTCTTTTCCAAAGAGGGGGACTGAACGGTTGCCTTAATTCATATTTAAATTGAATAACAATAACACTGAGGGAATGCAATGTCAGAAATTAGTCGAGTGGCCCTGTTTGGGAAATTAAATAGTATTTGCTATAAAGGGATTGAAAGCGCCACAGTGTTTTGTAAATTGCGTGGAAATCCCTATGTAGAATTAATACATTGGTTACATCAGATACTGCAATTACAGGATTCAGACCTGCATCAGATTATCAAACAATTTAATATCGACCCGGGGCATCTGGCTAAAGATTTTACTGATAGTCTGGATTCCTTGCCCAGAGGATCTACATCTATTTCTGATTTATCGCAACATGTTGAAGATGCTGTGGAACGTGGTTGGGTCTATGGTACTTTGATGTTTGGCGAGAATCAGGTTCGTTCTGGACATTTGATTGTGGGTATTCTAAAAACTAAAAATTTACATAATACATTACTAGGTATTTCAAAAGAATTTGAAAAAATAAAACTTGATACGCTGACAGATAGATTCGTAGATGTAGTGGGTAGTTCCCCGGAAGAAGGCCTGCATGCCAATGACGGTTTTCAAGTAGGCGGTGGCGCAGTTCCAGGGGAATCTAGTGGAGCGATACCCGCTGCACAAATGGGCAAACAGGAAGCGCTAAATCAGTTTACTGTCGATCTGACAGCGCAGGCACGGGAAGGAAAAATGGATCCTATCGTGGGGAGAGATCTGGAAATCAGACAAGTCATTGATATTTTGATGCGCAGACGACAAAACAACCCAATTCTGACCGGAGAGGCGGGCGTTGGTAAAACGGCTGTGGTTGAAGGCTTTGCACAAAAGATTGTAGCAGGTGATGTGCCTCCGCCTTTAAAAGGTGTCACCTTACGAACTTTAGACCTTGGTTTGTTACAAGCGGGTGCCAGTATGAAAGGGGAGTTTGAAAACAGATTACGACAGGTGATTGATGAGGTTCAAGCCTCAGAAAAACCTATCATCATGTTTATAGATGAAGCTCATACGCTTGTTGGAGCAGGTGGTGCCGCCGGAACGGGCGATGCCGCAAATTTATTAAAACCAGCATTAGCACGAGGCACTTTACGTACTGTTGCAGCAACAACCTGGGCTGAATATAAAAAACATATAGAAAAAGATCCGGCCTTAACACGTCGCTTCCAGGTAGTAAAAATAGATGAACCTAGCGAGGAAAAAGCCATATTAATGATGCGAGGTGTGGTTTCGGTGATGGAAAAACATCATCAAGTACAAGTTCTGGATGAAGCATTAGAAGCTTCAGTCAGATTATCTCATCGTTATATTCCTGCACGTCAATTACCTGATAAGTCAGTCAGTCTATTAGATACCGCTTGTGCACGGGTGGCTATTTCTCAACATGCCGTTCCTGCTGAAGTTGATGACAGTCGTAAACGTATAAATGCTTTAGAAACCGAATTAAAAATTATTGGCAGAGAAAAGTCAGTGGGTATTGAAGTCTCTGAGCGTGAAGAGCTTGCCAATGAAAAATTGACAGAAGAGCAAGAACGTTTAGCCAAGTTAGATGAACGCTGGAATACAGAGCGTGATTTAGTCACTAAAATTCTGGACTTGCGTAAACAATTACGCCAGGAAACCGGCAAAGTTGAAGGTACAGATAGTGATATGGAAAAAGCAGTGGATGAAGTGACGGAAACAGAAGTGAGTTCTCCGGATCGCGATGAGCTGTTAACTGATTTAAAGGCTTTACAAACACAGTTGCAGGAATTCCAAGGCGAAAATCCTTTAATACTTCCAAGTGTTGATCATCAAGCCGTTGCTACTGTGGTAGGTGATTGGACAGGCGTACCTGTCGGGCGCATGGTTAAAAATGAAGTGGAAAATATTCTTCATCTTGCTGATAATCTGGAACAACGTATCATAGGTCAACGCCATGCTTTAGACATGATTGCGAAACGTGTTCAAACCTCGCGAGCCAGCCTGGATAACCCGAATAAACCTATCGGTGTGTTTATGCTGGCAGGGACTTCGGGTGTCGGTAAAACTGAAACGGCATTAGCTTTGGCTGAAACCTTATATGGCGGCGAGCAAAATGTAATCACTATTAATATGAGCGAATATCAGGAAGCGCATACAGTATCTACCTTGAAAGGAGCTCCCCCTGGCTATGTAGGTTATGGTGAGGGGGGGGTATTAACGGAAGCCGTCAGACGCAGACCTTATTCCATAGTATTGCTGGATGAAGTTGAAAAAGCTCACCCAGATGTGCATGAAATTTTCTTTCAGGTATTTGATAAAGGCTGGATGGAAGATGGAGAAGGGCGGGTGATTGATTTTAAAAATACGCTGATTATACTCACCACCAATGCCGGAACAGATTTAATTACTAATTTATGTAAAGATCCCGACTTAATGCCAGAGCCAGAAGGTATAGCCAAAGCCTTACGTGAACCCTTACTAAAAGTCTTTCCACCCGCATTATTAGGTCGCTTAGTGGTCATTCCATATTATCCACTCAGTGATGAAATAATAGCTCTTATTACCAAGTTGCAATTAGGACGCATAGAAAAACGTATACTCGAAAATCATAAAGTTCCGTTTACTTATGATGATGATGTGATTAAATTGATTGCCGAGCGCTGTACTGAACTGGAAAGCGGGGGAAGGATGATTGATGCGATTTTAACTAATACTATGTTACCTAGTATTAGTACTGAGTTTTTAACGCGAATGATGGAGGGTAAGGCTATTGAACGAGTTCACGTCAGTGTGGCTGATGGGGAGTTTAGTTATGGTTTTGATTGAAAAATAAACATTAATTTCTTTTTAAGGTAGCCGAAAGACAGTATTATTCGAAAGCAATGGGTTTTGCCCCCATTGGTTTTAGTGAAAATTTGGGATGTTGGGTTTTGAGAGGAAGGACAACAATAGAGATTAAATAACAAAAAGGGTGCTGAGCCCTTTATTTACTTTATTCAGAGAGAAGTGTTTTTTCACTTTAGAAACATTTCAATATTATATTAATTTTGAGGGCGTTATTATGGGAGATTTAGGCACAGTTGGTGATTCTTTCGGGATGGGGAGTGCTATATCTGGTGCGGGAGGCCAAGGTTTTTTTGAAAACAAGGAATCAATGACTAAAGGTGGACTAAAAGCAGGTCTGAGTATTACTACTGGTGCAGCTAAACTGTTATCAGGTGGAGCTCCTGCAGTCGGGCCAATTGGTGATGTTTTAGCCTTCACATTAGATACTGGAATTACTTTTTATGAAGCATCGACTGATCTTGGAAAAGCACGATCAAAAATCGCGTTATTGGAACAGTTAGAAAGAAAACCACGAGGAGCTAATGAGCAGGAAAGTACGCGTGATATACTTGCTTGGCTCATAAATAAGCTTGGTCGGAGAAAAAAATATTCGCATGCGGAATCAGGGTGGACTCATCATATGGCAAAATCTGTTAAGGCATCGTGGGGTGATACAAAGAAAAAAAAAGCAGAGTCTATTATGAAAGGGGCTGGCACAGTAGTACTTGCACCGGCAAGTACTATTACAGGGCAAATGGGGACGAAGTTTACCCGTGCAGGCAGGGGTTTGCTGAAAAAAATTGGATGGATGGGAAGTAAGCGAAAGGATTATGCTAAAACTCTTTATGAAAATCATCAGCTTGGTGATCAGCTTGCTAAGGAAATGATGGTTATTATTTTGACTCATGGAATAGCAAATACATCAGCGATGACGGAAATGCAAAACAAGATTGATAACGTTGTAACTGGGGCTCTATATAAAGGAATGTCCAGTTTTAAAGAATAACCTTAGGTTGCAATATTATTTTTTGGGACGTCCTTATTCGTCTGAATTATATTTCATGAAAAACTAGGTCTATAGTTTATTTTGTAGATGCTATCGTTTCATTAAAAAAAGAAAAACCATGAACGAAAATAATCGTAATGTTTCAGTAACAACCTCATTAGGTAAAGATGAACTTATATTTCATCGATTGACCGGCACCGAAGAAATGGGACGCTTGTTTGAGTTTGAGATTGAATTATTAAGACCATACGAAGACGGACAGGTTGATGCCAATCAATTGTTAGGTAAGGGAATGACGGTTGAACTGGATATGACCCAGGGGGGGACACGTTATTTAAATGGTGTGGTTGCTCAGTTTAAACATACCGGTTTAGTGAGTCGATTTATTAGCTATCGAGCCGTAATACGTCCGTGGTTATGGCTTTTAACGTTGTCATCCGATTGTAAAATATTTCAGGATAAATCAGTAGTCGATATTATTAAAGCCGTGTTTTCTGATTATTCATTTGCTGATGTTGAGTATGAGTTATCAGGCAGTTATGAAACGCTTGATTATTGCGTTCAATATAGAGAAAGTGATTTTGATTTTATCAGCCGATTAATGGAGCATAACGGGATTTATTATTATTTTGTGCATGAAAATAATAAACATCAATTAATAGTAACAGATGCCAATAATCTACATCAAACGGTGAGTGGTTACGAAAAAATTCCATATTTCCCGCCTGAAAATGCAGACCGTCGCGAACGAGACCATATTTCCGAATGGGTCTGTGAACATAAGGTCTGTATTGGTAAATTTGAGTTAAATGATTTTGACTTTGAAGCCCCCAGTTCAGATTTGACTGTTAAATCATTTGATACCGGCAAGCATTTACATGATGATCTGGAAGTTTATGATTACCCGGGTAAATATACGGTTACCGCTGAAGGAGCAGGACTGACAGATACACGGGTCGATGAGTCACAGAGCTTTTATTCGTTTATACAGGGCCATGGCAATGCCATGGGTTTGCAACCGGGGATGGAGTTTGAACTGGCAGATTTTTATTTTGATGACCAAAATACCAAGCATTATATCGTTTCTGCATCCTACATTATTGAGGGTGATGAAATAGTCTCTGGTATGTCTGGTGCGAGTGAAATTTTCCATTGTACCTTTACTGCGATTAATTCTGAACAGCAGTTTAGACCTGCCAGAGTGACCTCAAAACCGCTTATAGCGGGTACGCAAACGGCAATTGTTGTCGGTAAAGAAGGTGAGGAAATCTGGACTGATAAATATGGACGTGTAAAAGTACAGTTTCATTGGGATCGAGTAGGTGAGGAAAATGAAACCAGTACTTGCTGGATAAGAGTATCGCAGCCTATGGCGGGCAAGAACTGGGGATGGGTTTCTTTACCTCGTATTGGGCAGGAAGTGGTGGTCAGTTTTATGGAAGGTGATCCTGACAGGCCTTTAATTACTGGTCGTGTCTACAATGCCGAACAAATGCCTCCCTATACATTACCGACTAATCAGACCCAGAGTGGCATAAAAACACGGAGTTCTAAAGAAGGAACAGCCGATAATTTTAATGAAATTCGGTTTGAAGATAAAAAGGGTGAAGAAGAGCTTTATATTCATGCAGAGAAAGATTGTAATCGAGTCGTAGAAAACAACGATACCCTAAAGGTAGGGTTTGATAAGATGGATAGTGGTGATCAAACTATTGAAATCTATAATGATAGAACGGCTACGATTAAGCAAGGTAATGATACAGTTAATATTGATGCCGGTAAAAGTACTACCGAAGCCATGCAGTCTATAGAGTTGAAAGTAGGTTCAAATAGTATTTTGATTGATCAATCCGGTATTACAATTAAAGGGATAATGATTAAGGTTCAGGGGTCTGCCATGATAGAGCAGTCGGCGCCAATGATTAAAATCAATTAATTTAAGAGAGTTAAAATGAATGATTGGCATTTTGTAAAAGTAAAAGAAAAAATGGCATCGGAAATTGCTACAAAAATTGAATTGAGTGATGGAGCTAAAACAATTTTAAAGGATGAGTTATCGCCTGCACAGTTTATGAGCGTATTAATTGATCAACAGTTTTATACCGATGCGGTACTCTTTTTGGCATTTTCCTTACCAAAACGCGAAGCCACATGGTGGGCCTGTTTATGTGCCAAAGGTGGCTTAAAAGATAAAGCAAAGCCTGAAGATCTTAAAGCGATGGAGTTGGCAGAAGCCTGGGTTTATAGGCCGACTAATGAAAATTGTCAGGTGACCATGAAAGCAGCAGAAGCTACAGCGTTTCAAACTTCTGCTGGGTGGGCAGCAGTTGCTGCATTCTGGAGTGGCGATAATATTTCAACAGTTGCTGGTATTACTACGCCTCCAGGGGATGAATTGACAGGTAAAGCCGTCAATGCAGCCGAATTATTGGCAGCAAGCATGCAAGAACCAGAAAAAGTTAATGATTACCATCAGTTGTTTTTGAAACAAGGTATTGATATTGCCTGTGGTGGTGATGGTAGTTTAACTGAATCGAACAGCAATTAAACAAAGAGGAATCGTGATGGGACAACCCGCTGCACGTTTAACTGATATGCATACTTGTCCAATGACAACAGGTCCGGTACCTCATGTAGGTGGGCCTATAGTAGGACCTTGTGCGCCTACCGTTTTGATTGGTAATATGCCGGCTGCAAGAATCAGTGATATGGCAGTTTGTGTAGGGCCACCTGATTCAATTGTCAAAGGTTCGGCAACTGTGTTGATATGTAATATGCCTGCTGCAAGAATTGGAGACTCCACGTCACATGGCGGCGTGATAGTCAGCGGTTTACCAACCGTTTTAATCGGCGGTTAGACTTTGTTTTTTTGATTGTTTAGAAAAAGTTGACGTTGTTTTCGGTCTGGTATTTTATCCGCTAACATTTTATTTAGCTCATCTCGTGTTGTAGCCTTTTTTAGTGTAGAACTAATTATATGCTTGGCAATGGGGCCGAGATAGACAATTAATTGTTTCGTTAACTTGTCTACATCCTCGCAGGATAAGCTTAATTTTGGACTGTTTTTAGAAGAACCTTGAGCATGTAATCCGGATGTTTTTTCTGCAGTTTAGAGATGTATTGATTAGCAGCATACGCTGGAACCGCTTGCTTAATAAATTGGCGTTTTTGTTGTAAGGCCACTAAAGGTTTGATTTCGCTGACCGTGTAAGATCTGACTGCAATGGCACTTTCCATCATGATGCGAGCGCTGTTCAATACTTCTTCTTCAGCATTTTTCTGTAATAGATGGTGGGAAAAGAATGCTGCAACCCCAATACCAGCGATACTAGATAGACTGAGAACCAAGTTAAATTTAACACGTAAATTCATATCACACCTTAATTTTAATTATAAATAGTGGAAGACAGGTTGATTTAATCTAGACAATAAGTTGAGCATGTAATTATAGTACAAGATATTGGTTTCACAGAGCTTTTGTATTTTTTTGCTCCTCGATAATTGCTCCTGCATTATTCTACCTACGGGCTCCTGCCCTAGTGCATTATTCTGGGTCTCTGTTCCCGACTTGACTCTACCGATTCCTTCCTTGGAGTCGTATCTATGGGCCTTCTGTGCCCTAGTGCATTACTCTACTACACACCACCCATGGTGCTATTGCGTTGCTCTTCTATACGCTATAAATGGTGTTATGTAATAACTATATTTGCTACATTCATGTAGCTCAAAAAATACCCGCTTCACTCCTAGGTTAAGAGGGTATTTTTTAAGTGTTGTAAAATCAAGAGCTTGTGCTGGAAACTGTGAGTAACTGCTGTTTCTAGGTTTATAGCTTTTCGCAAGCCATAAAAGCTTGATATATCTTATCAAAATTAATTAATGAAAAATTAATACTGCGGGTTTCTGTCTTTGTCCATGTGGGCCAGAAACCAAGTTTAATCGTAAGTTTTTT
>Ga0164315_10001249_pt1 | contig 19103 bp, 35 predicted proteins | sample GuaBasSedimGuay6_FD_113737 | JGI IMG/M metagenome (GOLD analysis project Ga0164315, IMG submission 113737) | Subseafloor sediment microbial communities from Guaymas Basin, Gulf of California, Mexico - Guay6, Core 4569-2, 0-3 cm | ecosystem: Environmental > Aquatic > Marine > Hydrothermal vents... | reverse complement strand
TTCACCAGAAAACGCCTTCCAACTGATTAGAGGAAACCATGAATAATAATATGACATTAATAGCAGTACTCATAGTGACTGCATTATTTGGATACCTGTCAGTGACTCTCACCATGGAGAACAAAGAAGCTGAGAAAGTAAACCCACGGGGTATTGCAATTTCGGCCTATCTATTGGAACATCATCAGCAGGTGGTCGATCCTGAGCAAGCTCAGTATCTCGACATTCAACTAAACACCTTCAACTTGTCTGTGAAAGATATGGATATCTTCATCACTAAAGTAAAAGGAGCAATGTAATGTTCCGTATAAAAATACGAAGCAAGCGCTCAGTGTTGAAACAAGTGATCTCTGGATTAATAATGTCCATTCCAATTTCTATCATTGGCTCATTTGTCGGATTGTTCCTGTTTGCAATATCGACAGCCTTCTATAATTTTGTAACAAGAACTGAAAACTTTCTTCTATTCTTTTTTGGGCTGGCGAAGGTTGCTTTTTTCGGGATACTGTTACTCTTCGCCCTTTTGATTATCGCATCGATTATTTCCTCAGTCTGGGAATGGAGCCAGAAAAAAGAAAAGGAATACTAAAATGCTAAAGATCCCAATAATGCTCGGTAACAGAAAATATTTTATTCACTCTGATCGACAGAACTTCATGCTGGGAAAAATGGTTAAACTTGCAAAGGATGGAGTATCTGGGGAACAGTATAAGCCTGAAAGCTTTTACTCGTCCCTGTCTGATCTGATGCTGGACATCCTGAAAAGAAAAGTCCGCCAGTCCTCCGCTACCAGTATCGAGGAGCTGATTCAAGTCGTGAAAAAGACGGAAGAAGAAATCGTTGATGTCTGGGGATCAGAACGCTTGAGGGATGTACTGAAAGGGGAAACCTGATGCCGGATCAAATAATTATAACTATTCCTGATTGGGTCATTTATGCAATTGGTATCTGGTTCATATTGTCCACTGCGGAAAGCTGTTTAGGTATTTACAACAAATTGCTAGTCCGTAAATTAGTCAAAATGAAAGAGGAGCTAGAACAATGAATAATCAAGAAGAATATAAAGCAGCCGCTAGAGGGACAATTGACCAGCTTGTTTCTGTGTCGCCTGCAAAGGCCGATGAGATCTGCAATTTGCTTGATAAGCTTAATGAAGAGCTGGCGAAGACAGTTGAGCTTTGTGTCTGTACTCTCAGTATTGTACTCATTCCTTTATGCCCTACGCCGGAAGAAGGAAATATAAAGATTGGGGAGCCATGTGATCATCTTGAATCATCATTGATGAACAAGCTCAGAGTGGCCATCAATCAGGCTCGTGATGAGGTTAAGCAGATCAGTAATCTTGTCAATAGAGTGGATCTATGACTCTCCGAGGGAGCGTAAATAAAAACGATGTGGTAGAGATTGAGGTACGCTGCAATACATGCGGTAAGAGCATTATCCGGCACATCAACAAGAAATTCCTTCGGGCTGATGGTACGACCAATCAGTCGAGCTACTGCCCTGTGTGCAGCAAGGAAAGATCAAATCTTTACCGTGGATCTACCTCTGATCAGATCAAAGAGAAGCGCACCATGGAGTCCAGTGGCTGCCGTAAGCTCGATCCAGCAGAGATTGCTGCCGTGGAAGCTCAGTACAGCAAAGTAGAATTGAGCACGAAGAGAGATCCATTAACCTACTACAGAGAATTGAGGTACTAAAGTGATTCATATTCAAGAAAGCAAGACAGCGGATACCCGCACCTGCGATTCTTCACAGGTAACCAAGGAACAGCTTCTGGAAAGCAGTCATCAGCATATCAATGATGTAACTAAAGGGCTGGATTTTCTTATTAACATGCTTGTTGATGCAGAAATACACCATGATCATGACAAGATCAGCGACATCGACGGTTTCCATCGTGATTTTATCACCGGATTCAAATCGACTGAATGGTGGGACAATCACCGGAAGGTCAACCGGCATCACCTGCTGGTCGCTGACGGTGTTCCTGATGATGTCAATCTCATTGATGTATTGGATATGATCGTCGATTGTGTCATGGCCGGTATGGGGCGTTCTGGAAGTGTCTACCCGTTGAACATTGATGCCAAAGTATTGATAGCAGCTTTTCAAAATACAGTTGAGCTGTTGAAGAATGAAATTGTCGTCGAGAAAAAGGAGGCATAGCCATGAGTACAAATAAAAATATGATAGCCGTAGCCCTCGCAGCAATGTACGGATTCAGTGGAGCTATCACTTCAAGAAAACCTCCGGTTTTTCGTTACGAGGGAGGATTCCCAGGTGAGCCTGGTTCCCGAGATCCAGAAATCCGCAATGCTCACAAAGCTCGTCGTCGCCGGCGCAGTATGCGGAAACGCAAAACCGGTTTTTAAGTAGAGGGCACACTGAAGGGTGACGACCTTCAGTAAACACCGCAATAACGAGTCAAGGCTTCGAGCCGAAAGCAGAGTGTTGTGGGCGAAGGAAAGTCGCTAACTAAACCTGACAGCCAGGAACGCAGACTGGAAGTGGTCTGGATACTTCGGTATCCAGGCCCCATGATAAACAAATAACTGAAGCCCTGCCCAGCAGGGCTTTTCTTTTCTCAGGAGGACATAATGTTTAGTAAATTAAAGGAAGCAATCTCAAAACAATTTGAGGCCATGAAGAACAAGCATCTGTTTGTCACAGATATTTCAGGGGATGTCTTGTGGGAAGCGTATCTCGCTAGTTTCCCGGCTGGTACTAACCCCATGCACAATGAGCGCACTGAACATGATTGCCAGAGCTGCAAGCGGTTCATCAAATCAGTCGGTAATGTCGTCTCCATTGAAGATGACAACCTCATGTCAATCTGGGACATCAAGGTTGATGGATTCTATCAAGTCGTTGCCGATAAAATGTCAGCATTGGTGAAGTCATTCGCCATCAAAAATATCCTACTCAGGACTGAGAAGAATATCGGGGTAGACTTCAACTTCGGTGAAGCTGGCTTTGATAGTATCATCCCCAAATGGGAGCATCTCTATGTTGAGCTACCTGTCCATTTCGTGAGCCCTGGAGATTCCATTGGCGGACACCTGGCACAGGCTAGAAGCTCCTATGACGTATTCAAGCGCGGTCTCGAAGAGATCACTGTTGAAGCAGTCGAGCAAGTGCTGGAGTTGATCGATCAGGGATCTCTCTATCGAGGCGAAGAGCACATGAATACCCTCGAAAGCTTTCTTATTTATAAGAGGGATTACCTCAAAGCTACTAAGCCAGTTTTGTATGCCTGGAAGAATTCTCGTACTGCTATCATGGCTGTTTCGCGGATCAGGAATACATCGATCGGGACCTTATTGTTAAATATTTCCGAAGGCCAGGAATTGGATTATGCCGTCAGTGCTTTCGAGAAGATCGTTGCTCCAACAAATTACAAGAGACCAAAATCTCTGGTTACTGCATCGATGATCAAGAATGCACAAACCGTGATCGGTGATCTTGGCTTCCTGGATTCACTGCCACGTCGGCATGCTGTGTACGGCGATCTGACGATCAACAATGTGCTCCATGCCAATCGCAAAGCAAAAAGCGAGATGGACGTGTTCGAGGAACTCACCAAGGACATTGATATAGATCCTCAGGTCTTCACCAAAGTGGAAGAGGTGTCGATCGAAACCTTTATCACCAAGATCATGCCAACAACCACTGACATCAAGATAATGGTGGACAATTCACATGAGAATAATTTCTTCAGTCTGTTCGCTCCTCTCAATCCTGATGCCAAGAAGATGTTCAAATGGGATAACAATTTCTCCTGGACATACAAAGGCAGCGTAGCTGATTCCATCAAGGAGCGTGTCAAAGCTGCTGGGGGCAATGTGGACGGAGATCTGCGTTGTTCATTATCCTGGTTCAACCGGGATGATCTGGACATCCATCTCAAATGCCCGGGCAATATCCGGATCTACTATGGCGATAAAACCCCTGGAGGCACCAAAGGAAAGCTGGACGTGGACATGAATGCCGGAGGCCCATCGTCCCTCACCCCAGTTGAAAACATCACGTTCTCGCGTGCCTCACAGATCCAAGAAGGGGAGTATGAGCTGATAGTCAACAACTTCAGTATGCGTGACTCTGGTAATGTAGGCTGTGAAGTCGAAATTGAGTTCATGGGAAATGTGCTTAAAGTTTGTCACCCCAAACCCATCCCCGATGGTGCGAATGTTTCGATCGCTAAGTTCAGCTATACCAAGAAATACGGGATGAAGATTATTTCTTTAATCGAAAGCACACCGATATCCCGCAAAATCTGGGGGATCGATACAATGCGTTTTCAGCCTGTGTCGATGGTAATGCATTCCCCGAATCATTGGGATGGGCAGAACACCGGCAATAAGCATTATTTCTTCATTATCGAAGATTGCAAGTGTCCTGATAAATCCAGAGGATTCTTTAACGAATTCCTTACCAATGAGCTCACTCCTCATCGTAAAGTAATGGAGGTGTTGGGGGATAAATTGAAAGTGGAATCAGCAAGCAATCAATTGAGCGGAGTTGGATTTTCATCCACTCAGCGTAACCATATTCTCTGTCAGGTGACGGGGAAATTCACTCGTGTCGTAAAGATACTTTTCTAGGAGAAATACCAATGAATCTATTTGAGAAAGCCAGTAAGAATAAACTACGGATCGCTACTACCAAGGGTTTCCTGTCGGTAGAGGATCTATGGGATCTACCACTCACCAGTCAAACCACTTCCTCTCTCGATTCCATTGCTCGTGATCTTAGCAAGCTGGTCAAAGAAGGGGAGGAAGAGAGCTTTGTTACTGAAACCAGCAAAGCAAGTGAGGACGTCGTTGCTCTGTTCGATATCGTCAAGCACATCATCGCTATCCGTCTCGAGGAGAACAAGAAGATTCGTGATGCTTCTCGCAGAAAGCACCAGAAGCAGGCTATTCTTGCCATCATGGCAGACAAGCAAACTGATGAGCTTAAAGGCAAGAGTCTCTCAGAGCTTCAGGATCTGGTAGACGCGCTTTAGCAGGAGGAGTCCATGGCACGTTTAATGATAGCACTGAGCACAGGTGATCAAGTTGAATACCATTGCACCTGTACTGACAAGAGACCCTGGAAAGAGATCCGCAAGGATCCCGGGATCTGCTTCTTCAGCGATGAAAGCGAAGTAGAAAATTGCCCAGTGTGCCAATTACCGCCATGGACTTACTCCAATATCGATGGGATGACGATTCCAATTGCTCGTCCTATGGGATATGAAATTATGACTTCCATTTTGGAAGATCCCAAATAACTCTCAAGGAGAAACCAATGAAAAAATTAAACAACATGGAGCTGGAAGCAATATCAGAACAGATTTGCGATAAGCTCGAAGCAGCGGCAAAAGAAGAGCAAAAGTTACTGGATACAGCAAACGATGCTATGTATGAAAAGAACGCTAAGCTGATGGTAGCTGAGTTGTTGAATCTCTGCGTAGAGACAAAAAAATACCTCACTGCCTCCACACGCAATAAGGAATTGATGAATTTTGATAACATCAAAGATAGCTTGTGTGTTAAGCAAACAAAGGTGAGCTTTGGATATGGCTATCAGCACCGTGCTGCCGTTAAGCGTAAGCTGATCATTGCTCAGATCGACTCTACTGACATCGATGACATGATCAACAAGGTCACCGATACCTTCATCAACTAAACCCGGCTCCAGTAGGAGAAATGCTATGCAAAATTTAGTTGTAGCATGGTGGTTCTTGCCGATGGCAATCACCTTACTATTATTCGGAGGAGCAATAATGATAGTCAAATTTACTGAGTATCTGGGTATCAACGACCTCTTAATTATGGTCATGGTAATGAGTTTTGCTTGCATGCTCATGTGGATGGGGGTTGCTTTTTCTCGCTAAAGAAATAAGATAAATACTTTTTTAATCCAAACAAAGGAGAATAGAAAAATGGATATGGATAAAATACTTGATCGCCCGGAAGTAACCGAGGAGATCAAAGAAGTAGCCAAGGCTTTCTGCGAAAAAGTTGACCCTCAGTGCGGAGTCTCTGCATCAATTGTGGCAGCCTTGCTTGCCGATATTAATAGCGAGCATAATAAAGATGCTGACATTCATGGTGGGGGGAAATACCTGCGAATGCACGTTGTCTTACAGGTGATCCCTGGGAAAACTCTTCCTCGGGAATTTGAACTCATAGAGCAGATGGTGGACAGTGTTGTCCTTCGTGAGGAAGTGGCGAAAGACGGCGTTGAGGACGATGCAAAAACTGACCCTGAATAACATGGATTCAAACGCACCACAGCCCCCTCACGGGGGCTTACATTGCGAAGCTATCTGCCCTGATTGTGGAACTGCTCTCCAGCATGAGGGAGGATGTGCTCACTGCCCGGTATGCGGGTACTCTGTTTGCTGAGGAATCAATATGAGACATGCACTTTTCGGAACAACCACCTGCAATGCATCGATCGCCATCCTGGTGAAAGAATCAAACTTCAATACTGGGAAAATAGTAAAGCACTACATTGCCCCGCTGAACGCTGATCCGAAAGCATTCATCGCTTTCACTCTCTGGTTCAATGAGCACAACAAATGCCCTGCCGGACATGCAAAAGAATATCTGAAGGGTCTTCTCTTAGAGCTCGAGAGACTATCGATCAAGATCATTGCTGTGACCGACGCAAACTACTTCAAATATTTAACCAAAGCTTCTCAAGCGGAGATAAATCTAGGCTATGTACTCGACTCACAGATTGATGGTTTCCAGCATAAATTCCAAGTTGTCTATGTACCCAACTACAAGGTTCTTGAGTATAATCCCAAAAACCAAGACAAGATTGACCTGGGTCTCTCAACCCTTAGGCAGTTTACCAAGGGAACATATAATGATCCGGGCTTTGATATAATCCATTCTGCCAAATATCCCGATACCTGGAAGGATTGTGTCGCAGAGATGAAGGAGCTATATAAGCTTCCTGAATTGACAGTGGACATCGAGAGCAAAGGTCTACAATTTTGGAACTGTGGCCTAGCTACAATAGCCTTCGGCATCGACAAGCATAACTTTGTAGCCTTCGGCATCGATCGTGGCAGGCATCCAGCATCTATGAGGATGCTGCTGAAGGATTTCTTCAGCAACTACAAAGGCAAGCTCATATTCCATGGTGCCAACTTCGATATCAAGGTACTCGTCTTCAATCTCTGGATGAAGCATCTCCAGGATTACAGAGGCATGATCGAAGGAATACAGATCCTCACTTCAAACTTTGATGACACCAAGATCATCACCTACCTGGCAACGAACAACGCGATCGAGAATGTCCTCAGTCTCAAGAAGCTGTCTGCGATCTATGCCGGGAACTATGCCAAAAGCGATATCGCCAATACAGAAGCGATCGAGCTACCTGATCTACTCCGATACAACGGGATCGATACATTATCCACTTGGTTCGTCAGAGAGAAATTCTATCCACTCATGGTCAAGGATCAGCAAGAGGATCTATACCATTCCCTGTTTAAGCCTTCCATTATCACCCTCCTGCAGACTGAGCTGGTCGGATTACCGATATTTCCCCACAAGGTAAAGAAAGCCAAGAATCAACTGAAGCATATCGTCGATACTGCAATGCAGAAACTCCTCGATTCAAACGTCATCCAAGATTTTCACCATAAGCAGCAGGAAAGAAAATGTGCTGAATTCACTGCTGAAGCTGTGAAGAAAATCTTCAAGATGAGCGATCCTCGAGTGGTCAGATATGTGTTCAATCCAAGCAGTCCTGATCAACTGAGAAGATTGTTCTACGAATACATGGCTCTCCCAGTGTCCGATACAACCGACACAGGGCTACCGGCAACAGGCAGTAAGACCATCAAGAAACTCCTGGTTAAAACCAAGGATAAAACTTTCAAGGATATTCTGGAAACTCTCATCATCTTCTCGAAAGCCAACAAGATACTGTCCACCTTCATCCCTGCATTCGAGAATGCTGTGCAGATGCCAGATGGTAGCTATAGGCTCTATGGGAACTTCAACCTGGGAGGCACTCTCAGTGGACGCCTGAGCAGTTCAGATCCAAATCTTACCAACCTGCCGAGCAGCTCTACCTGGGCAGATATCATTAAACAATGCTTCGGCACGATCAAAGGATGGGTCTTCGGAGGAGCTGACTTCAATGCCCTCGAGGACATGGTATCTGCCCTCACTACCAAAGATCCCAATAAGCTAAAAGTCTATATTGATGGCTTTGATGGGCATTCCCTGAGAGCCTATTATTACTTTAAAGCTCACATGGGAAACATTAATCCTGATTCTGTCAAATCCATAAACTCAATCAAGAAGCTCTACAAGGCATGGAGAACGAAGTCCAAGCCTGTGACCTTCCTATTGACCTATGGAGGGACGTTTCATGGGATAATTGATAAGCTTGGATTCACTGAATCTGATGCAAAAAGGATAGAGGCCAACTATCACGAATTATATAAAATTTCGGATGAGTGGGTAAAAACGAAAATCAAAGCTGCTTGCAAGACAGGGTACGTCACAGGAGCTTTTGGGTTGCGTTTAAGGACACCTTTGCTGGAAAAGGTAGGCAAGGGAAAGATATCTTACATGGCTCAAGGAGAAGCTCGCACAGCAGGCAACATGCTCGGGCAATCTTATGGCCTACTCAACTCCCGGGCTGCCAATGAGTTCAGAGAAAGGGTTTGGAATTCAAAATATAAGTATGATATATTTTTGTGCTGCCAAATTCACGATGCTATTTACCTGATCTGGAGAGACCAGATTGGAATAGCAAAGTGGGTCAATGATAATCTGATAGCCTGCATGAAATGGTGCGGTCTGAAAGAGCTTCAACACCCGATCGTTAAACTGGGAGCAGAGCTGGATATATTTTATCCGGACTGGAACAATGGAATCACAATTCCCAATGATGTGCCTACAGGAAAGATAAAAACTATCTGCACCCAAGCACTCAAGGAGATCTAATGGAACTGACTAAAGAAATGAAAGAAGCCCTGCTTCTTCCGCTCGCAGACTCTCCCCGCTACATCCAGGAAATCCAGAAACAATTCAAAGCAGTCCACGGTAAAGACCTCTCAGCTACTGAGATCTACCACGCCATCGATCAATTCAAAAAAGTACCAACAGTATGAAGTTAATTGCTGTGGTGGCTGCGCCGCTTGCTGTATTTCTGCCTCGAAAAACTATGGAGGATCGTAAGTGGATCCTTAACCTAAATATTTATAGAAATACGCACAGGTTTACTCTCAACCAAGTAAAAATTATTTATTCAGATATCATGAGACCTTTGATAGAGTCCATCCCGCCCCAGGACAGGGTCCTGTGTCGGTACGTCCTCTATCCCGCTACACGCAGAGTGGTGGACACAGCAAATGTCTGCTGTATTCATGACAAATTCTTTATGGATCTATTCGTAAAAGAAGGTAAGCTTGTTGACGATAATCATAAATATTATCTGGAATCGAGCTATACCTATGGCCAGGTAGATAAACATAACCCTCGGGTAGAAATAAAAATCTACTCCCCTGATTAAAGGAAACCAGATGTCCACAAAAGACAATGAGTACCAATTCCCCGAAGGCTTTGGGGATGATGAAGCAACCGTGATTCTCAAGGCTGTCATGAAGAATGATGGCTCTGCCCTCATGCTTGGTATCGACAAAGCAGTAGCAGAAGATAGTAATGCTAGAATGCTCCTGTGCAATGCCTTGAGCGAGCTGATCAACGTGCTCTCTCCGATGCAGCAGATTGCTCCCCCGTCTTTGCCAAAGCTGTCTATTGTGCCAAACAATAAAGATGGTAAAACTGTTCACTAAGTAGCCTCCGGCTACTGCTACCAAGGAGAATTGCATCAATGAAATTAACCAACAAAGAAAACATTCACATGGCAATGGCTGTCTTCCTCGCCAACGATGATTACGATTATGATGCTCGCCCAAACAGCATCTCTGCTACTGGCTTATTGAAGTCTGTGAAGCAGGTGATCCTCTCCAAGAGAGTTGATACCAAGGTGATGGAGATAGACATCAGTGCCTTCATTGCCTCGAGTCTCGGGAACGCTGTTCACGATGGCATCGAAGCCGCATGGCAAGAAGGAAAGTATCAACGCTCACTCCGCAAGCTGGGGATCGCAGAGGATATGATAGCTAAAGTAAAACTCAATCCTCTTGCCGGCACTCTCAAGGACGGAGACATCGCGGTCTATGTAGAGAAGAGATCAGAGAAGGAAATCGTTGGCTACTATGTCACTGGTAAGTTTGACTTCGTTGGTGACGGAGAGCTGGTCGATCACAAGACAACTGGTGTCTATGGTTTCATGAACGGCAGCAATGATGAGAACCACAAACTGCAGGGCAGCATTTATCGTTGGCTCAATCAGGATATCATCACCTCTGATTACATCATTATTAATTTCTTTTTCACTGACTGGAGCAAGCTTCGCTCTGTGATCGAGGAGGCCAAGGGCTATCCTTCATCCCGGTCAATGACCAAGAAGATTCCTCTCCTATCGATCGCTGACACAGAGAAATTCGTCAAGCATAAGGTCAATCTCCTGAAGAAATTCATGAAGAGTCCTGAAGCTGACATGCCTGACTGTACCCCTGAAGAGCTGTGGCAAGCTCCTGCCCAGTACAAATATTATAAGAACCCTGCAAAGAAAGCCCGGGCAACCAGGAACTTTGACAATTATGCTGAAGCCAATACCCGTCGGATCAAAGATGGTGGCGCAGGTATGATCGACATCGTAGCTGGTGAGGCCAAGCGCTGCAATTACTGCAGCGGTGTTTCTATCTGCGAGCAGGCAAAGCTTCTGCAAGCTCAGGGTTTACTGGTACTAGAAAACCTCGTATAGGAGGACGTGAGAAGCTCCCTGAGCGACGATCTCCTCCCAGGCATACCCTAGCATCAGTTTCACTACCACGGCCCCTATATGGCCTCCATATAGGGGCTTTCTTTCCCCCAATAAAAAGGAGAACAATCATGGACGCACAAGATCCCAAACCAAAAGAACAGGTAATGCTCAAAACAAATATCATTTCTGAGTTTGTCTACCCAGTCCCTCCGGCCAATGAAAACGAGATCCTTGCCCGGGAACGCCTCAACCTTGAGCTGAAGAAAATCTCTGTCCGTCTGCAGAAGACTGTCCAGGGGTTGATCATCGACATCATGGACATGCGTCATGCTGACGTCGCCGCTCAAGCTAAACGGATCTCTGAATCCAACTTCGCAAAGGACGATAAAGTCCGCAAATAACAAGGAGGTATCATGAGAGACCTTTCCTCTCTGACGTTTCACCCAACATCCGAAAAGATTGTGGATCTACTCTGCGAGAAAACCCAGAATACCAATCCTCAATTCTTCCGCATCATGGTCTGCTATTACATCTGTAAGATGGCAGCCAGTATGAGAATCAATATTGTTACGAATGATCGGGGGGAGATCCCAATAAATTTTTATGGGATAAACCTTGGCGTCAGTGGAACAGGAAAAGGTTTCAGTACCAATATCCTCGAAGAGCAAATCATCAATCGCTTTCATAAAACATTCTTTACAGCGACCATGCCTCTGATGGCAGATGAGAAGCTCAACGATCTAGCAGTCCAACGTGCTTCATTGTCCGGAGGAATAACTCAGGACGAAGAGCTGATCTCAGTCATGAAGGAATACAATGAGCTGGGAGAGATGGCATTCTCCTTCGACTCCGGGACCACCGCTGCTGTAAAGCAGATGAGGCACAAGCTGATGATGGCCCAGATCGGATCAGTCAATCTCGAGATAGATGAGATCGGCTCCAATCTCTTGGGCAATGCTGAAGTCCTAAACACATTCCTTGAGCTGTTTGATGTCGGCAAAGTAAAGCAGAAGCTGACCAAGAATACCCGGGAGAATACCCGGGCCAAAGAGATCCAAGGAAAAACTCCTACCAATCTCATGCTCTTCGGTACACCAGTCAAACTGTTCGATGGCAGCAAGGTCGAGGAGGAGTACTGGTCATTCATCGGCTCAGGATATGGCCGGAGATGCTTCTTTGGGTACTCCAGGGAAGGAACCAAGAACAGATCATTAACTCCTGAGCAGGTCTACGATCTACTCACCAGCCCAGTGTCTGAGAAATTCATGGAGGATATCTCCAGAGAATTTGGCAAGCTTGCCCTCTACGATAATTGCAATAAGAAAGTAGCTATCTCAAGGGACGTGAGCCTTATCTTGATTGAGTATCAGATGCAATGTGAGAATCTTGCTGAAACGATGGGAGACCATCAGGAGATGCAGAAAGCAGAGCTTTGTCATCGCTACTTCAAGGCTCTCAAACTGGCAGGAGGATTCGCCTTCATTGATAAGAAAGCTGTCATCAGTGAAGACCATCTCTACTACGCTATTGCTATGGCAGAAGAGTCCGGTAAAGCATTCAACAATATGCTCAACCAGGATGCTCCTTATGTGAAGCTGGCAAAATACATTGCCTCAGTCGGTAGAGAGGTTACGCAAGTAGACCTCGCTGAAGCTCTCCCGTTCTATCGTGGATCTGTCCTGCAGAAGGTTGACCTGCTCTCAATGGCTACCACCTGGGGACACCAGAACTCTGTGATCATCAAGCAGAAGATGGACAACAACATTGAATTCTTCACCGGGGAAACCTTAAAGAAGACAAGCCTGGATCACCTGTTCCTCAGCCACAGTGCTGACGTGGCAGTAGCCTACAAGAACGTGCAGGCACCATTCCACAAGCTCGATGAGCTGGTGAAAATGGATGATCATAACTGGTTCAATCACCACACCAGCACAGGCAGACGCCACGAGGACAATGTTGTTCCTGGATTCAATGTGGTGGTCATCGATGTCGATGGAGAGATCCAACTGGACAAGGTGCATTTCTTGCTGGAAGGGTTCAAGTACATGACCCACACCACCAAGAGTCACACCGCATCGAGCAACAGGTTCAGGATCCTATTCCCTCTGAATTATAATCTGAAGCTGAACGAAGAGGACTTCAAAGAATTCATGATCAATGTATTTGAATGGCTCCCCTTCGATTGCGACACAGCCACCGGCCACCGATCTCGTAAGTGGCTCACCAACAAAGGCGCTGATGTCTACTACAGCAAAGGTGACGAGCTTCTCGATGCCATGCTGTTCATCCCACGTACCAGCAAGAACGCCAAGCGTAAATCCACAATCAATAACATGATGGATCTGAACAATGTGGAGCGCTGGTTCATCTCTTCAATGAAGGAAGGCAAGCGCAACAATCAGTTGATCCGCTATGCCCTGCTGTTGATAGATTCTGGTTACAGTCTCGTTGAGATCGAGCAGAAAATATTCAATCTCAACTCTCGCTCAGACACACCACTCTCAGATATTGAGATCAGGAATACGGTGATGAAGTCTGCAAGTAGCACCTTTTTTAAACGGCAAGGAGCCTAATAATGAATGATCAGTTAGTCCTCATTTGTGGAACCAGTGGATCAGGTAAATCTGCTTCACTGAGAAACCTCTCTCCCCCGAAAGGGGTAGCCTACCTCAACTGTGAGGCAGGCAAGCGGTTGCCATTTCCTTCCAAATTCAGATCGATGATAGTCACAGATCCTTACGTCGTCGAGAAGGCCATCCTGGACATCGAGAATAATCCAAATATCCATACTCTCGTTATTGATAGCCTGACATACCTGATGGATATGTTTGAGAGTGAAGTCGTGCTCACTGCCAAGGATACGATGGCTGCATGGCAGCAGTACCAGCAGTACTTCAAGCACATGATGCAGCAGGTGGTAGCCAAGTCTACCAAGAACATTATCTTTACAGCCCATGTACTCAGCATCCTCAACGATACTGATAAGATCATGGAAACCAAGGTACCGATCAAAGGTGCTCTAAAGAATGTCGGTCTTGAATCCTTCTTCAGCACAGTCATCATGACTCAGAAGATTGACATCTATACCCTGGAGAAATATCAGAACAAGCTCCTCAATATCACCGATGAGGAAAAGGCTTTGGGGTTCAAGTACGTTTTTCAAACCAAGCTGACTCAGGATACAATTCATACCCGTATCCGTTCATCTATGGGGATGTGGTCGAAGGCTGAGACCTATATTGATAACGATATCGCTCTCGTTATGGATAGGCTGCATTCCTATTACAAATAGTTCCATCGTAGAGTACCTCCGGTACTTGTAATTGCCTCGGATTCAATAGAAGAATCCACAACACAAACAGAAAGGAAAGTTCGCTTATGAGTATTTTAGATAACATGAACACTGCCAGCGATGTCCAGCAAGAGACGGAAGATCGTGTCCAGGGAGAAGGATTCAAGCCTATTGATTCCGATCTCTATGATGCCACGATTGACTATGCTTTCTTGGACGTCTCCAAAGGTGGGGCTATCCAAGTCCGTCTTGAGATGACCACCGATGATGGCAAGAAAGTCCGTGATTCCCAGTGGATCACTTCCGGTACAAAGAAAGGTTGCAAGACCTACTACTTTGAGCGGGATCCAAAGACCAAGAAGGAAACCACTAACAAGCGGTACCTTCCAGGTTTCATCATGATCAATGATCTGGTGTCCGTAGCTACCGGCTTCCCATTCGCGCTCGATATCAAGACCGAAAAACGCACCATCGAATTGTACGACTTCACTGCCAGAGCCCAGAAGCAAACCGAAGTCGAGATGATCGTTGGCCTGCTCGGGAAGAAAGTCTCTGTTGCAGTCATGAGCGTCATTCAGGACAAAGAAGCCCTGAACGATGCCACTGGTAAGTACGAGCCAACCGGCAAAACCACCAGCAAAAATGAGGTTAAAAAGTATCTCCATGCCGGAGACAACAAGACCCTCATCGAGCTGAAAGCCAAAGCCCCTGACGCCGTGTTTGCACCAAAATGGCTGAAGACCTGGAAGGGCAAAGTGGATGACACTTCCACCACCACAGCGAATGCTGGAGTAGCTGGTACGCCTGCCGCATCCGGCGATCAGGCACCGCAGGAAAGCATCTTCGCCAACTAGGGAGGATAGATGAAGGTACTGTTTCTACCTGCGCTTGCCACTATCAACACAGCTACTGCAGTGGTAAGCTCATCTCTCGCGCTAGGGACAGCCCTCTATGAGCTGTTCCTAGTTTTTTTTCCAACAGAACCAGAAAGGAGAACTGCAACAATGCAAATTACTATTGACCAGAGCGAGATTGATAGTGCCGTCGAGGCGTATGTTCGATCTCAAGGCATGCCCACAGATGGTAAGAAAATCACCATCGCTTACGATATCAAGAGCAAGAAGCTGGTAGCCAGCATTGATCTTAGTGTCGTGGTACGGCGCAAGCGTGGACCGACCAAGACCGCTGCTGCTGCTACCCCTGAAGTTACTGAAGAGGAGTCTGTTCTCGAAGAGACTCCTCCAGAAGTTCTTGTGGACGAGCCTGAAGGTGGCCTGTTCGATGAAGAAGAAGCCACCCAAGCTGAGGATCCTGAGCCTGCGCTTGAGCCTGAGGAAGAACCTGTGCTGGAAGAAGATCCTCCAGAGCAGGAAAGCCTCTTTGGTAATTAACCCATGCCTGTCTTGAAAGATATTTTCATGACAGTATTCGTGGTGGTGCTCCTGATCCTGGGAGCATTCATCATTCCATCCTTGGTTCTCTTTATTCTATTTGCTTTGGGAGTAGCCGGGACAGCTTTTATTATCTGGCTTATTTATGCCGGTGTGCATGATGCTCGAGTCAATGAAGAGCAGAAGGAAGCTGAGCAAGAGAAGACTGAAAAGGAAACTAAGCAGCAGGCTAAACAGCAGGCTGGTCCAGGTCCTGACACCTTCACTTGATAATCACCGGGGAGGTATCTCCAAATATACAGGAACAGGAAACTGCCCTGAACAGAGAACCTGGAAGAAAGCAGGACTAACTCGAGTGAACCCTGTAAGTATTTCCAGGAAAGGTGGGTGGTGAAAGTCCACCCCCTCCTCAGCATTTACCTTTAAGGAGAAAACAATGAACAAAATTTTCACCATAGATCAAGTTGCCAAAATCTGTCACGAAGCCAACAAAGCTTTGTGCGAAGGGCTTGGCGACAATAGCCAGGTACCTTATGCAGATGCACCTGATTGGCAGCGAGAAAGCGCCAACCGGGGAGTTGTATTTAACTTGGGTAATCCTGCTGCACCTGCCAGTTCAAGTCACGACTCTTGGCTGGAGGAGAAGCGGAAGGATGGCTGGAAGTACGGAGAGGTAAAGGATGCTGACAAGAAAGAGCATCCTTGCTTCGTTTCATACGACGAATTGCCTGATGAGCAGAAGTCGAAAGACCATCTGTTCAAGGCGATCGTTGAAGCGCTTGCTCCATTCATGTAAAACATTGCGCCTAGAATCCTGATAGGCGTTATAAAAGTCCGTGCGATACGATGGGTACCAGCCGCCTTGGGGACAAAAGGCTGTTCAATTTAAAAGGAGCATTTATGCCTCACAAATTTCCTGCAAAATATCAAGCTACATGGATAGGTAAGCAAGTATATTTATGCAGTATCCATCTTCAAAAAATGGGGGAAATCGGTAGAGTGCTGGGAGTCTCGGTTCCTTATGGCCAATATTACGGCTCCAAGCCATGCATGAATTGTGTCAATCAAGCCAATAAAGAAAAGGAGAAATCCAGTGAATAAAATAATCGTTGATGTGGATAATATGGGCAACCTCGTTGATAAGAATGGATCCCTCGTCGCTAATGCTGGATCATTTACTTTTGAGCCTTATGAAGAGAAGAAGCCTATCGCTGAGCTTGTCGCTCTGGGAGTGAAGGTCGATGAGATCCTGAAGCTGAAAGCTGCAGGTTTGATGTGAGCTATAAAGAGGACGGCGGCTTTGCATTTCCTGTACCCGCAGGCGGAAATGCTGAGCAAGGTAACTTTCACATGCAGGAGTATGGCGTGTCTGTCAGGGATTACTTTGCCTGTGCCGCTATGCAGGGCATGGCCTCTGTCGCTGTTGTTTTCTCACCTGAATTTATTGCAAACCAGGCATACGCCATGGCTGATGCAATGCTTCTTGAAAGAGATGAAGGATATAAACCATGAGCTGGTTATCTAAAAAAATAGATGAGATAAAAGAAGAAGCAAGATTCAGAGCTTGGAACAGGGGGTTTGATTGGGCAGCCGGTGCGCTATTGCGTGACGAAGAAACTCCAATGTCTATTGATTCTTACGCCAGTGGAAATGATAAAGATCGATTTGATATGGGTGCTTATGCTGCCTGTAAGCAACTAATTGAGCTTGGTATTATAGAAAATGATTTATCATGATTGTCACCAGCAAAAAGAGAAGTGAAGTCACAGTCACTAACAGCATGGGGATCGTGGCTGCTGTATTTTCATTCGATGAATGGGAGAGCGTGAAAGGATTGTTCCTTGGGCTTTCTCCAGAAGAACTACTAGATACTCAACACCTGGTCAAGTATCCCCCGAAAAAGCATGCATTATGATTCTGATATTAATTCCGATGGTTGTCAAACTTGGCATACAGGATGATCAGATAAAAGAAAAGGGGTAGTAACCAGCTACCCCTCTCCTCCTCAAGCTCGTCGAGTTCTGTTCTGGCCTTGGCCACGACCTCTACCTCGACCAGCTCCTGCTGACCTTTCCAATTCCTTTCTTACTTTATCAGTTTTAGCTTTACGTGCTCGGATCGCAGCAGCAGCTCCCTGAACAGACTGCACATCACCACTTTTCTTCCTTGGTTTAGGAATGTTCTTTCGGCTCATCATAATTTGTTTCTCCTGTTGGTTGTGTGGCTCCTGTGAGCCATCTTTTAGTTCTACCCTACCCCTACTATCAATAGCTCATATTTTAATCTGCATTTTCGTGACAGCGTAGAAATTATGCTCTGGGAACCAAGTGCAGAGAAACATCCTTGGAGTCCCTATCGTGTCATACAAGGTAAAGGATACTTGATTCTTTAGCGGAAGCGGCACTCCAGCAGCAGCTATAGCATCGTCAATCTTCTCCCTCGTCAGCCCGCCATGAATTTCCGCCGACAGACCTATCTTGAAATCATTATCTATTAAAATGTTCCTCAATTCTGCCATGACAAGATCTCCTATCCGTCAATTTTCATAGTGAGCACTGTTCGTTGAAATGTCACCGAGATGTCTCCAGAGGTATTATTTTTAGCCATCATCGTGACAACATCATTCGGGTTCAGATCTACTTGGCTGATCCAAAACATTGTGACAGGTTTGCCAACGCCAAGACCACGGATTATCATCGGGTCGTCTGAATACTCGACACCGTTCACATAGGGCATAATTGCCAGCTCGTCATTGGATGCAAAGTCAGCGTTTATGCCATAATGAAGCTCCCCCTCGACAGGGCTTGCTCCGGTGTATTGCAGAGAGCCTACGAGTCCGGCAGTGACAGCGACATCGCCTCTCTCACTCGTTATGTCAGTAAAGCACTCCATTGTCTCATAGACATCGCCAATGACCTGAACTAGATCGCCTGACAGTCTGAGTGCGCCCTTTCCTTGTATTTGTAGCAGCTCCACAAGATCCTCCTATGGGGTGTGGGTTACAATTTCTCCGAGATCCGTGACAAGCACTCCATTGTAGGTAACGGCATTTGCTGGGGGTGGAGTTACAAGTTCAAGCTTCAAGTTGTCAAAGAAATAGTCAGGAGATCCATCAATAGCATATACGCCATTTGATACTGCAGCCTCGATATCAACTACAAACTCATAAGGAGTTTCGATAGGTATCCCTGTCAGGGTATCGCCAGCAAGCCACAATCCGCCTACTGTACTTCCTTCACAGGTCAATCGATATGTTCCCGCAGCTAATATAATATCCTGATAAAATGCATTGTTTGCGCTAACAGCAGCAGCATTGACTCCACCTCCGGCAGCAGCAGACCAAGAAAAAACTCCACCGTTCTGCCCCCAGCCGACAATATCGGTCTCGAATCCACCATTATTAAACAATACCCCGTCAAATGGGGGGACTGGTGGTGGTCCGCTATTGAAGATATCTCTTCCTATTTTTAAACTAGGGCCTAAAGAAGGCATAGCTTTCTCCTTATGGAACCAGAGTTACTGCAGTAACGACGCCTTTATTAATGGTCATCGTTGCGACATCGCCA
>Ga0164315_10001248_pt1 | contig 19105 bp, 1 predicted proteins | sample GuaBasSedimGuay6_FD_113737 | JGI IMG/M metagenome (GOLD analysis project Ga0164315, IMG submission 113737) | Subseafloor sediment microbial communities from Guaymas Basin, Gulf of California, Mexico - Guay6, Core 4569-2, 0-3 cm | ecosystem: Environmental > Aquatic > Marine > Hydrothermal vents >... | reverse complement strand
CGTTCTTAAATATTCGGACAATTTCTCTACTGTCGAATTATCATAGAGTTGAGTGACCTTCATATTGATTTGAAAAGCCTCATTTAGCTTCTTGACCAATTCAACACCAAGGATGGAGTCTACTCCTAAATCGGACAATGACTTCTTGTCATCGATTTCCGAGGAATCTAGGCAAAGCACTTCGGCTAACTGGAACTTGACAGTTTTTTTAATCTGATGTTTTGAAGTTGCCACGTCCACAAAGGATTTTTGTGGGATTGAAGTTTCCACGATTTCTTGTTCAGGGCTAGAATGAAGCTCAACCGCTTGGTACTCAGCCAAACCGGTTGGCTTTTTCAAAACTAACTTTGGTCTTTTCGGCTTGTCATCCGCAGCCGGTAGTGGAGTAGTAGACATGTTTGGTCCTTTCGGCTTAGCATCCGCAGCCGGTAGTGGAGTAGTAGACATTACCTCAATGGGTGTATTAATTTTCTGAGCGTCTGTTGCCTGACGAGATGAATGAAGTTCAACCGCTTGGTACTCAGCCAAACGGGTTGGCTTTTTCAAAACTAACTTTGATCTTTTCGGCTTGTCATCCGCAGCCGGTAGTGGAGTAGACATGGCTTCAATGGGCGTATTAATTCCATGAGCTTTTGTTACATGACGAGATTGATAGCTGATTATGGTTGATTTCTCTAATCTTTCATGGTGCTGTTGAGACAAATCAAACCAACATCTTCTCCTTTCAAATGGATAAGTTGGCAGAGAAATACGTTGCGGCTTGTGGTTCGGATAGAGTAATTGCCAATCAATGTCTATCCCAGAAACCCACAATTGTGCCAATTTTGTCAGTTTTTTATTCTTGACAATGCTTTTGACAAAATCTTTTCCTTCTTCTCCTTCAATCAGGAACTCTGATTGGGCGAGGCGTATCGATACATTACCACGATAAAAATCATCTATCTCAGTTTGTCCTTGAACATATTGGCTTAATTTATCTTTTAAGTCACCAACACTCGAAACCACCATCGCTAACCGCTCTTCCATAGCTTCGCGACCCATTTGCAACGTGTATGCCAACGAAGCCAGAGATAAATTGGTTTTTGGGTTTTTCAAAGCGGGAATCGAACCCGCTTGATCTTGGGAGTTGTCACACAAGTATTGTGCCACCGCAGCCAAGGAGGGATATTCAGATAAAAGGGCTGGTGTTATCGAAACGAAATACTTGTCATTGAGTTGATGGCTTAACTCAGTCAAGCTCACCGTATCAAAACCATATTCACTAAAGGCCTCATCTAAATCAATATCCAAGTCACTGACGTTTAGAATTACACTTGCGATTTTTAATAAGTCTGATTGGATTTGCCTAAATAAATCGACTTCATCAACAGTTGTCTCGACATCACCGATTATGTCAAAGGCTAACACCGGATTTAAGAAATCTATTATTTTATGGATATAGGCATGAAGCCGTTCTTCATTTTTAGCTGACAAAACAATGAGTTGGAATTCTTGGTTGGCAATCTCGGCCTTTGCTAAGGGTGGCTCGTATTCCTCCAGTATCAAGTGTGCATTAGCACCGCCAGCACCAAAGGAACTGATACCCGCTCGTCTGGGATAGCGTCTTTCTTCGCCATTCTCTTTGATAACCGGTTGTTTCCATTCGGCTAAGGTCTGCTGAACATAAAAAGGTGACTCTTTGAAGTTGATATGGGGATTTAAACGCTCGGAATGGAGCGAGGGTACCAATTGCCGGTGCTTCATAGAGAGTAGCACTTTCGTTAAGCCAGCAATGCCGGCCGCCGATTCCAAATGCCCAATATTGGATTTCACCGAACCTATCGAACAATATTGCGTCTCCCTTGTGTGCGCTTGATAGGCTTTCATCAGTCCGCTTATCTCAATCGGATCGCCTAGTGAGGTGCCGGTGCCATGGGCTTCGACATAACTGATGGTTCTTGGATCTATTTTGGCATTTTTAAGGGCCGCTTTGATCAGTTCCGCTTGTGCATTTGGATTTGGCACTGTATAACCACTGGTTTTGCCACCCGCATTAATGGAAGAACCTTTGATAACCGCATAAATGGTATCTCCATTTTCGATGGCTCGGTTAAGTGGTTTGAGCAGAACAGCACCCACACCTTCTCCATCTATAAAGCCGTCAGCACCTTCGCCAAAGCTTTTACACTGATCATCGCTCGCCAGCATATTCATTAAGCAGAGTCGATAATAATGCATGGGATGAAGAATCAGGTTAACCCCGCCAGCAATGGCTATTTGACATTCCCCTTTTTTGAGGCTGTCACAAGCTAAATGAATCGCGGTTAACGAGGAAGAACAGGCCGTGTCTATCGCTAAACTGGGCCCGGTTAAATTAAAATAATAAGATACCCGATTTGCAATTGACCAGAATGCAGAATATGTCGGCGTGATTTGCCCTTTGGCAGTGGCTTCAGCCCCTAGCCACTCATAACCATTATTCATCACGCCCACAAAAGTACCGACTTGGTGATTGAGTTGAACGAGCGTTTGTCTGGTATATCCCGCGTCTTCAAACAAGGCCCAAACGGTTTCTAAAAATAACCGCTCTTGCGGATCCATAATTTTGGCTTCTCGCGGCGAGATGTTAAAAAATAACGGATCAAATTTGTCGACATCCGCTATAAATCCGCCCCATTTACTGTAGCTCTGACCGATTTGTGTTTGGGTGGCATTTTCATCATAATATTCTTGCCAGTTCCAGCGATCTGGTGGGATTTCACTGATACCATTTTGGCCGTTTTTCAAATTATCCCAAAAATCCTCCAACGTATTGGCCTGCGGATAACGACCAGTGACACCAATAATGGCTATTTCTCTGTCAGACACTTGGTTTTTTAATTTTTCAATCAGTTGTACTAAAAATTTTCGTTTATTGTCCATCTGTTTTTACCTGAGTTCTTTATTACTCGGAGTACAAGTATTTCTCTCTGAGTCCACAAAATTATTTGCTTAATAAACTATTGATTATAGCATCGACATCAGCATCAGATAATTGGGACACTACATCACTCATCTCATCGCTGGCTTTTTGGTGAGAAAGCGGTGCCTCTTTTTCCAACTCCCCTTTTTTCAGGTTTTCAACGGAAACTGACGGTAACGGCGTGGGTGGTGTTTCGGTTGTCACTTCTGATGACGGCAATGGATGAAACAGGTTTTCCGTCATGAGGTTATCAGCGGGCGGTGGGAATAGCTTACTTAACCGTTCTTGATGTTCTGACAGAAAATAGTCCGTCAATTGTTCAATTGTATTATGTTCAAAGAGCAAGGTTGTCGGCAGTTGACCAAAGTCTTGTTCAAATTGTTTATTGATATCCAAAACCACCACTGAATCGATGCCATACTTTTCAAACGTTGCCTTGTTATCCAGTTTGTTTTTCTTGATCTTGAGTACTTTTGAAAACTGGGATTTCACGTAGTCCAAGGTTTTTTCTTGCCAGTGTTGCTTTGGAAACGGTTCACTTGTTGGAAACGGGAAATTCTGCGGTTTGGTAACGATATCAACTCCCCTGTTTTGAACGTTTTCTAACGGCTCTTTAATGGCAAAAGCAGGGGGGTCGGGCAAGCGGTTCTCCGAATAGGGTTCAATTATCACATTGTCATCATTTTCCCTGACGAAAATACCCGGTTCTAAGTCATCCTCTGGGTGTGAAGAATGAAAATGTGGCCGCTCAATGCCAATTTTTTCCAGAACATGAGCCTCGGCCTTGAGGGGCATGATTTGAGTGACATCATGGGCCAAAATTCTGGTGACTGCTTCCATTCCTTCATGAGGTTCAATAGACAGGATTCCCTGTGCCGCAAAACGGTGACGCTGTTCGTCGGTGGCAGCAACCCCCACACTACCCCAATAACCCCAATTAATGGTCTTCACCGAATAGATGTGATGTTGGTTAAGCGCGTGTGCAAAAGCATCCTTAAAAGTACAACCGGCTGCATAATTACTCTGTCCAGCGTTACCGACAAAAGATTGGGCCGACGAGAAAAACATCATAAAGTCTAGTGGCTCGTTTTGCAAAACTTTATGTAACACCACACTGCCTTGGACTTTGGGGGCTAAGGACACCCGGAAAGTGTCTTCATCCATATTATTTATGGTTTTAGAGCTTAACACAATGGCTGAGTGAATCACCCCATTGATTTGACCAAATTGAGATTTCGCCTGTTCGATGGTGGTTTGCATACTCGACAAATCAGTGGCATCCGCCCGGAGATAAAGTACCTGCCCCCCTTGAGCCTCAATCTGTGAAAGAGTATTCAGTTGTGTGGCAGACAGTTCACGCCGTCCTAATAATATCAGCCGAGCTTGGACCGTTTTTGCCAGATGGAGACTCAATTCCAATCCGAGACCACCTGCGCCCCCTAAAATCAAATAAACGCCTTGGTGTTTAAAGGGCGTTTGCTGTACTGCCGGCAGTTTAATCGCTTCAATATTGCGGACATAGCGTTTACCCTCACGGAAAGCGATTTCTTCCCATTTGAGTTCAGATTCAAGCAACAAGGGAGCCACTAATGCCCTCAGTTCGTATTGAGTCGTGTTAGCTTTGATATCCTTGAGGCTCATATCAATACAACGCACTGTGAGTTGGGAATACTCGTTAGCTATCACTTTACTTAAACCATACAAACCCGCAGCAAAAGGTTGAATCTCTTCTTGTGAAGTGATGCCAAACACATCGGTGGTGATCACATTCAGTTGTAAAGGTTGTTGGGTTAACCCTTGATGACTCAACGCTTTTATCAGTCTAAACAGCGAGAGTACCCCACGTTCTTGGCTTTGTTCTAAAGCTTCTAAATTGTCTATCTCAATGGCTTGTGACTGGATGCCCCCTAAATAATAAATGATATTGAGGCGTTCCCATGACTCAAAACAGCGTTGCAAAGCCAATGTATCACTGGTGCTGATTTCCCAATGATGTTCGCCAAGTTGTTGATTTGTCGTACCTAATTGGATGAATCGTATTTCATCTTGATGATGGCAAGCCGCTAATGCTTTTTCTAAGCCCAAACTTGCCGATGGATAAACGATAAGTATCGTTTGACTCACTGTACTCGTTTCCGCCTTAACGGTTGACAGTGGCGTAAGCACACTCTGTTCCCAACGTGGGATATAAAATAAATGCTCAAGAGGATCAGGTAAGGCTCTTAATGAGACATCACGGCATTTAATACAGACTAAACCGGTTTCATCTAATATAGCGACTTGAAAACGTTGTGAACCGTGAGCGATCACATAAGCATAGCTGTTAGCAGATAGCGGTTGTAGAATCTCCACGGCTTCGATGGCAAAAGGTAATAGGGGCTGCCCTTTCGATGTATTCAAGTCGGTGCCAATACCCGCTATGGTTTGCAAGGCACCATCCATCAGTGTGGGATGAAGCGTATAATGTTGTCGTTCATGTTCAAGGGCTTCAGGTAGTTCGATCCGGCTCAAAGCCTCTTTGGCATTGCCCCACACTTCGCTAACACCCTGAAAATAGGCACCGTATTGAATATCATTGTCTTGAAAACGATTATAAAATGTTTCTTTTTCAATGTGATGAACACATCTTGCTTTAATTTCTTCTATAGAGACACGTTGTTCTGGCACTATTGGAGCAGGATGAATTTCCCCGGTGGCATGAGTGAGAATACCGGTGTTCTCACGACTTTGAATTTGATAAGTCAGTTGCTCTGAGTTTTCTTGGATAACAATTTGTACTTCTTTGGTATCAAAAAGCACCACTAACGGTTGCCGCCAAATCACGCGGGTTAACTTTAAGTTCGTGTTTTCTGTCACGAGGGTGCCAGCCACATAAGCCATTTCTAAATAGCCAACGCCTGGCAGGATGGGCTGATGGCGAACTTGATGATCCTTAACAATCCAATCCGTCTTATTTAAAGTTTTTTGGAAAACGACACCTTGATTTAAGCTGAGTTTAGGCACTATCCGATCACACAAGGGGTGTAGACTCGGCATTTTTCCAGAAGAAGCCCATTTTTGTGGAGAGGTGAGCGAAAACCAATATCGCTCCCTAGCAAAGGGATAAGTAGGTAGCGAAATACGCTGCGGTTTGGAATTAGGATAAAGCAATTGCCAATCTATGTCTATCCCGGCAACCCACAGTTGGGCCAATTTGCTCAGTTTTCTCCGTTTGATAATGCTTTTGATAAAATCTTGCCCTTCTTCTCCTTCAATCAATAACTCCGATTGAGTTTGGTGAGTATTGACATTGCCACGATAAACCTTCTCTATTTCAGTGTTCCCTTGACTATATTGTGTTAATTTTTCGTTCAACTCATCAAAGCTAGAAACTAACATCGCCAATCGCTCTTCCATCGCTTCGCGGCCCACTTGTAAGGTGTAGGCCATGTCAGTCATAGACAAATTGGGGTTTAAGCAATCTATTATCTTATTAATGTAGACATGGAGCCTCTCCGCATTTTTGGCTGACAAAATAATGATTTGGGGTTGTTGAGCAACACTTTTGATTTTCTTGACGGGTGGCTGGTATTCTTCCACTATCAAGTGGGCATTGGCACCGCCGGCGCCAAACGCACTAATAGCAGCTCGTCTAGGATAACGTTTTTCGGTGCCATTCTCTTTGATAATCGGGGCTTGCCACTCCGTTAAGGTTTGTTGAACATAAAACGGTGACGCGGTAAAGTTGATATTGGGGTTTAAACGCTCGGAATGTAACGAAGGTACTAACTGTTTATACTTCATTTGTAACAGCACTTTCGTTAAGCCAGCAATGCCTGCCGCTGATTCGAGATGCCCAATATTGGATTTCACCGAACCGATTGAACAATATTGTGTATCGCTTGTCTTGGCTTGATAACTTTTTATCAGGCCAGTGATCTCAATCGGATCGCCTAATGGTGTCCCGGTGCCATGCGCCTCGACATAACTAATGGTTCTTGGATCAATTTTGCTCTGTTTGAGGACAGTCGCTATCAGTTGTGCCTGAGCATTGGGGTTAGGTACCGTATAACCATTGGTTTTGCCCCCGTGATTGATAGAACTACCTTTAATCACTGCATAAATATGATCGCCATCGGCTCTGGCTTGCGCTAGTGGTTTGAGTAATACTGCGCCCACCCCTTCACCGGGCACATAGCCATCCCCGCCTTCACCAAAACTGCGGCAGCGTCCATCACTGGAGACAAACATTCTCTGACTTAAAAGGAGATATTTTTTAGGATGTATTGAGACATTAACACCGCCAGCAATGGCGAGTTTACTTTCTCCGCGCTTTAGACTTTCACACGCAAGATGGATAGTCGTCAGTGAAGAAGAACACATGGTATCTAACGCCAAGCTTGGCCCTGTAAAATTAAAAGAGTAGGAAACGCGGTTAGCAATGGAGGCATAAGAAGAATCAGGAGCAATCATCGGATGACCTTTGAGCATTTCTTCTGCCCAAAACATTTGATATTCGCCCCACATCACACCCACGAAAACACCTACCTGTTTTTGCCATAACTGTGTTTTAGTATAACCGGCATCTTCTAACGTGTGCCACACCGTTTCTAAAAATAGACGCTCTTGCGGATCGGTTATTTCGGCTTCTCGGGAAGACATATTGAAAAACAACGGATCAAATTTATCCACGTCATCAATAAAGCCACCCCATTTATTATAAATTTTATCGGCCTTTTTCTCTGGATCATAATAGAGATTATAATCCCATCTTGTCGGTGGAATTTCGGTAATGCAATCTTTCCCTTGGGTTAAATTATCCCAAAATGCGGTCAAATCGTTAGCTTGCGGATAGCGTCCACTGACACCTATAATAGCGATGTCTTCGGAAATCAGGTCAGGTTGTCCGGGCGGGACGGGGTTTGCAACCCCGTCCACAAGTTTTTTATGTTGGGGGGCTATAGCGCGAGTGCTTAAACTCTCTATTTCAGAATCCTCCGTGACTTTTAAATCGTGGGATTCCGTTGTTTGCGCTTTGGTTAAGCCGAGTTTTTCAATCAGTGTTTCTTGGTGGTGTTGAATAAAATAACCCGCGAGTTCTTGGAGGGTTTGATATTCAAAAAGTAAGGTTTTTGAGAGTTCTCCAAAATCATTTTCTAATTGGCGAGTCAAACTCATCACCATCACAGAATCGATGCCGTACTTTTCCAAAGGTTCATGGGCCTGGATAGCACTCGTGGTGAGTTTGGTTTCTTTGGATAATATCTCCTTTAAATACTGTTCGGTTTGCTCTAGTAACTGCGCTTGTTCTGGTTCACCGAATGCTTTCTGGTGAGGTTTTTCCACATGGTAGGACACGGTTGCCGCATTATTAACCACGCTCTTTATCTTGTCCGCAAATCCTTCTGCTACCATCATTTGTGGGGTGGGCCAATGGAAACTGGTTTCAAAAGCCAAAATACCCGTTTCCGTGCTTAATGGCATCAGACCCATCACTTGTTTCAACCAAGCGAGAGCAAAGTCATCAACTTGCATACCGCCGTCCTGCCAAAGGGGCCAGTTAATGGAAAGCGTTTTACCAAAGCGTTTTTGAGCGGTCCTTTGTTCGGAACGCCATGCGGCAAAGTTATCCATAAAACCATTGGCATAAGCATAATCGCACTGGCCCATATTACCCATCACTGCTGCCACAGAGGAAAACAGCATGAAGAAATCCAATGGATCGTTTTGGGTGAACTCATCTAAATAAACTGTGCCATAGACTTTTGGTGCCAAAACCGCTGCTATTTCATCAGAGGTTTTCTTGAGAACCAAAGCATCTTTAATCACACCCGCACTGTGAATAACGCCATTGATTTCATTAAAATGGGATTTGGTTTGAGCAATGAGGGTACCTACATCGTCGCGTTTGGAAACATCAGCTTGTAGATAGATAACTTCCGCACCAAAAGTATTAAGTGATTGAATTTTATCTGTTTGTTCATCAGTTAATTCAGATCGACCGGTCAACACGAGCTTGGCTTTAAAGTTTTTGGCTAAATATTCGGCAAAAATCAGTCCTAAACCCCCGGCACCTCCCGTTATCAGATAGACTCCGTTTTCTTTTAATTTGTTCGTTATTTCCGCATCAACCGTAGCTGCCTCGTCAAATTCTTGCAGACGTTTGACCCAACGTTGATTGTCGTCATAACGAATCTCAACACCATCGCTCATTTGAAAATCGGTCAAAACGATATCCATTACCTTGTCTAAGGTTGACACCGCGATGGTTTTGTAACTTAACTTGGGATTTTCTAGGCGAATGGTTTTAGCAAACCCGCTTAAGGCTGCGTACTGGGGTTGCAGTGCCTCTGGCGTTTCTAAATATATGTATAGTAACTGAATCGGCTCAAGCGGCTTTTGTTCCAGTAAGGCTTGACTCAGGTGAAAAATCGAAAACAGGCTCACTTCTAGTTGAGCGTTCAATGCCATGGACTCACTGACAAACGAGGCTTGTGACCACAAATGAATGATGTTGCTTGGCAATCCATGTTGCTGGATCAAGGTAGCCAACAATTGACGATAGTCTGCCGGGTGTTGAGGACGAATAGAATAGGTGTCACGGCCTAACATTTGATAGCTTGCCCCGGGCATGACGAGAATGACTTCACTTTTAAGTCGTTCTTTGAAACTGGAGTGCCGAGTATCATCCGTATCAAAGAGCAGCACCGCGCCTGTGGGTATAAACTGCCCAGTTTGCTCTTGTCGTTTTGAGGTTTTCCACACGCTTTGATAGTATATTTTGACGGGCGTATCCGTCTGTCGTTTCAAGGCTCGAAATGACATATTTTTCAAGCGTACTGAAACGAACCCGGCTTCGTCCAGAATAGCAAGGTTAAATGTTTTGAGGGCTTCGTCCGTCGTCGGCGAATGTTCGGCTTGGCACACATAAGCATAACACGTTTCTGACAATGGCTTGACGAGTTCTACTTCATCCACTGCAAAGGGAAGATAAGGGGTACTGGAAGTGGCATCTCCCATCAAGCTTATCACCGTTTGCAAGGCACCATCCATTAATGATGGATGCAGAACAAAGTTTTCGTTTTTCAAGCTGGTCGCTAATTGAAGACGGGATAAGGCTTCGCTGTCATTGCGGTATAACGTTTGAATAGTTTGAAAGCTGGGGCCGTAGTTGAGGCCGGTGGTTTGAAATAATTGGTAGCATTTGGCACTGTCCCAAGTTTCAAAACAGCGGTTTTGGATCGCCTCAATGTCAAGCGTTTCAGAGACGGTCTTATTCTCATAATTCAATTGGCCCTGAACATGGACTTGCCTCTCCCCGTTGTCATCAATGGTACTGACCTCAAACTCAACCTCTCGCCTTTTTGGATAGAGGCTGATGTGAACCGGCACCGGCCGGTCAGATACGGTAATGGGCCTAGCCCAGACAATGTTGGCGAGTTTGTTAACCGAAGTTTTTCTATTAGCCAAATTCCCCGCTGCTAGAGCCATTTCTAAATAGACAACGGCCGGCAATACGTGTAGCGATCCCACTTGATGATCTTTTAAATAAAATTCTTCACCAAAAAAGACTTTCTTAAAACACTGTTCTTCCAACGTTGATTCATTGCTATCAAGCAAGGAATGAAGGTTAGCTATTTGGCCCTTCACATCTTCTACGATTTTGAAGCTTTTATCGGAGGTTGGTATCCAATACCGCTCCCTAGCAAAGGGATAAGTTGGCAGAGAAATACGCTGTGGCTTTTGGTTTCCATAGAGCAATTGCCAATTTATATTTACCCCAGATATCCACAGTTGCGCCAGTTTGGTGAGTTCCTTTTCTTCCATCGCGATTCTAAGAAATGCTTCTCCCGCTTTTCCGTCAATCAATAGATCAATTTGGGCTTTATTCTGCTTGACATTGCCGCGATAAAAATCATCTATCTCAGTTGAACCTTGAACATATTGGGTTAATTTTTCTTTTAAGTCATCAACACTGGATGCCACCATCGCCAAGCGTTCTGCCATGGCTTCGCGGCCCACTTGTAAAGTGTAAGCTAAATTGGCTAGAGATAAATTGGCTTGACGGTTTTTCGGGGTAGTACGACTCTCTTGAACTGGAGATTGAGAGTTGTCGCACAAGTATTGTGCCACCGCTGCCAAGGAGGAATATTCAGATAAAAGGGTTGGTGTCATTAAAACTTGATACTTGTCATTGAGCCAATGACTCAACGAAGTCAAATTCACCGTATCAAAACCCAGTTCACTGAACGTCTCATCTAAATCAATCTCTTTGTCACTGATCTTTAAAATTTCACTGGCGACTTTTAATAAGTCTGGTTGGATTTGTTGGCGAATATCGGTGTCATCAACCTCAACCGTTGTCCCGACACCACCAGTCATATCAAAGATCCGCGCCGGGTTTAAGAAGTCTGGGTTTAAGAAGTCTATTATCTTCTTGATATAGGCATGGAGCCGATCTTCATTTTTAGCTGACAAAACAATGAGTTGGGATTCTTGAACGGCAATATCGGCCCGGTACAAGGATGGCTTGTATTCCTCCAGTATCAAATGTGCATTGGCACCGCCGGCACCAAACGAACTAATACCCGCAATTTTGGGTTTTGATGGCTCTGAAATCCAATCAATTGTTTGATTAACGACATAAAAGGGAGTCTGTTCAAAATTAATATTGGGATTTTTAGCCTCGCTATGCAAGCTTTTCGGTATTTTATTATGAGCCATACACAACATGACCTTAATCAGGGCTGCGATCCCGGCGGCGGCTTCCAAATGACCTATATTGGATTTAACAGAGCCAATAGGGCAAGACTGATTTTTATTGCTTTCACCACGAAAAGCCTGACTGAGTCCTTCAATTTCAATGGGATCACCTAATGAAGTACCCGTGCCATGACATTCTACATAGCTAATTTGAGGTGCTGAAACTTTGGCACGTTCTAAAGCATTAGTAATTAGACGAGTCTGCGCTTTTGGATTGGGTACCGTAAATCCGGTTGCCTTACCGCCATGATTGGTTGATGAACCTCGAATTATCCCGTAAATATGATCACCATCCTGACGGGCTTGTTCCAGTGATTTAAGTAAAACGGCACCCACACCTTCACCCGGCACATATCCACTACCATCTTGACCAAAACTCCTACATTTTCCATCTTTAGACAAAAACTTGGCTTGCCCAAGATAAATATATTTACTGGGATGAATTGACAAGTTAATGCCACCGGCAATAGCCATGTCACACTCTCCTGTTAGGATGCTTTGGCATGCCAAGTGGACTGCCACAAGAGAAGATGAACATGCGGTATCAACTGCTAGACTTGGCCCGGTAAAATCCATGAAGTAAGAGACGCGATTGGCAATAAGCCAATAGAGTGAGCCGGGTCCCACATATTGGTTCTTCAAAAAACCTTCCTGATTACTTAATTGTGAATATTCATTCCACATGCTCCCCACATAAAGTCCAACGATTTTATCCTGGTATTGTTTCCGATCACCATAGCCTGCCTGTTCCATCGTCTCCCAAGTACATTCTAGGAATAAACGCTGTTGCGGATCCATTTGTTCCGCTTCTCGGGGAGAAATGTTAAAAAACAACGGATCAAATTTATCCACATTTTCAATAAATCCGCCCCATTTACCGTAAGTCTTATTGGGGGTATTCGGATCAACGTCAAAAAAGGATTGATGTTCCCACCGCCCGGCCGGAATTTCTTCAATACAATCCCGCCCGGCCAAAAGATTCTGCCAATAACTTTCAATATTGGGCGATTTTGGAAATCGTCCGTTCATCCCAATAATAGCAATCCTATATCCGGAATGGTCAGAGAGTGAGGGCTTAGGTTGCCTCTCTTGGTTAAGTATGAGCGGCGGAACTGGTTTTGAAACTTCTTGAAATCTTTCATTATCCAAGTTATTTTGAGTTTTTATTTCTTCATGGATAGATTGCGATTGGAGTATTTTTTCGTCAATTGGCAATCTATCATTTAAATAGTCTGCTAATTGACGAATGTTGGGATATTCAAAAAGCAATGTGGCTGGTAAACGACCGTATTTTTTGTCGAGTACAGCCATAATCTCTTGCAATACAATTGACTCAACTCCCATAGAAAAAAAGGATTCTTCGTCATCTAGGGTTGAAGGGGTAGTATCTATCTTTGAGGCAATTATGGCTGATAATTCCTTTTTTATTCGAGTAATTTGCGTGCCTTCTCTCTTAAAATTCGAGTGAATGGGATTGACTCGTTCCGCTTTTGTATCGTTCGCTTGGTTCGAGTGGTTTGCTAAATTCGATTCAAAAACCTGAGAATGCCCCGCGACGATACATTGACACAGCGTATTGCTGTTGAGAAGTTGAGTAAAGGCATTTAATCCGGTTTGGTTACTGATAACCCCTGCTTTTTTAGCAAAGGCTTCGATCACCGAAGAATTTTGTCCCATGCCACCTTCGGCCCAAAGCGTCCAATTAATACTCAAGCTTTTGCCCGGGTAATTATTGCGCGAGCGATAATGGATAAAACTATCCAAGAAACTATTGGCTGCGGCATAATCCACTTGCCCGATATTGCCGGTGATGGCCACAATGGAAGAAAAGACGACAAAAAAATCCAACGGCTCAGTTTGAGTCAATTGGTTGATAATCCATGTTCCTTGTACTTTCGGGGATAACACGCGCTGGAATGATTCCCAGTCTTTATTCAGTAATAGCTTATCCTCCAAAACCCCGCTGGCTTGGATAACACCATTAATCGCACCGTATTGACGTTTGATGTTAGTTATGACTTCTGTCATTTGGGTCATATTAGTCACATCGGCTTTTCGATATAAAATGTCACTGCCGGTGTTTTGCAGTTGGGTCATCCGTTGCTGTTGTTCTTCGCTTAATTCGGAGCGACCGATGAGAACTAAGCGAGCTCTGACTTGTTGGCTGATAAATGCGGCTATTTGGAATCCAATGCTGCCGAGGCCACCCATCAAAAGATAGACACCGTTGTTTTTTAACAATGGTATGTCTTGAATTTCCGCTAAAGACACCGGTTCAATGGCTTGGACATAGCGATCTTGATCGCGATAAGCTATCCTTGGTGAAGATACTTGAGAAATATTCTCATCTAGCAGTAAAGTGGCGCTGGGATTCTCTTGGGCAAAATCCACTATTTTAATGGTAAGCGATGGATTTTCCAGCATTACTGTTTGAGCTAAACCAAACAAGCTGCCATAACCATAACCTTCGCCCTTGTCTTGATCGGTAACGATAAGACTTTGGTTCGTTCCCACGAGCAGGTTGATCGTAGGCTTTCGTTCCAAAGTGCTTAAGGCTTTGGTTAAAAAGAATAAAGTTTGTACCCCAAGCTCGATCTGAGCTTGGAACTCAGATTCGTCAAAGGTGGAGAATGCCTCTGGGGTATAAGCCCATAAATAGTAAATATCATAACCTTCAATTGGGTGATTGACGTGTTGGCTAAATATTTCTTGAATAACTGTTACATAGTCCCGTTCTTGGGTGGCATTAATTTCAAATTTATCACTCTCTTGACGCGCAAAGGTGCTACCTTTGTTGATGACAAAAAACTTTTGATAGCGTTGTGTTATATCGATGATTGTGTGTGTTGCCAACGGGTTATCAATCATAAATACGATGGCATGGTGCTGAGATAAATCTCTTGTTTGAGGAGACAATGCCCGTTTAACCCAAGTGGGTTGATAAAAGTACACTTCATCGGATACCATTTTTTTAACCGTCATCTGGGGTAGACTGTTCACATTTTGATTCAAAAATTGAGTCGATACTTGCTTAAATACCATCCCTTGTATCTGCAAAATCCCTTCCCCCGCCGCATTATAGGCTCGCAACTGGGCGTAGAGATCACCACCCTTTTTTTGAATGTCTTGTTTATCAAAACAAACAAAGCAAGGATCCGTCATCTCTGATAATACATTGAAAGATTTAATGATATAGGGCACATGTAAGTTATCTTTTGGCGGTTGCCCAGCCAAGAAATATTCGACTATCAACACCGTTTGAAAGAATCCATCTAGCAATGCGGAATTTAATTGCGTTTTTGGTTCTTTTCCACGAGTGGACACCTTTAGTTCAAAGAGCCAGTTATCTTCATACTGCCAAATATTTTCAATGACTTGTAAGCCTTTACCATACTGGTAACCTAAGCGCGACAGCGACTCATAGATTTGCTCAGTCTTTTGAGGTTGTCCTAAAGTTATCGAAGATAAATCAAGCGACGGAAAGGATTTATTGGTTTTAGGCTCATATTCTGCCTCACATAATTCCTGAGTTTCTGTTTTTAAAATAAACCTCTTTTCAACGGGATGGATTTCCACCTCGATCTCAACTTCTGTTTCAATAATGGCCGGATTTTTAAAAACAACATTGTGTAAATTCACCGATTGATTCAGTGTCCTTTTTATGGCCCCCATACCCCATTCAATCATGTACGCACCCGGCATCATCGGTTTGCCGGTAATAATATGATCACGAATCATCGAATCTTGAGGGGACACGGTTCGCCGGTAATGCCATCTTTCCCCGATAAAACCTTCAAGGTTTGGCAACGCTTTACGGTTTGGCGCGGTATTGTCCCCTTGATGATTGGCTGTGATTACCTTGGCTGCCATTTCTGGATTCTCTTGACAATAAATATCTATCAATTCTTCTAATGGCATGGTACCTTTTAAAACTTTTACTAATAATTCATTTAAACGTGGCTCAGTTACCGACTTTGGTTGAGTCAACGCTTTTTCATCCGCTTTAGTCAACCAAAACGCTGAACGTTCAAAACCATAAGTCGGCAACGACACTTTATTAAAGGTACCATCCGGATAAAGGATATCCCATTTGATATCAACACCTTTCAACCATAACTTAAGTAAAGTGTCTTTAAAAGCGTTATCCGGTTTGTCTATGAGAGCTATCTTTATGTCAGAATTTGGTGTCGAGGGTTGATTTGATTGTCCAAATTCTAAAAACTGGCGATGTGGGATAGCAGGGACAGTGGGAGATGACACCATCGCTTTTTCAAACCACTGACTCAAATTGGCATTCCCTGGCAGATATTGACAGTGTTTGTTAAGAAATTGATAAGGTTTGCTGGCGTTCAGGTGCTCTTGTCGCTTATTGAGCAGCGTGGCTATGCCGGTTATGTCTGGTATTTCACCCCCCATGAAGAGTTCTACCACCGTTTCTTTTGGCATGACACCATCAATGACTAAATCCAATAATTCCTGAAATTTTTTTTCTTTTATCCGCTTGGTTCGGGTTAAGTCCCATTTTTGGTCCAGTTGGCGCAAAGAACTTTTGATAATCAGCATTAACAAAACTTGTTCTTTTCTAGATTTTTCGTCTTCAGAAGATATCAAACGATCATTAAAAAGCATCGAATCCAGATCGAGGTTGGTGTGTTGACGCAGAATCAAGCCCCATTCTTCTAAATACTTTTTAAACGTGAATTGGCTGTCTTTTAATAACCGGGCCCGCTCAACAAAATGATGCACATCTGCGGTGGTTATGCTTAAATCATCAACCAAAAAATGGAGATAGTCTTCATCAAAGCGATAAGGCTTATGCGTTTTATCAATTACCTGATCATAAAATGGCACTTGAGGACGCACTAATTTAATTTGTTCCAAAGTTTTTTGGGTACTGAGAACGGCTAAAGCATCCTCAAGTGTCATCATATCACTTAATGTCAGAGCGCACCATAAGCCGGCTTTTTCACCAGTAATAAGCGAGGGAGCAAATCCTAATTCTATCAAGGCAGATAGATAGGCATAGTTTACCATAAATGAGTAAAGTGGCTTCAAAGATTGGGGCCATGCAGGCCCAATAAATCCGTTGTTGATTTCATCTGATACCTCTAAGGCTCCTAAACATTGCACAACCGTATTCAAATGTGGTTGAATTAACGGCACTTGTTCTAATAAAAGTTGAACGTTGGCAAAATTTTCCCATACCAACTCGCCTACGTGCAAACACCATTTATGGGTATCGGGTTTGGCAATTGAGGGGATATCTTTTTGTAAAAAAGCTTTTAATTCCTCTTTATCCTGGACATAACACCCATAACGATAAGGAAATTGACTGCGGCCCGTCATCACGGTGGCACAAATATCTTTTAAATTATATTCATAATACTCTTTGCTTTCAACAAAAATGTTCCATACCAAAAAGGTTTTTTTCAAAGCGTTTTCAGATTTGGCAGAGAGAATAAACATAGGTTCCGATGTTTTTGGCTCCGCTACTTCGTTCTTGAAATCATTGGGCAATTCGTGATCTCGCGAAAAAGACTCAAGGAGGGTATGAGAATTGACCCCACCAAAACCAAATGAACTGACACTGGCGCGTAAAACCGGTAACTCATCACAATGAGGGGACCAATCATGTAATTGGGTGGCAACAACAAAGGGAGAATGCTCAAAATTAATGACCGGATTGAGGGTCTTAATATTTAAGGTTGGGGGAATTTGTTGATGCTGCATCATTAATAAGACTTTGATGACACCTGCGATGCCGGCCGCCGCTTCTAAATGACCAATATTAGTTTTGACTGAGCCAATCTGACAAAAGTGACGCGCATCAGTATATTCCCGAAATGCCCAAGTTAAGGCTTCTACTTCAATGGGATCGCCGAGTGAGGTGCCGGTGCCATGCGCTTCGACATAAGTCACCGTGTCTGGATTAATCCCTGCATCCTTATAAGCTGCAAGAATCACATCGCGTTGCGCCTCGACACTAGGAGCGGTAATGGAGAGCGTTTGCCCACCATGATTCACCGCCCCGCCCTTGATAATGCCATAAATGTGATTGTGGGCCCGCAAAGCGTCATCTAATGGTTGTAATAACAGTACACCCAGCCCCTCGCCTGGCACATAACCGTTAGCGTCTTTATCAAAGGTTTTGCATTGTCCATCCGGACTGAGCATCCGTGATTTAGAAAAAGAAATATATTTCCATGGATGAAAATTTAAACTCACGCCAGCCGCAATAGCATAATCGCTTTCGCCGGACAGTAGCGAGGCTTTGGCATTATGCATAGCGACCATGGAGGCAGCACAAGCTGCATCAATGGATTGGCTGGGCCCGATAAATCCAAAAGTGTATGAAATGCGATTGGCTAATATACAATCATAATTGCCTAATGCGGCATAACTATCGGTGACGATATGGGGGGCCGCGGCATTCATAAGATAGTCACTGGCCATCACACCCACGTACACCGCCGTGGTTTTTTCCTGAAGGGTTTTCAAAGAAACCCCTGAATCCTCAACGCAATGCCAAGTTTCTTCCAGCAATAGGCGTTGTTGCGGATCCATTTGCTTGGCTTCGCGTGGTGAGATCGAAAAAAAGCGGTTATCAAATTGATCAATCTGGTCAAGCAAACCACACCATTTACTGATACTTTTATTCGGCTCATCAATATTGGGGGAATAATACTTGTCAATATTCCAGCGTTCGGACGGAATTTCTTGAATGGAATTCACGCCTGATACTAAATTATTCCAAAATTCGGTGTAATTTTTGGCATCCGGAAACCGGCAAGCCATGCCAATAATTGCAATGTTCTGATCGATCATGTCATTCATAGGTGAAGAGGCCTTCTAAAGCCTTTTGATGAAATATGTAAAGAGTATCACTGAGCGTGACATTTATTTAATAGACTTGTCCCTTAATAAGAACTTATAACTTATTAATTAATAAAGTCTTTTTAAAGACAAAAGAGATACACAACTAATAAACCAAAATAGGGTGCATGTTTGATACATTTAATTAAAAACACCTTGACAAGAGAATTTTTTTATGAAACGATTTTAATTTGATTATTTAATATATAATTGTTACAATATTAATTAAAGAAAGTCATTATTTGACCCGTGGCACTGTATTCAAATAAGATACACTTTATAAGTCGATGATTTATATCTATAAAATAATTCTTCCCGTGTATCAATGCCTCAAAACGACATTTCAAATATAAACAACAAACATAAGGCTGTAATGACATTAAAACCAGCACAAATAAAGTATTTTCAATTGAATGGGTTAACCGATTGGATTATAAATTAATCATGTTTTTGATTATATCATATCAATTAGTCATTCTCAAATCTCAGTGTTCTTATCATAACCGATTGATTTTTAATGACTTTAAATTTTGAAGACGATATAAGTCT
>Ga0164315_10001247_pt1 | contig 19106 bp, 19 predicted proteins | sample GuaBasSedimGuay6_FD_113737 | JGI IMG/M metagenome (GOLD analysis project Ga0164315, IMG submission 113737) | Subseafloor sediment microbial communities from Guaymas Basin, Gulf of California, Mexico - Guay6, Core 4569-2, 0-3 cm | ecosystem: Environmental > Aquatic > Marine > Hydrothermal vents... | reverse complement strand
TTCCATTTCTATCGCTTTGTAGTCTTCTGCTATTTTCACATACTTATTGAATGTATTATCTTTTTTGTGGCCGGTTATTCCCATTATGGTTTTTACGTTCATCCCAAGCATCAGGCTGTTTGTAACAAATGTCTTTCTACCAGTATGCATTGTAATGAGTTTGTGTTTTGGATTAATTGATTCTGTTGATTTACCTCCTATGCTTATAGTCGTTGCAACTGAAGTGTTAATCTTTGCTTCTTTGCAGGCTTCTTTTATGTTTTTATTCGCTTTTTGACCGGATAATTGTGGTAGGGCAGACAGGGGGAGATCTTTATATTTCTTAAGTATTTTTTTTGCAAAGTCATTTAGGGGTATGTTTTCAATTTTTTGGGTTTTCTGAATTTTTTTAAGGATTACATTATCTTTTATGTGTTCGTGTTTAAGTTGCTGCATATCGGAATAGCGTAAACCGGTGAAACAACCAAAACAATATAGATCTCTTACTCTTGAATGTTTGTCTGCTTTGAATTTATAATTGTTAAGATGTAATAGTTCATCCATAGTCAAATGGATTACTTCTATTTCTTTTTCAGCGTATGAGAATTTATGGAAGGTTGTATCGGTGATATATTCTCTGTCTTCTGCCCATTTGAGGAATGTCTTTATTACGGCTACTATTTTGGCAAAATAGTTATCCTTGGTCTTTTTAGTCTCAAAAGCATGTTTTTTTAATTCATCAAAAAAGATAAAGTCAATGTTTTGGAAGTTGATATTGAATCCAGTCTCATTTTCAAAGGCTTTTAAAAAGTTTAATACCGTGGTATATCCTTTTATTGTGCGTGCTACTTTATCGGGTTTTCTTGATTCAATGAATTCGTCAAATGCCTCAAAGAATGTTGGGATATCTCTCTTTATTACAATCTTTCCTGCAAAGAAATTTTTAACATCCTGCTCGTCTACTTTAATGCCTTTTAGTAATATCTCATTAAAGTAAGTTTTGGCTTGTGCTTCATACTTATCTATAAAGGAATTAATAGCAACATAACCATTATCTTCTTCATCAATACCAGGAGGCTTAACTCTTTGTTTAGATTTGCTCCAATAGCGTTTTTTGGTTTTCTCTATTGTTTTTCTGTATTTCTTATAGTCTAGATTGATCTGTGCAATTATGGGACGAAACCCTCTTTTGTCTGCTTTTACAGATTTTAAATAAAAGTTAATATCGGGCATGGGATTTTGTATTATATTTAAAGCACAAAGTTAGGTAATTAAATAATATGGGGTCTAATAGGGGGCTAAAAACTTAGATTATATAACTTTATAGAAAATCATGTTGGCTCATATGCTTTGTAACATATTGAATGATAAATATATAGAAAGCATAAAATTAAATAGGGTTAGAAGTAAATAAACCGGCCTCGGGTACGAATCCCTAGCAATAATCTTTTTGCTAGGGATTTTTTAATTGTGCTTCACACAATAAACACCCTTAAATTCTTACATTTGCATATGTGTATTCCCTAAAGGAAGTGTTGAATATAGAATTCAATAGTAATATTTAGAAAATGAGCGAGAATTCCCCACAAATAGTGAAGTACCAAACAAAAGATGGAAAAACTGAACTGGATATCCGTTTTCAGGAAGATAATGTTTGGCTTACACAATCACAAATGTCTGATTTGTTTAATAAGAATAAAAGAACAATTTCAGAACACATCAACAACATATTTAAAGAAGGTGAACTTAAAGAAGGTCTAGCCATCCGGAATATCCGGAGATCTGCCCTTGATGGTAAGGTGTACAAAACAAACCACTACAATTTTGATGTCATTATATCAGTGGGTTACAGAGTAAAATCATCACAAATAACACCGTTTAGATATTGGGTAGAAAAACAGTTGAAAAGGACTATAAAAAAAGATTCTGACAACGGCATCGATAAAAAGGAAATTCTAGAAAGTTTGAATGAAATAATTAACGACATTGATAGTATTTCACTTCAACTAAAATCCAGCGAATTCTAATATAATGAGGGGAAGAAGTACAACAGCAAGCATCGACTGGCTTACAATATTATTGTATGCCTTGCTGGTTTTTTTTGGATGGTTAAGTATTTTTTCTGCTTCTTCCGGCGAAGATGTCATTAGCATATTTGATATGTCGGAGCGTTATGGCAAACAAGCTGTTTGGATTGGATTGTCGGCAGTTTTAGCAATAATCATTATTATAATTGATGCTAAGTTTTTCTCACAATTTGCATTTATTTTTTATGTTGGAATGATGATAATACTGGTTGGGGTATTACTTTTTGGAAAAACTGTGGCCGGCTCAAAATCGTGGTTCCAAATTGGTAGTATTGCCATTCAACCTGCCGAATTTGCAAAGTTTGCCACTTCACTTGCAATTGCAAAGTATCTCAGCACTCTTAATGTCGATATGCGACATCTTAAAACAAAGGTGGTGTCAATTGTTATCCTTGCTATTCCTGCTATGCTTATTTTATTGCAAAATGATACTGGCTCAGCACTTGTCTATTTTTCATTTGTACTTGTTCTTTTCAGGGAGGGTATTTCAGGAGCAATTATAATATTCGCAGTTGTATTAGCAGTACTGTTTGTTTTAACACTTTTGTTTGGTGAGGTTTATTTAATTGTTGGTTTAGTGACTCTTTTTGTTCTGGCCTGGGCTTTTTCAAAAAAATTAAGAAAGCAGTTTGTTCTGAGTTTTGCAATTTTGGCATTGTCTACTGCCTTTGTCTTCAGCGTAGACTATGCTTATGAAAATATTCTCGCCTCTCACCAAAAAAAGAGGATAAATGTTCTGTTGAATATTGAAAAGGATATTCATGGAGCAGGTTATAATGTCAATCAATCGAAGATAGCAATTGGCTCAGGAGGGTTTTCAGGTAAAGGATTTAGAGAGGGGATGCTTACAAGAAATAATTTTGTGCCTGAGCAAGATACAGACTTTATTTTTTGTACTGTTGGCGAAGAATGGGGCTTTATTGGCACTTCTGTTGTAGTGCTACTCTTTTTAATGTTATTGCTAAGGCTGGTGTTTTTGGCCGAGCGGCAACGATCAAAATTTAGTCGGATTTATGGTTATGGTGTTGCTTCAATATTGTTTTTTCACTTTGCAATTAACATTGGAATGACAATTGGAATTGCACCTGTAATTGGAATCCCTCTTCCATTTTTTAGTTATGGAGGCTCATCATTGTGGGCCTTTACAATTTTACTTTTTATTTTTATAAAGCAAGATGCTGACAGGCTAAGTGTTTTGTAAAAATTATTAAGGTGCCGATTAATTATTTGAGTTTAACTTCTCCCAAACATCCTTAAGCAAAAGGGTAATTTTTGATTTTGGATTATATTCAATTATTGTCTTTTCATGAATCATTGCCTCAACCATTTGCGTGTCAAAAGGTAATTTTGCCAAAAGGGGAATGTTGTTTTCTTTAAGCCAAAGTGATATTTCGTTAGTGGTTTCAAGGTTAATATCAAATTTATTAATTACTGCAAAAACCTTTGCATTAAATGAACCTAAAAGTTCGAGCAAACGCATACTGTCGTGTAATCCTGATTTTGTTGGCTCAATTACCATTAATACCTTTTGCGTTCCCGTTAAGGATGAAATTACCGGGCAACCAATTCCAGGAGGGCCATCGCTTAAAACTGTGTTAATATTCTTTTCTTTTGCAATATTTTTTGCAGCCTCTCTTACCTGTGTTACAAGTTTACCTGAATTTTCTTCACCTGCACCCATTTTTGCATGGGTTAAAGATCCAAAACGGGTCTCCGAAACATACCAAAAATTGTTTGAGTTACGGCTGCTGCTAATGGTTTCTTCAGGACACACACGTTCGCACAAACGACAGCCTTCACATTGGAAGGGATTTATTTCCAGACTTCCATTTGTCATTTCGTGAATTGCATCGTAACGACAAACATCCACACAAACATTGCATAATGTACAGTTGTCCTTATGAATTTTAGCTACCCATGAACTTTCAAAAATATGTTGTTCTTTAATTTCAGGCTTTAGAATTAGGTGTAAATCTGCTGCATCAACATCACTGTCACAAATAACAACATCTTTTGCCAATGCGGCCAATGCAGCAGTAATGCTTGTTTTACCAGTACCTCCTTTTCCACTTAAAACTGTTATTTCATTCATTCTAATTCACTCCTTTACTCGTTTCCTTCAACACTTCACCAATTAAATTATACTGTTCATTAAATATTTCATTGCTGGTTGAAAGTTTGCCTCTAGCATACTTTGATGCATATTCCTTACTAAAAGGTATTTTGCCCAAAAGTTCAATTTTTTCTTTTTTAAGATAATCGTAGATGTTGTCTGTACCAAGTCCTGCTTTGTTTACTATCACTCCAAAGTCAATTTTAAGTTCTTTGATCAATTCAACAGTTAGTTTTAAATCATGAAGGCCGAATGGTGTTGGCTCGGTAACAAGAATAACAAAATCAGAATCGGCAACAGATTCAACCACAGGGCAACTTGTTCCCGGAGGAGAATCAAATATTATTACCTCTGCTTCTGGGTTGGCGAGTTTTTTTAATTCACCAATAAGCATTGTTTGCATAGAAGAACTAATTTTAAGTTCTCCTTCCAGAAGGCCCAAACTTGATTTATTGGTATAAAAATTGGCTTTTCCAATGGAGTGTAGATATTCAATCATCGCATTGTCTTCGCAGGCAATAAGACATGCACCGCACGAATGACAGAGAGAATTGTTTACTTCAGCAAACTGTGCTGGTGGAATTACTACGATTGCATTAAATTCGCACCACTCAACACATTTACGACAAAAGGTGCAATTGTTCAGATCAATTTTTGGAATTAACTGAGTTATTTCCTGCTCCTTTGAAATCAAATACTCAGGTAAAAAAATATGATCGTTAGGTTCTTCAACGTCACAATCAACCAATTGCACCTTCTCAGTCCAGTGCTGAATTATCCATTTGAAAAGATTGACTGAAACAGTAGTTTTTCCTGTTCCGCCTTTTCCACTGGCAATAGCAATTTTAAACGACATAAAAAGAAATTATCTGTTCCTAAAGCCAAAACCTCTTCCACGGCCCTGGCTCTGGCGCTGACCTCGACCTCTTCTTCCTAAGCCTAAGGCTCTACCAAAAAAGCCCCTTTGATCGGAATTTTCATTTTTAACTTCGTTGTCGTCGCGGCATTTTCCCATGCCCCTTCCGGTTGTAGGACCTTGTCCTGTTGGCCCGGTTCTGTCAAATTGTGGCATAATACTTAATTTTAAATTATTATTAAACTGATATTAAGAACGAGTGAAATAATCTTCATTCGTCTTGTTTCCTAACTTCTGACTCCTGCTTCCTGCGTATTTTCTCAACTATGAAAGTGATTTAATAATTTCCATAATGGTTTTGTTCGAGTCGTTAATCATTACCATTTGAATTCCAAATTTCATAAGCAAGTCTTTGGCTTTTGGGCCAAAATCGCCCGAAATAACTTTCTTTACTCCAAGTTCAATTACTTTCTCTGCTGTCTTTGTGCCTGCACCTCCTTGTGCATCGGCATTAAGATTTTCGATAAACTCGATTTTTCCAGTTTCACTATCGTAAATACAGAAATATTTTCCTCTTCCAAATCTTAGGTCGAAAAAAGAATCGGTGCTATCGCCTTTTGACGTAATAAGTGTTTTCATTTTTTTTATTGAATTATTAATGTAAAATTGTTTTAATTGATAAGGATTTGCATAATGGGCAAATCTTGTCTAGTAGTTCATTTGGAATTGTAAATTTTGAATTGCAGTCATCACATTCAAACCAATCGTTTTCCAAATGTGCATTACCGTAAACGCTAACTATTTCTTTACCCTCTACCAGTGCTTTTGCAATTTTTCTTCTTGCGGTTTCGTAAACTCTGGCGAATGTTGCCCTCGAAACATCCATTATTCCACTTGCCTCCTGATGGTTCATCAAATCGTAGTCGGCTAATTTAATGGCTTCGTATTCTTCGTAGTGCAATTCAACTCTGCCTTCTCTGCGCCCATTAATTGTTCCATAGGGTCTGTAGCCTTTAAATGATGGTGGCTCTACTACTTTTCTGGCTCTTCTTCTTCGTGGCATTTGAAATAATTTTCTGCAAAGATAATGAGAATATTCTCATAAAGTCAAGAAAATCTAAAATTAATTAAAATTAATTGCACAAAAAAGCCCGGTATCGAAAAGATCAATACCGGGCTTAAATTATTTTTTAGCGATTAAAAGAAGATCAATCTGTTATCTTCAATATCAGTTACTTCTTTTATAGCTTTATAAATATTGTCCTGATCTACCCTTCTTTGAAAGTTTGAAATAACTTTATTATTACTAAAGGCATAGTCAGTAGTTTCGGCAGCAGCAGTAATTTTATTAACTTTTACAACAAAAACGCCTCCTACTCCTATAATAGGACCAAGGTTAATTTCTTGTGATTTAGAGAATACACTTCCTATAACTTCGTTTTCACGTCCAAAGCCTTTTAAATTTCTTGATGAGAAACTTAAATCAGCAACTTCACTTTTTTCACCACCTAATTCTGTGGCAATTTTTTCAAGGTCACCATTATACGACTTCATTTTTTCTGCAAGATATTCACCTTTCTTTGCGTTGAAAACAAAAGACTTAATTCGGGTTTTAATATCTTCAATTTCCGGGTAACCGGCATCGTTCTTTTTTGCAATAGTTGCAACTAAATATACTCCATCAAGGTCAAAAACATCAGAAATATCACCAGTATTAACATCTTCATTAAACGACCATCTAATTACCTGACGTGCATTTTCAACACCAGCAATATAATTTGTCATTTCAAGAACCTTAGGTGCACTACGTTTATTAAGTTTTTGTTCGGCAACTGCATTATCAAATTCTTCTTTATTTTGATTTTCAGAGGCTAGTTTACTTGCTTTTGCGAAAATATCCTGATAAGTTTCATTACTTGGAAGAACTTCCTGACTAATCATTGCTACTCTTACTTTCTTTGAAATATCTTTCTTTCCAGTAACTAAAATAACATGAAATCCAAATGCTGATTCGGCAGTGGTAACTCCATTAATATCTGTTTTAATAACAGCCTCATTGAAACTAGGTACCATAGAGCCATCTTTGAACCATCCAAGGTCACCTGAATTTTGAGCAGCAGAACCATCATTTGAAAATTCTTTTGCAAGAGTTTCAATTTTGCTTGGTGATTGCTTTATAACTTTTAAAAGGCTATCAGCCAAAAGTTTAGCATCAATAGCAGTTCTTGTGTTCTCAGGAGCAGATCTAACAGCACCTGCATATGAAATTAAGATATGAGTTGCTTTCAATGAATCAGGACGCATGGAAGTTTCCACTAACCTTGCAATGTGGAAAGTTATTCCATCACGATAAGGCTTACTAACTGTCCCAACTTCACTGTTAAACATTAAAGAGTCGATTTGAACCGGAAGTGATCCTTGTGACATCCAAGTACTATCATATGATTTATCAGAGTTGGCATTAACAAAACTGATAACATTCGATGTATTCTTTAAATCATTATAAATTGCATTTGCCTCAGCCGTGGCAGTTTTCATGTCAGATTGTGAAGGAACTACATTAAAGACAACATAATCAATATCACGTGAAGCTTTTTGCTCGTAGCGGTATTTATTTTCCTCATAATATTTTTCATAATCTTCATCACTAACAGTCATAAGACTATCAGCAACGCTTACATATTTTACAGCAGTATATTGAACACTGGCTTTATCATTCTCTTCTGAGTAAATCATTTTCGCTAATTCCTCTGGAATATAATATGCTTTTGAAACAAGATTGTTGTATTTCTTCATCAATCTGTCTTCCTTAATATAGCCTTCAAATTGAACCCACTGTGATTTTGCCTGTGGAGCCAGGTTGTCAAGATTTTGAAGATAACTTAAAACAAGAGACCTGTCGTAAACTCCTGTTTCAGGATTAACGAAATACTGTTTAATCAGTTCATGAGGGTTAGGTCCCTGAATAAGATCAAAAAGTTCATTTGAAGTTACTTCAACACCCAGTTCATCATATTGTTCTGTCATAATCAGGGTATGAATCATTTGTTCCCAGGTTTGTTCCCTTACTGTATAGGTTTCGCGGGCTGTTAACCTTTCCTTATTTTGTTGTTGCTTGGTGTTTTCAATATTCTTATCAACTTCATGGTTGAAATCCATGATGGTAATCTCTTCCCCTGCTACACTTCCTATGTTCACGGATCTTTTTGGGTTGCTTTTCACAAAATCTCCCAACACAAATGCTGCTAAAGCAACACCAATAATAATAATAAGTAGTCCTGAACGTTTTCTAATACTTCCAATTACGGCCATCTTTTCACGTTTTAAATTTGAGCCTGCAAATGTACTAATCTATACGAAATATAAAAGAAAAATTTATTTTTTGATTTAGCTATCAACAACTTACTTTATTACCTTGTAATCATTGTCCTTTTTGAAGACTCTCTTTAGCCAAAGGGGGAGTATAATTACTCCAATAATAAGGTAAGGGTAGTAGGATATTAATCTCCAGAATAAGGCCAGAGGAGCCAACCATGCTTCATTTGCAATAAAATCACCAAGAAAATCTGAAAAGATATATTCAGCAATACCACTTCCTCCTGGTGTAGGACTGATTAATAAAATTATCCACATACTAAGTTGCCGGCCGAACAACAAAAAATGGTCGTAAAGATTATATCTCTCATGGAAAAATGCCATCAACATGAAATTAATAACCCAATAACGTGCTGTCCACGAAAAGATAGTTGCTACAAAACTTTTAATCCAGTACGATGCAGGTTTCTTCTTTATAGTAACTGAAGTTCGAATTAACTTATTTGCTGATCTGCGAGCCCTGGTTCTCCATCTAATTAATATTGGGAATAAAAACACCCATGAAATAAATGATTTGAAAAGATGAGGATTTACGAATAATGCATAGATTAAAAACAGGGTGTAAACAAGAATTGCAATATAACCACCATAAAATGCAAATAATATCTCATCTATTTTAACCGATTCAGGAGGAAAAATGTTATTACCGTAAATTATGTAAATAAGTGGTACAGCAAGTAAAAAGAAAATTTCATCCAGTAAAATTGCTGTTAAAACAATGGCTGCGCTTTTTCCACTATTCACGCCTTCTTTATAAAGGAAAAAAATAGCTGGCCCCGTTCCCCCAACTACTGAAGGAGAAATAGCCGAACTAAATTCCCAAAGCATAATTACATTAAATGCCTGTTTCCAGGATAGTTGGTAATCACTAATAATAATAATCCTAACCATATATGCAATATCCCGTACGGCCATCATTAAAAATGCAAGCAGGATGTAGAAAACGGTTTGCCATGTGAAATTTATGAATGAAAAAGTGTCTTCATTAAATGAATTGTGAATCAGTATAACACTAACGCCAAGCCCAAAAATTATAGGCCAAATAATACGTTGAGGTTTTAAACTGTTTACAATCTTATCCATTCAGGAAATTTTTTTGCAAAGATACTATATCAATTTGTTAATGACTACTCGATAATCTATTTATATTAATGAGGATTTCCAACCACCTAAATGACAGTATGGCATAATATATTATTATAGAATGACAATATGGCATATATTTTCATTGGGAATGGATTTTGAAAGGTGAAGGATATAAACAAATGAAAATATTAATTTTTAAAAGAAAATATTATGAACTTAATTAGATTTAATCAACATCCGGCATTTTCAAGTTTATTCGATAATTTTGAAAAACCTTTTACACATGATTTTGCAAATTCTAGCAAAAATATCCCCATGGTAAATGTCAAGGATATCGATAATAGTTTCATTGTTGAACTTGCCGCTCCTGGTATGGAGAAAAAAGATTTTTCAATTAAACTTGAAAGCAATAAATTAACTATTTCTTCAAATAAAAAAGAAGAGAAAGTTGATGAAAACACTAACTATACTATTAAAGAGTATTCGTTTAACTCATTTAGCCGTTCATTCACATTGCCAAAAAATGCAGAGTTTGAACAAATAAATGCAGACTATAAAAATGGTGTTCTAAGTATTAGCATTCCCAAACGGGAGGAAGAAGCAAAACTTAACCGTGAAATAAAAATTTCATAATTAATTTGTGACTTTATTATAGGCGTATTCCTTTGGAATGCGCCTTTTTTTTATAAAAACAGGAGTAAACTCAAAGCCATTACAGCCATTCCGGCGATAAGTCCATAAATTGAAAGATGATGTTCTCCATATTCCTCAGCGGCCGGAAGTAGTTCATCAAGGGAAATAAAAACCATTATGCCTGCAACTCCTGCAAACAGGATTCCAAAAACCATTGGACCTAAAAAGGGCATTAAGAGTAAATAACCGATTAGTGCACCTATAGGTTCTGCTAATCCTGATGAGAACGAAAGCCAAAAGGCCTTCTTTTTACTGCCAGTTGCATAATAAACAGGAATGGAAACTGCAATTCCTTCTGGTATATTGTGAATGGCAATAGCAACAGCAATGGCGATGCCCAAACTAGGATCAGTTATTGCCGCAGTGAAAGTTGCCAGTCCTTCAGGGAAATTATGGATTGCAATTGCCAGGGCAGTAAATAGTCCCATTCTCATTAACTTCTTATCCTTCATTGCTTTTTCGTCATACATTTCCTCCACTTTATGCATTTCGTGTGGATTTTCAATATTTGGAATTAGTTTGTCAATTAGGGCAATTAGAAGTATTCCACCAAAAAATGAAGCAACTGTTATCCAGTTTCCGTTTACCGTTCCCAGTTCTGAAACCAGTTCGGTACGGGCCTTTACCATTATTTCAACAAATGAAACATATATCATTACACCGGCCGAAAAACCAAGTGCCACTGATAAAAATCCAGTATTTGTCTTTTTTGCAAAGAAAGCAATAGCACTTCCTATTCCGGTTGATAAACCCGCGAATAATGTCAATCCAAAGGCTATTAGTATAGTAGATGTATCCAAAACTGTTAATTTTCAATAAAATTAAGGCAAAGGTAAAAGTAATTGTATCAGAATAATATATTTTTGTCAACAGAAAAACCAATTTTACTTTATTTAGGAATGAAGAATATATTTTTACTATTAGTTGGAAGTTTGTTTGTTGCGGTATCAGGATACACCCAGGAAATGAACAAAGTATACAATGATCCCAAACTTGATAAAGAAGTACTTATAGGATATTGTGATATGGATGGATTAACGAAAGGTGATTTTGGCGTTTATTTTAAAGAGGAGTATAAATTATATGAAGCTGAAGCTATAGTAATAAAAAAGATAAAATCAATTGTAAGTAATGGCCATTATGAAATACTGACAGTTTTTGGTGATTGGTGCTCAGATAGTCAATATCAGGTACCATGCTTTTATAAGGTACTTGATGATATTGATTTTCCTGAAAACATGACCAAACTAATAGCAGTTGACAGATCAAAAAGCGCACAGGATCTGGATATCTCAGAATATGATATTCAGAGGGTTCCCACTTTTATAGTTTATTATAAAGGACAGGAAATAGGAAGAATTATTGAAACACCTCAGAAAACTCTGGAAAAGGATTTACTAGATATACTAAATTCTAAAGGTTTATAAATTTAAAGACTTCATAATCTAAATGGATTATAATTTTGCAAAATGAAGGTTTTCTCAAAAATAATTGAAACCACCGCTTTTATAAAGAAGCAAAAAGATTTAGGAAAGACAATTGGTTTTGTTCCTACTATGGGAGCATTGCACGAGGGGCATCTTTCATTAATGAGGCAGGCAAAATCTGAAAATGATTTGCTGATTGTAAGCATTTTTGTAAACCCAATTCAGTTTAATAATAAAAGTGATCTGGAAAAATATCCTATCACTTTCGAAACCGATAGTCGACTACTTGAAGAAATTGATTGTGATGTGTTATTTGCACCTACTGCTGTGGAAATGTACCCTGAGCCTATTGTTAAAAATTACGATTTTGGTCCGCTTGGGGATGTGATGGAAGGGTTAAACCGCCCTGGTCATTTCAATGGAGTTGCCATAGTTGTTAAAAAATTATTTGAAATATGTTTTCCAGATAAGTCATATTTTGGAGAAAAGGATTTTCAGCAATTGGCAATAATAAACAAACTGGTTAAGATGGAAAATCTTGACATAGAAATAGTCCCTTGCGCAATAGTCAGAGAAAGTGATGGTCTTGCAATGAGTTCGAGAAATGCAAGACTTAGTGAAATCCAGCGACAAAACGCACCCTTTATTTATAAAACTCTTTTAAAAGCTAAAAAACTAGCAGGTAAAAAAAGTGTTTCAGAATTAAAAACCTGGGTTGAAAATAAATTTTACTCAAATAAAGAATTCAAATTAGAGTACTTTGAAATCAGTGATAGTGTTGATTTACAGGAAGTAAGAGGCTGGGAGATTGATAAAAGCATAATGGGATTTGTGGTTGCAAACATGGGAAATGTAAGATTAATCGACAATATTAGATTATTTAATAATTTTGCCGATTCAAAAGAAGGCTAATAAATATTTGGGCCATGAATATTGAAATATTAAAATCAAAAATACACGGAGCTAAAATTACTGAGGCAAATATTAATTATATTGGTAGTATTGGCATTGATGAAGACTTGATGGACGCTGCAAATCTTATTGAAAATGAGAAGATCAGCGTTTATAATATTACCAATGGAGAGAGGTTTGATACCTATGTTATTAAAGCTGGTCGAGGCAGTGCAACTATATCTTTAAATGGTGCTGCTGCAAGAAAAGTTACTGTTGATGACAGAATAATAATTGTTTCTTACGCTAGTTTTGAGTTTGAAGAAGCAAAGACATTTAAGCCTACAATTATATTTCCTGACGAAAATAACAGCATAAAGTAAATTGACTGCACAACTAAAAAAACGGCTGATAACGGTTTTAGAATACCTATTTTTTCTGGGTTTAGGCTTTGGTCTGCTTTGGCTAAGTTTTCGTAAACTAGATTATGGTGAAATTAGGCAGGATATAATTGATGCCGACTATTATTGGTTATTTATTGCTTTGTTTTTTGCTATTGCGGCACACATTATTCGAGCATTAAGATGGAATATGCTTATTAATGCAATGGGTTATAAAACCAGGCTATCGACTACTTTTTTTGCTGTTATGATTGGCTATTTGGCAAATACCGCAGTTCCTCGAATGGGTGAGTTTATGCGTTGCGGTGTGCTTTCGAAAAAAGAAAAAATACCATTTAATTCTTTATTTGGAACTGTGATTTCGGAGCGATTGATCGATCTGATTATGCTTTTCGTGATAATTTTTCTGGTTATTGTGTTTCAAATAGATCTGGTTGGATCATTTGTAGGTGATATTTTTGAACCAATACTACACGCTATATTTACCAATTTCACCAGTCTGATATTATTTGTCGGTGGTATTTTTTTGTTAGTTGGAATTAGTATTTGGTTTGTCTGGCAAAGCCGCAGATGGATAAAGAGGTTTAGATTTTATAATAAGGTAAGGGGTTTCGTTGATGGATTAATGAACGGAATTAAAACTGTATTAAAACTTAAACAAAAATGGTTATTTATTTTTTATACCATATTAATATGGTTGTTATATGCTTTCATGGTGTATCTGCCGGTTTATATGCTTGATGAAACCTCCCAACTTATTTTTGTTGATGGACTTACAATTCTTGCAATTGGAAGTCTTGGTATAGTTGCACCTGTACCTGGTGGAATAGGAGCATATCATTTTATTGTAAAATCTATTTTGGTAGAACTTTATGCTGTTGAAGCGAATGCAGCAGGTGCTTTTGCAGCGATTACTCACGCGGGCCAAACGATACTTAATGTTGTGGTTGGTGCTTTGAGTTACTTTTATATGATTGTTGTAAACAAAAAACAAAAACCAATAAATGACTAAAAAGGAGTTTATCGAATCTAAAATTTTAGATTCCGGGAAGTTGAAACAACAACTGACTTTGTGGAGATTTAAGGATAAGAAGATTGTTTTTACAAATGGTGTTTTCGATCTGCTACACCTTGGGCACATTGATTATTTAGGCAAGGCTAAAGACCTTGGTGACATTTTGATTATTGGTGTAAACACTGATGAATCATCAAAACGACTAGGGAAAGGAAAGAATCGTCCCATTACTAACGAAAAATCACGCTCTACAATTATTGCTGCTCTTAATTTTGTTGATGCAGTAGTTTTGTTTAATGAAGATACTCCATACGAATTAATAAAAACTATTCAACCTGATATTTTAGTAAAAGGTGCAGACTACAAACCTAGTGAAATAGTTGGGTATGATGTGGTTACTGCAAAAGACGGAAAAATAGAAACCATTGAATTCCTTTCAGGATATTCCACAACAGATATTGAGAATAAGATTAAGAAAATGTAGTTAAAAAACCTGCGAAGATTCGTTAAATCTGTATTATCCGTGTTCCATTATTAAGCAAAAACCTAACAACCAATATACCTCGAAATTACCAGTCTTTGTATTTCAGAAGTTCCTTCACCAATTTGTAGTAATCGCTGATCTCTATAGAAACGTTCCACGGGATAATCTTTCATTAATCCATAGCCTCCATGTATTTGAACAGCCTCGTCAGCAACTTCACGTGCAATTTCTGAGCAATATAGTTTCGACATAGCCGCTTCCTTGCCATAAGGTTTACTATTGTCTTTTAGCCAGCAGGCTTTGTAAAGAAGGTTACGCGCAAGTTCAATTTTCATAGCCATATCGGCAAGTTTGAAGGCATTAATCTGGAATTTTGAAATTGGTTTCCCAAACTGCTTACGCTCATTGGCATATGCAAGAGCCAATTCAAATGCACCTTGTGCACATCCAAGCCCCATTGCAGCAATTGAGAGCCTTCCTCCATCCAGAGTCTGGAGCATTATTTTTGATCCTTGACCTACTTTTCCTAAAAGATTTTCCTTTGGCACCTGTACATCATCAAAAAATAGTTCAGAAGTGTCAGAAGCACGCCACATCATTTTACCATGCATTTGAACAGCCTTAAATCCAGGCGTGCCATTTTCAACGATTATTGTGGAAAAAATCTTTTTACCGTTTTCCTCACCAGAAACAGCCTGTACTGTGCAGCCCTTAGAAATTTCAGAGGAACCATTAGTGATAAATATTTTCGAGCCATTTATGATCCATTTATCATCTTCGGCAACTGCAGTTGTTTTTGATCCACGAGAGTCGGATCCTGCTCCTGGTTCTGTTAGACCAAAACTCCAAAGAGCTTCACCAGTGCATAGTTGAGGAAGATATTTCATCTTATGCTCTTCTGTGCCAAAAGCATATAATGGGTAAATTCCCAGAGAATTGTGAGCAGCTAATGTAGCAGCATGAGAGCCGTCGACACGAGCCATTTCCTCAACAGCAATTATATACGAAAGAATATCAAGGTCTTGTCCGCCGTATTTTTCAGGAAGGAACATCCCAAACAACCCCATTTCTCCAATTTTCTTTGTTAATTCAACCGAAAACTCGCCTTTTTCATCTAATTCCTGGGCTCTGGGTTTTATTTCCCTTTCAGCAAATTCCCGTACTGTTTCTCTTATAAGATTATGCTCTTCGCTTAATTCAAAATTCATTGCCTTTTCTTTAATCAATAGTTTTCAAAATTACTAATTGTGTGCTACTATCCACCATGTCTCCCTCTTTTACATTAACTTTTTCAACAATGGCATCTTTAAACGATGTAATATTATTTTCCATTTTCATTGCTTCTACAATCAGCAGTATATTTCCCCTTGATACGGTATCACCTTCTTTAACATTTACTTTAATAACTTTTCCAGGCATGGGGGAAAATAAATTGCCTTCTGTGTCATCACCATCACTATTTGAATAAACCTTTTTATTATTTATAATATCCGTACGAACTAACTTTTTTGTTATTCCTGAAATGGTAACAGATGAAATGCCTTTTTCATCCTCCGAAACATATGCTGTTATAAGTTTGTTGCTATAAAATATCTGCAATATGTTGTTATTGATGCTTTTACATTGAACTGTAAAATCTTCTCCAGAATCAGCAAAGTGAAAAACATTATTTTTCAGTTCCAAAAGTTCAAGACTTTTCTCTTCCTCCTCTAATTCAAATTTAAGAAGCATTTTGTTCCTCCAGTAACCAATTTCATTCCATATATTTTTGTTTTGTTTTAAATCTGAAATCTTTAAACTGTAAACTGCAAATGCAAAAAGGTGTATTTTGGAATCAAACTCATTATTCGTGTTTTTGATTTTCTCAAGTATTTCATCGGTATGCTCATCACAGAACTTTGTAGAGATTTTATTTTCCACAAAAGCACTGTGTTTTAGCATTTGCGATAGATAAGAGATATTTGTTTTTATGCCATGAATAATATAATTGTTTAAAGCCGCAATACTTTTCTTTCTTGCCAACTCTCTGTTTGGAGACCACACCACCAGTTTGCTAATCATAGGATCGAAAAAACTGTGAATAGTACCTGCTTTATTTATCCCGCTGTCAACTCTAATATTTTCACCTTCAGGTTGTTTGTAAAAAGTCATTTCACCAGGAGAAGGCATGAATTTATTGGAAGGATCTTCTGCATATACCCTACATTCGATAGCATGACCATTTTGTGATAAACTTTCTTGCTTAAGACTTAATTCATTTCCGGCGGCTATTTTTATTTGTTCCTCTACAAGGTCAACGCCTGTTACCATTTCTGTAATAGGGTGTTCAACTTGTATTCTTGTGTTCATTTCAAGAAAATAGTAGTTTAGGTTTTTGTCAACCAAAAATTCAATAGTTCCAGCACTGTTGTATCCAACTTCTTTTGAAATCTTTACTGCATCAGCCCCCATTTTATTTCTAATCTCAGGACTAAGTGTTGGCGAGGGTGATTCCTCAATTATTTTTTGATAACGCCTTTGAATGGTACATTCTCTTTCAAATAAATGTACAACATTTCCAAAGTTGTCTCCCATAACCTGAAACTCAATATGTCGTGGTTCTTCAACATATTTTTCGATGAATATGCTTCCGTCACCAAAATAATTTTTCGCTTCTCGCGATGTAGATTCAAGAATTTCTTTAAGATTATCATTTTCATAAACTATACGCATTCCTTTTCCACCACCACCGGCTGCTGCTTTAACAAGAATTGGAAATGGAATCTGATTAGCATTTTTTAGCAGTTCCTTAGTTTTACCAGTTATGCCATCCGTCATCGGGATGCCTATTTTTTTAACAAAAGCACGGGCTTTAATTTTATTTCCCATTAACTCGATCGCTTTTGTATTGGGACCAATAAAGGTGATGTTATTGTTTTTGCATGCTTTAACAAGCATCGGGCTTTCTGACAAAAAGCCATAGCCCGGATGGATAGCATCGGCATTTGATTGTTTGGCTATATCGATAATTTTTTCAACATTTAAATAAGTGTCACGTAATTCCTGCTCGCCCAAACACCATGCCTCATCAGCCAATTCTGTATGAAGTGCATCTTCATCTACCCTGGAATAAACAGCCACAGTTTTAATTCCTAGTTTTTTAGCGGAATGTATTATCCTAATGGCAATTTCTCCCCGGTTAGCAATTAGTATTTTATTGAATAATTTCATATTTTTTATTGTTGAGACGCATTATAATGCGTCTTTACGGTTTTCTTTTTTCCAGAAATGATGCCATTCCTTCTTGTCCTTCTTCAGAAGCACGTAGTTTGGCTATCAATTCGCTGGTATATTCAATTCCTTCTTCAATATCTTTTCCTAAAACAGTATTTATTAATTTTTTAGTTTCCTTCACTGCCTCAGGAGCACTACTCTCAAACTGTTTTAATATTTCATTTAACGGATTTTCATCTTCACCACTTTTGTAAACATGATTAAGCAAATTCCACCTTTGTGCTTCCTTTCCTTTAAAACGTTTTCCTGTCATCATCAATTCTTTTGCTCCAAATTCACCAATCCGCTTAATAACGAAAGGAGCAATTGTAGCCGGTGCAATTCCAAGTTTAACTTCGCTAAAAGCAAATGTTGTGTTTTCTTCACCAATTGCAATATCGCAGGCAGCAATCAGTCCATTTGCACCACCAAATGCAGATCCATGTACAAGTGCAATTGTTGGTATGGGGCAATCGTAAATTGATTTGAAAAGAGCAGCAAGTTTCTTTCCGTCTTCAACATTCTCTTCAAAGCCAAATTCAGCTATCCCCTTCATATAATTTAGGTCGGCTCCGGCACAAAATGATTTACCATTACCTGTTAAAACAACAGATCGAATTTCGTTATCGTCTGTAAACGATTTAAAAACCTCTGTTAGTTCAAAAATCATTTCAGCATTCATGGCGTTATGGACTTCCGTACGGTTAAGTGCAATCCATGCAACAGTATCTCTTTTGTTAATTGTTATCGTTGTGAAATTTTTTTCCATTTTAGATTTATTTTACATCCTGAAAACGCCATACTTTTGATCAGGGTATTTCTTATTCAGCGATGTTGCTATTCCCATTGCAAGCATTTTACGAGTGTCCACAGGATCAATTATTCCATCATCCCATAACCTTGAGGTACTGTAATATGCTGAGCCTTCTTTTTCATATTTTGCAAGTATCTTATTTCTAAGATTATCAATCTCTTCTTTAGGAGCCTTTTTACCCATTGATTTGTACTGATCTTCTTTTACAGTGGTTAAAACAGTTGCTGCTTGTGCGCCACCCATAACCGAAATTTTTGCATTGGGCCACATCATTAACAACCTTGGATCATATGCACGACCTGCCATACCATAGTTGCCAGCGCCAAAAGAACCACCAAATACAACTGTAAATTTTGGAACATTTGCATTGGAAACTGCATGTACCATTTTAGCACCATCTTTGGCAATGCCACCTCTTTCAAAATCTTTCCCAACCATAAATCCGGTAATGTTCTGCAAGAAAACAAGTGGAATTTTCCTGGAAGTACAGAGTTCAATAAAGTGAGTAACCTTTAGGGCTGACTCAGAAAAGAGAACACCGAAATTGGCGATTATCCCAACAGGAAATCCCATAATATGTGAAAAGCCGGTTACAACCGTAGTGGCATATTTCGATTTGAATTCATGGAAACG